>Ga0136618_10000465_pt1 | contig 13868 bp, 16 predicted proteins | sample AntDrymUQ3302106_2_FD_104805 | JGI IMG/M metagenome (GOLD analysis project Ga0136618, IMG submission 104805) | Polar desert sand microbial communities from Dry Valleys, Antarctica - metaG UQ330 (21.06) | ecosystem: Environmental > Terrestrial > Soil > Desert | place: Antarctica: Dry Valley... | reverse complement strand
TGGCGCAGCACATGCAGACCGGTGGACTCGAGTCCTGCCGTGGCCACGTAGCGTCGGAAGCGGCTGGAGAAGGTGCCGCTGCTGATGCCCCTGAAGCCCGCCCCGGCCTGACAAAGCGAGCCTGCCTGATCCATGGTCGCGAGCTCGAGCCCTGCATCGGCAAGCGTGAGTCGAATCGCCTCGTGGGCGGGTCGTGGCAACTCTCGAAGTCCCCGCTTGCCGCCCTTGCCCCCGTAGGAGTAGTACGGGGTCGCACCCTCGGTGGTGATGTCACCGGCGCGCAGGCCCAAGACCTCGGCTCTCCGTCGGCCGGTCAGCACGAGGGTCAGCAGGATGGCCCTATCGCGACGGCCCCGGACGCTGTCCGGCACTACGGCCAGCAGGCGCCGGACCTCCTCGGCCGTGAGGCCCCGGGCTGGCGCGGATACCGTCCGTGGCCGCTCCAGAGCGTCGCACGGGTTGACGGTCAGCAGCCGCATCCTGATCAAGAAGCGGAAGAAGGAGGACAGGCAGGCGATACGCGCCCCCACCGTCGAAGGTGACGGTGTGCGGCCCGAGAGCCTGATGCCGTGCGCATAGGCGAGCGCGTCAGCTGACGTCACCCGCTCGGGCGTCGTCGCGGCGAAGAAAGGTCCCAGCATCCGGCTGTAGCTCTCCACGGTCCGTCGGGAACCCGAGCGAGCGCCCTTCGCCACCAGGAAGGCGTGGAGCGCATCGTCCCAGACGGAGGGGCCTCCCTTCGAGGAGGCGGGTAGGAGGGGTGTGTCCACAGGGGTCACCTCGGCGGGGGATGGATGCTCACATTCATCACTCAGCCGCGCGGAGAAAGCAACACCATGTGGTCATAGTGTTCAGCGTCCTAGGCGCCATGATGTAGCGTTCGAACGCGCTCGGACTGGCGGCGCTGCTCTGGTTCGTTGCTGACGGCCGCCCCGATGCGACCGACGCATTGCGGCGGGACCGCCGTGGCTCCGCGTCGATAAGCGACTCGGCCCTCGAGGGCGGGCTCAGTCCGCCCTCGAGGGCGGACTCAGTCGCTCGAGGATGCGCCGAGCCGGTTCCGGCGGCCCCTTCAGTACCCCGACCAACGGGGACGACCGTCCCGCAGGGACTCATCGGACGCGGGCAGCCGCTCCCGGACCGTGGCGATGAAGTGCGCCATCTCGCTGGCTAGGAGCTCGACATCTGCCGGAGTCGCACGCTCGTCATAGGCGCGCAATGCGGCAGCGACGGCGGGGTGCCAGCGTTCGGGGAGGTATTCGAGCACCCAGGTGCCAGCTTCCCGCTTTGATAGGACGACGTTGCGGGTCTCGACGGAGTGTAGGATGCGGCTCCCGTTGAGGATGGCGTAGGCGGTTTCGTACGGGTCCCTATCCCCTTCGACGACGTGCCGCTCGATATGCTCGAGCTCCCGATCGAGGTCGACCTCGATCTCGGGCCAGGTCGGTCTCGCCACGATCTGGGCCGGCTCTTGGCCGTAGACATGCACGACGCGGCCGGCGAGCCAGTGCGCCCGATGCAGCGCCCAAGCCGTGTCGCGGCGGCCCTCGCGAAACGCATGCGGCGGGTGACCCGGCTGGCACGCATCCTCGAGCGTGATGAACCAGGTATCCCACTCGACCCCGGCTTCAGCTGCAATGGGTCGGGCACCCCTTTCGATCCTCTGCGCAGTCTGCGCATCGGGTCGACGCTCCAGGATGACGTGGGTGTCGAGGTCGGCTGGGCGACGCGGCCGGTCGGAACCGATGACGCTGCCGTAGGCCCAGATGGCGACGAGCTCGTCGCCGAGGATCGAGAGCAGCTCATCCCGAGGGCGGGTCCACGCGGTTCGTGCGACCGCCGGGACATCTTCGAGACTGAAGCTGGACGAATGTCGTTCAGTCATACAGCGCCAACCTACACGGGAAATCCGCCTCGAGTGTCCCTTGGCGGTTGTCAGCGCGTAGTACGCCTATGACGAGCAGGTCTGCATCCCTGGCTCGGCTAGATCCGCTAGATGAACCCCCCTGACTTCCATGGAGACTCCGGCAGTTGGAGGAACATGGAGCCATGGCAGACAGGAACACCAGCGTCAGCGGGCCGCCCACACAGCGCCGCTATCCACCGGAGCTCCGGGAACGGGCCATCCGGATGGTCCAGGAGTCGTTCGATCGGGGGATCAGCGCCAGGGCCTGGTGACCCGCATCGCACGGCAGCTGGGCATCGGCCCGGAGTCGCTGCGCATGTGGGTCCAGCAGGCCATGAAGCGCATCCGGACGACCTTCCCCGCCGCGGTCGCCGCGCGACCGGCCGATCTCGTCGAGCGCATCTTCACGGCACTGGCCCCCGACCGCTCTGGGTGGCCGACCTGACCTACGCCTGGACGCGAGCCGGCTTCTGCTATGCCGCCTTTGTCATCGACGCTTTCAGCCGGCGCATCACCGCCTGGCGCGCCGCGGGCGCGCTCCACACCGACCTCGCTCTCGATGCCCTCAAGATGGCCATCTGGGCGCGCGGTGAGGCTGACCTCAGCGGTCTCGTCCATCACTCCGACCGGGGTCTCCAGTACCTGGCCATCCGCTACACCGAGCGCCTGGCGGAGACGGGCGCCGTCACCTCCGTGGGCTCCCGCGGCGACAGCTATGACAACGCCCTGGCGAGGCAGGAGATACCCGCGTGCCGGTCGACGCTTAAGCCTGACCAACGCGAGCCAGTGGGAGCGAGGCGCTGGGACCGTCCTACGCGGCAGACAGTCGGCCCTGACAGGCCAGTCCTTGGATGCGCTGTGCGCGAACCCTCGTGACAACTCGTTTCGACTCCCGGTGCGGTCAGCGCGACTCACGAATGTCTGTGGGCGGAAAGGGACGTCGCCACATCCCACGGAGGCAACCGCGCTTCCCTACACTCAGGACGTGACCACGACGCCGCCCGACGCCGACATCGTCGGGCGCCTCCGCGTCCGGTTGGGTGAGCCACTCAACGCCGGCCCACCGTTGGCCGAGCTCGGGCGCCACCCCATCACGCCGGTCGACCTCTTCTACGTCCGCAACCATGGCAGTGTGCCCGCCATCGACGCGGACACTCATCGCCTTAGTGTCGACGGGATGGTGGCACGCCCGCTGACCTTGGATTTGCGCGACCTCGCCGCCCGGTTCGAGCGACGCACGATCGTCACCACCGTCCAATGCGCTGGCAACCGACGCTCCGGCTTGTCGGCGCTAGCGCCAACGCGTAGCCCGCTCCAGTGGGCGGCGGACGCCATCGGTACCGCCAAATGGAGCGGGTTCGCGCTCGACGACGTCCTCATCGCGGCCGGCGCGGTCCAAGCTGCTAAGCACGTGTCGTTCGTCGGTGGCGATACGTGCCGCCCGTCCGATGGACCGGTGACGCCGTTCGGTGCCTCGGTGCCGATCGAGGTCGCTCGCTCCGGACGCGTCCTTCTCGTAGACCGGATGAACGGCGCGCCGCTCACCCGCACCCACGGGGCACCGCTCCGTGCCGTGGTGACCGGGTACATCGGCGCCAGAAGCGTGAAGTGGCTGACGCGCGTCACGGTCCAGGATCATCCGTCGGACAACTGGTATCAGCAGCGGGACTACCGCCTGCGTCTCGGCAGCCGCGAACAAGTGGCAAGCACAAAGGAGGGGACGATGCTCGGAGAGACCGCCACCACGTCCGCGATCACGGAGCCTGCCCCGGGCGACCAGCTGACCGGTCCACGCATCACCATACGGGGGTATGCCGTCGCTGGAGACGGCCGGGAGGTCGCGCGGGTCGAGGTCTCGAGCGACGCTGGTGCCTCGTGGCTGCCGGCCCGGGTGGATGACGGGCCGATCGGGGCGTGGCGGCTGTGGCAGGTGGACCTCGACGTAGAGGACGGCGTGCACGAACTCGTCGTGCGGGCGTGGGACGACGCAGGCGCGGGACAGCCGGCGGATGTTGCCGACGTGTGGAATCCGGACGGCTACATGAACACGGCGTGGGACCGCGTGACCGTCCTCGTTGCGACGTGACCCGGTGACGCGGTGACGCCGGCGCGTCGCGTCGACCTCGTCGGCGCCCAGCGCGTCGCGTCGGCCCTCGAAGGCAGTTCTCACCTCGGCGCATCCGAAGGAATCAGCGCGAGCAGGAGCAGCCAGGCTCTGCGGCGACCTCAAGATTGGTTTCCGGCCCCCTCAACCGCGTGACCACCGGCCCATCGGGATAGCGGGAGTACTCGATGGACTCCTCCAGACCGGAGGCGCCGTTCTGGCCCGCGGCGTTATAGCCGAAGCGCGTGCGTTCCGCCAGCACGGCGAGACCGCATCCCTGCTTGGCACTGCCCCGGAAACGCCGGTCAAGGGAGGCCCACACGCGAGCGGCACGTGGGTTTCCCAGGACGACCGCTGGGCGGTCGAGGGGTAATCGGTCAAGATCAGGGGCGCGTGGGTGATGGCCTTCGATCCGACCGAGCGGCCGAAAGTCAGGCTGCGGAGCCGCGAGTGGACCGCCAGCGCGGGGCATCCGGCTGCCCGCGCTTGCGGGCGATCCAGATCTCCTCGCTAGGCCACTGTCGCGCCCAGTCCAGCGTCACGTACCGGAACGTCGTCGTCGCACCCTCGGGCGGTCGCAGCTCGATGAGGTCCTCGACCTCGAATCCGTTGGCACGCAGCAGCCGGACCATGTCGCCGAAGCCGAGGTGGAACTCGACCGAATCGTCACCGGTCCACTCGAAGCGGTGCATGTCGAAATACGCGCGCAGGAGCCGATCGCCGGCCGGCTCCTCGGCGTCCGGAACCGTGAGCATCCACAGGGTGCCGTTCACGAGGTAGATCAGCCGGCCACCCGGTCGGAGCAGCCGTGCGGCCTCGGGGATCCAGCGGTAGGGGTCGGCCCAGATGCTGGCGCCGTACTCTGAGATCGCGAGGTCGAACGACGCGTCCGGGAGCGGCACGGTCTCGGCGTTGCCGTGGAGCAGCGGGAAGTCGAGATCGTGCTCGCGCTGCAGTCGCCGCGCCGTCGTCAGCTGCACCTCGCTGTTGTCGATGGCGACCGGTCGCGCGCCGCGGCGTGCGAGCCACGCCGAGACGTAGGCCGTGCCACAGCCGAGCTCGATGACGTCCATCCCCGACACGTCCGGGAGCGCGCGCACGGTGGATTCCGGGAGGCTCCAGACGCCCCACTCTGGCTCGGTCAGGGACCAGCTGCGCTCCCCGTTCGCGACGTACGAAGCCGCCATCGCGTCCCACGCGGCGCGGTTCCGGCGGACGTGCTCGGGAAGCTCTCCATCGGTCATCCGCGTATGGGACCACGGCGGCTGCCGGCGTGCACGACGTGTCGGTACCATCGCGTCCGTGATTGCGAGGTCGCCGGTCTCGCCGTGCTCGTCGTGTCCCCGCTGAGTGCCGTCGGCGGAGGTCACCGCGGACAGTCCGCAGCGCCGCCAACGATTCGAAGCGCCGCCGCCGGCGTGATGTAGCGGTTCGACTCGACCCTAAGCACGGCAAGGACGATGTAGTGAGGGATCGCGAGCAGCCACTTCACGAGCGGCAGCCAGCGATTGAGGTCTCGCTCGACGTCCGGATACTCGACCTCGAGATGCACGGACTGCTCGTCGACCGTCGACGGGTACTTATCTGAGTAGTGGCGCATAGGCGCCGACGCGCGGCCCGAAACGGGTCAGCTCGCGTGAGAAGTCGAACCACCAACGTGGGTACCGCACCCGCGCCACGATCATCGCGGCGGTGGCGAGTGCCAGGCCGGCGAAAAGACTGCCGCCAGCGCTCGCAAGCTGCTCGCCGGTGGCAGTCAACATGGTCTGGTCGCCACTCGCTGTGAGCAAGCCCGAAAGGATCGCGATGGGGATGATCCAGATGAACCGGAGGAGCGTCGTGACCCGGTCGAGGCGCTGCGGGTAATCGATCTGGAGGCGGGCGGGTTAAAGATCAACCTGGGCGTCCACTGGGTCCTCCTCTGGGTCTGTGGTCTCGCCCAGTCCTTGCCCCACTGGGTCGTCATGCGGCCACGGGGAGCTGCGCCACGAGCTCGTCGGCCACGATCAGGCCGTCGCGCATGCGGATGATCCGGTCGCAGGCTTCGCCCACCTCCGCGTCGTGGGTGACGAGGACCACGGTCTGGCCACGCTCGCGGTTGAAGCGGCGCAGGAGGGCGAGCACCTCGAGCGTGCGCGCCGAGTCGAGATTGCCGGTGGGCTCGTCGCCCAGGATGAGCATGGGGTCATTGACCAGCGCTCGAGCGATGGCCACACGCTGCTGTTCGCCACCGGAGAGCTCCATCGGTCGATGACCGACTCGGTCAGCCAAGCCCACCGAGTCGAGGGCCTCGCGTGCCGCCCGGCGCGCCTTGCCCCGGGACGTCCCCGCGTACTCCGCCGCCAGCGCCACGTTCTCCTCGGCGGTCAGCGTCGGGACCAGGTTGAACGACTGGAACACGAACCCCATGGATCTGGCCCGGATCGCCGTCCGCTTGCCATCGGAGAGGGTGGTCACATCGACCCCGTCGATCCGCAGCTGCGGGGCCGGCCCGTCATCCCTGTCGGGCGCGTGGAGCAACCCGAGCAGGTGCATCAGGGTGCTCTTGCCCGAACCCGAGGGCCCCATGATCGCCACCATCTCGCCGGCGGGGATCGCCACATCTACGCCGCAGAGGGCCGCCACGCTGTTGTGGCGTGACATGCGGTAGGTCTTGCGCAGGTTGGTTCCGTGGACCAGTGACATCGGTCGCTCCTCCATCATTCGTAGCGCAGGGCGGAGACCGGGTCGAGACGGGCGGCGCTCCAGGATGGGATGATCCCGGCGATCATCCCGAGGATGGTGCTGAACGCCACCGCGAACAGGGCGGTGTTCACGGTCAGGTCGAAGAGGATCGTGCCGCCCGACCTGCCCGCCTCATTGGCGAGGACGACGACGACCGCGCCCAGGCCAAGGCCGATCAGGCCGCCGATCAGACCGATGACGCCCGCCTCGGCCACCAGCTCGCGGATGATGCGGCCCCGAGAGCCGCCGATGGCCCTCTTGATGCCGATCTCGCGGGTGCGCTCGGCGACGCTCATGGCCATCGTGTTGATGACGGATAGGCCACCGACGATGAGGCTGATGGCCGCGACGCCGATGATGATCGCGTTGAAGATCGCGGTCGTGCCGCCGACGGTTTCATCGAACTCCGCGCCGGTCATGGTGGCGCTGTTCTCGACGGTCGCCTCGATGGCCGCTGCCACGGCTGAGATGTCCGCTCCCTCGTCGGGATAGGCGACGACCTGGTTGATCAGCTCGTCGGCGACAAGGGACTCGGCCACCAGCGGCGGGAGATCGCCGAGGTACATCGGCTGGGCAGCCGCCAGCGTGACGTAGGCGGTGGTATCCGGTGCAGTGAGCGTCGGCTGCAGGGTGCCGATCACCTCGAAGGTCTCGCCCCGGATCTCGATCGAACCGCCGGTGGTGACGCCGTGCTTCTGCGCCAGGCTGGACCCGAGAACGACGACATTGCCCGCATCTTCGGCGGCGAGTTCCCGGCCGGTCGCCAGCTCCGTCTGGAAGGTATCGTGCCCGCCGTCAGCTCCCGGGATCGTGCCAAGGATGGTGTCCGGCACCGAGAAGCTGACGGCGAGGTCGGTTTCCCAAAGCAGCTCGACCCTTGGATCGGCCGCTGCCACGCCGTCGACCGAAGCGATGGCATCGGCATCAGTGAGTCGCATCGGTGAGGTACCGAAGGCGACGCCGTCGGTGACGACGATCTTGTCAGCGTAGAAGTCGGCGCCCATGCCGACGAGGTCGTTGATCTTGTTGGCCATCGAGCTGAAGACGACGAGCGCCCAGATGCCGATGGTGATGCCGGTGATGGTGAGAGTCGTGCGCAGCTTGCGCCGCGAGAGTTCACGAAGAAGTCTCATGACTACGCTGCGTTCAGACTGAAGGGTGGGTACTCGTCGGTCACCAGCAGGAAGGCATACGCGCTCACGCGCAGACTCCAACGGCCCACGCCGACGACGTAGTTGAAGAGCGTCTGCGGATAGCGACCGGTGATGAGGATCGCGAGCCAGGCGATCACGATCGCGACGATGGCCCCGACCATCAGGAAGAACAGAACGATGTAATGGGGGATGGCGAGGAACCACTTGACGAGGGGGAGCCAGCGGTTGAGGTCACGTTCGACGTCGGGGTAGTCGACCTCGAGATGCACGGCCTGCTCCTCGACCGTCGAGGGGTACCGATCCGTGAGCAGCGCGACATAGGCCCCGACGCGCGCGCCGAAGCGGGTCAGCTCACGGGCGAAGTCGAACCACCAGCGGGGATAGCGAACGCGAATGACGATCATGAGCGCGGTGGCGAAGGCCAGGCCAGCGAGGAGACCCCCGCCCGCCCCGGCAATCTGTTCGCCGGCCGCGGTGACGATGGTCTGGTTCCCACTGGCGGTGATTGCGCCCAGCACAACGGCAATCGGAATGGCCCAGACCAGGCGGAAGAACGTCGTGAAGCGGTCAAGCCGTTCGGGATAATCGACTTGGAGCCGTGCCGCGTACGGCGCGACGGGGGCGGCGATGGCGCTCATAGCCCAGCCCGCGTCGGCGCTAGGGCCTCGCGAGGATCGGGGCTGATAGCGCCGGCCTCACGTCCATTCCGTTGTGCGGTGGAGGACCCCGAGGGGTCAGCCGCGATACTGGGCGGCGCGGTGGCATGCATGGTCGGTCGTACTCCGTCAGTGGTGAGGGTGGGTCGCGCCCGGTGCTGAAGATGCGAACGGGCGAGTTCGGCGGCGATCACGGGGTGGGCGTCACACGGCGATGACAACCTTTCCTCGAGCATGCCCAGATTCGATGCGACGAATCGCCGCCGCCGTTTGGGTCAGAGGAAAGCTGCTGTCGATGATCGGCCTGAGCGTCCCGTCTTCGACGAACGCCGTCAGGACCTCCAGATCCGCTCGGTTCGGATTTGACAGGTACCGGCGTAGCTGTTGCCGCACGAAAGGCGACGACACCAGCGGACGAATGAGGCGAGCCATCATCTGCATCCCGCCCGCGCCAGTACCGCTGTTGAGGACCAGTGTTCCGCGAGGCGTGAGCGCGTGTCTGACGTCCGACAGCGGGCGGTTTTCGATGTTGTCAAGGATGAGGTCGTACCGCGATACGGCCCTGGTGAAGTCCGCCTTCATGTAATCGATCACGTGGTCGAGCCACCTTCGCATGGCCTGGTCCGAGGCGATGATCTTCATCGGTTGGCCGCCTAGGTTGCCGGCGTCAACGCGGCGAGCGCGCCGCGGTCGCCGATGCTGATGATGACCTTGCCCCGGGCACGTCCGGTTTCCAGGTAGCGGATCGCCTCGGCTGCCTGGTTGAGGCGGTAGGTCCGGTCGATGACCGGCACGATCTTGCCGTCGTCTGTCAGCTGCGTGAGGACGAGCAGGCCGGCGCTGGTCGCATCGGTCGTGAACGAGACGATCCTGTGGCTCGTGAACCGCGTCAGCACCGCGGCAGCCAAGATGTGACCGATCGGCCCCACCCAGCGGTTGGTACCGACGTATGACAGCACCAGCGTGCCTGTCGCGGTCAGCGCGCGGCGGCGAGCCGACAGCGAGTGGTTGCCCACCAGGTCCAGGATGACGTCGTACCGACCGGGGGACTGGGTGAAATCCTCGCGGTTGTAGTCGATGACGTGGTCGGCGCCGAGGGATCGGACCATCTCGACGTTCGGGCCGCTGGTCACCGCGGTCACCTCGGCGCCCAGGACCTTCGCGATCTGCACCGCATAGGTGCCGACGCCGCCCGAGGCCCCATTGATCAGAACACGCTGCCCCGGCTGGACCTGACCGGCATCGCGAAGCCCCTGGAGTGCGGTGAGCGCGGCCAGCGGCATAGCGGCGGCCTGCTGGAAGCTGAGGCTGGACGGCTTGGCCGCCAGGGCGCTGTCCGGCGCCGCGACGTACTCGGCGATCGCGCCGGGGACGTTCCCGTACACCTCGTCGCCGGGGCGGAAGGCGGTCACCAAGCTGCCAACCGCCGCCACGCGGCCGGCGAGGTCCGTGCCAGGCACGGCGAACGTGGGTCGACGGGGGCCAAAGCCGAGCGCGGACCCGGCGGCGCGCATCAGATAGGGGCGGCCGCGCAGGATGAGCCGGTCGGCGGTGTTGACCGACGCGGCGTGCACGCGCACCAGCACGTCGTGGTCGCCGATCGTGGGCTGGTCGATGTCGCGCAGCTGCAGGTCATCCGGTGAGCCGTAGGTTGGTTGGACGATTGCCTGCATGGTGGACTCCTGATAATGTACGGCGTACATCGCCGATACACCGTACATTAGATGTACATCGTACATACGTCAAGACCCAAGTGCCAGGAAGGATCCCAATGTCCGTCAAGCAACGATCGAGGACCAGACGACGAGTCCCCCTCAGCCGGCAGCGAGTACTCCGAATGGCCATCAGGCTCGCCGATGAAGGCGGTATCGAGTCGCTCAGCATGCGGAACGTCGCCCAGGAGCTGGGGGTGTACCCCATGGCGCTCTACAACCACTTCGCCAACAAGGACGACCTGCTCGATGCGATGGTCGACGTGACGTACGCGGAGATCGACATCTCCGCCGGAGGGTCAGAGTGGAAGGCCGCGATGCGTCAGCAAGCCAGCTCAATCCGCGAAGTGCTCGCACGTCACCGCTGGGCGCTGGGGGTGATACAGTCCCGCGTCCATCCAGGCCCCGGCAACATGCGATACCACGACACGGTGATACGGGCCTTGCGGCAGGCTGGCTTCTCCGTCGAGATGGCCGTTCACGCCTTCACCGTGCTCGACAGCTTCATCTTCGGCTTCGCGCTGCAAGAGCAGACCCTGCCCTTCGAGGGCACCGACCAGGTCGGCGAGCTGGCGACCGAGATCCTCAGCCAGTTTCCCGCTGACGACTATCCCTACCTCGCCGAGACCGTCGCCGAGCACGTGGGCAAGCCCGGCTACGACTTCGCCAGCGAGTTCGACTTCGGTCTCGATCTGATCCTCACCGGTCTGGACAGCCTCCGGGCATCGCCCGACCGTGCCGATTCCATCGGCACGGGCTGACGGAGCATTGCGAGAGTGGTTGGCCGCAGAGCTGCTGCTGTTGGGTGGAAGCCTCGCCGCCGGCCCGCGAGCAGATGGAGGCTGTCGAGTCATGGCGCGCTTGCCGATCGGCGGGGGAGTGGCGTGAGCATTCGTGTCGTCGTGGTCGATGACCAGGCGTTGGTGCGCGGCGGGTTTGCCATGGTCCTCAATCACCAGGACGACATCGAGGTCGTGGCCGAGGCCGGGACCGGTGTGGAGGCGGTCGAGGCGGCACGTCGCCATCGCCTGGACGTGATCCTCATGGACATTCGGATGCCGGACATGGACGGACTGGAGGCCACGTCACGGATCGTCGACGAGGCGGATTGGAACGTCCGGGTGATGATCCTGACCACCTTCGATCCGGACGAGTACGTGTACCGGGCACTGCGCGCCGGCGCCAGCGGCTTCGTGCTCAAGGACATCCCGCCCGCCGAGCTCGTCGCCGCCGTCCGCACGGTGGCCGATGGGGGGCGCTGCTCGCCCCGTCGATCACGAGGCGGCTCATCGGCCAGTTTGCCGAACGGCTGGCGGTCGACTCGGCGCTGTCCGTCCGCCTCGAGCGCCTCACCGAGCGCGAGCGCGAGGTCGTGACCGCCATCGCCCAAGGTTCCAGCAACGCGGAAATTGGCGAGAACCTGTTCATCGGGGCGGCGACCGTCAAGTCCCACGTCTCGAGCATCCTCAGCAAGCTGGGCCTCCGTGACCGCGCCCAGATCGTTGTCTTCGCCTACGAAAGCGGGCTGGTTCAGGCCGGCGATCTGGACATTGGGCACTGACATGCCATCCCTCATTTCGGGGCTCCAGGCTCGGGGACTGCAAGCCAATCACCAGCCCGGCCCACGTAAAGCAAGCTCGTGGTTGGGCCCGTTCGCGCGCAAGTCAGCGAGGTGAGGCTTGAGTGCGCTTGGACGGATGCCCGGAGTGCGGCCGTGCCCGTGACAGAGCCGCCGGCGACAATGAAGGCGGCGAGGAGATGATCTGGCGCGGTGTCGGCTGCGGCGAGGTGCACCGCGCAGGTAGCCGTCCCTCATGCCAATCGCCTCGCTTCGAGATCGAGCCGCACGAGGCACCGGTCGAGGACTTCCCGATCAAGCCCAGCCGGAAGGACGGCTCGGCGGGATTGCGCAAACCCCACTTGAACGAGTACACGAGCGCGCTTCGCCAAGGCGGCCCTTGCCCGCGAGGCCACCGAGGGGGTGGCTGCCGTCGTAGCGCCGCCCGAATCGGAGGCCGACGCGAAGCCGGAGCGGACCCGGACCCGGGCGCCACGGCGCAAGGGTGCGTGACGAGGCCACAGACGGTGCAGACCTTCATGGGGCGGCAGACACCGTGGCGGCGGGTTTGACGTTGGTGACCCTGGAATGCAGGCGCTTCGACATCGCCTCGAGCGTGAGCGACGCCACGGTGAGGTCTGCCTCCGACGCCGACTTCATCCGAGACGTAGAGGACTGACGCCGGCCGATTGCAGGCTGACCGCCCCCGCGGTCCTGATGCCGGCGGACGGACTCGGTACGGGTTCGCCGGTCGACGCTCCCCCGTCGCCTCTCGGTCGTAGCCACGACCGCGCGGCGCCTGGCATCGACAACGATTTGGTCATCGTGTCGGATACGTCCGCGACGAAGTCATCCGTCGCTGATCCACGCGTGGGAGGTGCCGTGAGGTAACAGGCACAACAGCCGCAGCGGCATTCCACGCTCCGAGTTCGACGACCGCGTCAGCCGGCTGCCACCGGCGAGTTGCGGCGAGTTGCGTCAGTGGGTCGAGGCGCGGCGAGACCGAGGCCCGGTCAGAGCGGCAACGCGACCGCGAGCTCGAGCAGCGACGACCCGGGATCGAGTTCTGCTAGCCATACATAGACTGAGCCGACGCCGGCGTCGCGCAGCTGATCGAACAGAGCGAACTGCGCTAACAGCACCAGTCGGCCGTCGCGTTCTGCGACGGGAAAGACGGGCTGGTCGTAGTAACGAGAAGGTTCTGGGTCTGCGGGGTTAGGCACGAACTGCGCGACAGCGTCGCGCAATGCCAAGTCGACGCAGATCGAGTCGACGGCGACGCTCTGGACCGCGTGGAGTTGCACGGACAGATGATAGAACGGCTCGTTTAGAGCGACAAGCACCACAACGGGCCAGACCCGGGTCTTGGGGCAGAGAGCACTGGTCCGCGAAGGGCTGCTCCCGAACCTCAGCCTCGCCCATGCAGACGTTCCAGGGGCGTCGGCGATGAATGGACCAGAGACGCCGGGCGAGATGCGCGTGGACGGCCGGGGAGACGGCTCTCGACGTTGGTCGCTCGGGTAACGACTGCAGCACCGCTCGCTCAGCCATTGGCCAGGACTTCGGTCTCGCCGCTTAACCGCTCCCGGCACCGCAGGGGAGGATGTCCCGATCAGCGGGGGATTTCGGTGAAGTCCTCCCGAGCGGCTGATGCGTTCCGGAGTCTTCGATCAAGCAGGGTGGGACCTTGGGAGCCGAGGGAGGCGATACCCCGCGCGGGATATCAGCCCTGCCGCGGCTTGCGGGAGAACTCCGTGGACCTGGTTGGATCACGCTTCGCACCCCGCTGGAAGCTGATGAGCCCGACCATCGGTGGCCTGATCGGCCGCCGTGCCAGGCGGGCGAGCCGTGCGTACGCGGCACAGTGGAACTGGTGGTCCGGGCCGACCTCGTGCCACTCGTAGTGATCCAGCACGCGCTGGGTCTCGAGGCCCTTCACCCAGATCGGGATCTTCTGGCTCGCCACCAGGTGGGCGATCAGCCGCTCGTATAGCGGTGAGGCGTCGAACCGCGGCAAGTCGAGAGCATGGGCGTTCAACTCGTCGGCGGTGTCG
>Ga0136618_10000464_pt1 | contig 13894 bp, 13 predicted proteins | sample AntDrymUQ3302106_2_FD_104805 | JGI IMG/M metagenome (GOLD analysis project Ga0136618, IMG submission 104805) | Polar desert sand microbial communities from Dry Valleys, Antarctica - metaG UQ330 (21.06) | ecosystem: Environmental > Terrestrial > Soil > Desert | place: Antarctica: Dry Valley... | reverse complement strand
CTGGGGTGAGTGACGAGCGGCCGGGCGAAGCCAGCCCCGTACGTTGCTGGGGTGAGTGACGAGCGGCCGGGCGAAGCCAGCCCCGTACGTTGGTGGGGTGAGTGAGGAGAGACGATGACCACCACGAATGACAGCGCGGCAGGCAGCGGCGACGTACCCGGCAAGGAAGAATTACCTGAGGTGACCGACGCGGTGACCGGCGCGCCAGGTGATCCAGGGGATGAACCGTTCCGGGAACACGGCATACCCGCCTCCGAACTGTCCGATGAGGACCTCGAGCGCCAGGGAACGCACGCGCACGAGACCCGCAACTGGGTGTTCCTGCACGGCACCGCGGAGCAGTTCCAGACGCACACCGAGCGGATGCTGGAGTTGGAGCAGGAGTACCTACGCCGACACCCGCAACGCACCTGGCAGGGCGTCGAGGCCGGGGGGCAGCGTGGCGACGAGCGGGATTTCCTGGAACGCTTCGCGGCCCAGACTGACGGGCGGATGCACAAGCTGGAGGCCCATCAAGCCGCTCGCGAACTCGGGCTGCGGCCCGAGCGGGTGGCGGCGCTGCACCGGCAGGATCCACCGCTGCTGACCACCGAAGGAGACGACCGCGTGCTCACCGACGCCGGCCGAGCCTGGCTCGAAAACCGAAATTGACCCTTTCCCGAGTTGATCATCGGCAAACCGGGGGGTTATCCAGCCGATAACCCCCGGTCTGCCGATGATCAACTCGGGTTTCGTTATCCACAGGGACGTTTCCGGTGTCCACATCTCGCGGGATGTGCTGTCGTTCTGTTATCCACACGACACGGTCAGACGATGGCCAGCGATCGAACTCAGCAGCTCAGCCTTGTCGGCGATCCTGCGCACATTGTCCCCGCCCGGGCACGTCCTGCAGGTCGGCCTCGCTCGGGTGAGCCTTCGCGGACCCGGATCTCACACGGCCTCTACCTGGTCGACGCCCTCCCTGATCTCTTGGATCATCGCTGCCGTGCTCTGGGCGCGGTGCTTCCTTCCGATGCTGCCTTCAGCCACTGGACCGCGGCGGCGCTTCTCGGTGTGCCAACCCGCAACTGCCCGTCCGTTCACGTGGTCCTATCGCCGCGCAGAGTCCTTCCGCAGCGCGCGGAGTTGGTCGTCCATGGGCGCATGCTTGTCCCGGGAGACATCGACGAAGTGGCCGGAATCCGGGTCACATCCGGCGCTCGCCTTTACGTCGATCTTGCCGAGTACCTGACTGTTCCGGAACTGGTCGCCGTCGGGGACGCGGTCCTTCGTCTGGGCCTGACCCACGCTGAGGCCCTTGATGAGCGCGTCGTGGCGGCCGCCGGGCGCCGGGGGGTAGGTCGAGGCCGGGACTGCCTTGCCCGCTTGGACGCACGAGCGCAGTCCGCCCCTGAGAGCGTGGTTCGGTACTGGCTGACCAGCCGCGACCTTCCACCGGTGACTCCGCAGTATGAGATCCGGGACGCCGTCGGTCGAATCGTTGCCCACGCGGACCTGGGTTACGAGGAGTGGAAAGTTCTCGTCGAGTACGAGGGCCGACAACATGGTTTCGGCGAGCAGTTCGATCGTGATGTCGAGCGCTATTCGCGGATGGCCGCCCAGGGATGGCTTGTCATTCGCTTTGGACGTGAGCATCTTCGTCGACCGCAACTGATGATCCAGCGGGTACGGCAGGCCCTGCTCAGCCGCGGCTGGACCCCGCCACCGCGTGTGTGATCTCTACGCGCGCCCGACCGACCGGATGATCATCGTCAAATTGGGGGTTTCTGCGGAAGGAAACCCCGTCGTTTGCCGATGATCAACTTGGATCTCGGGGTGGTCAGACCTCCAGGAGGACGGCGGTGCCCTGGCCGACCCCGATACAAGCCGCGGCCACAGCCAGTCCGCCGCCTCGCCGGCGCAACTCCCGGCAGGCATCCACGATCACGCGAGGAGCAGAAGCGCCCAGCGGGTGCCCGATCGCGATCGCGCCGCCGTGCACGTTCACCTTCTCCGGGTCGATGGCTGGCAGGTCGTGCAGGACGGAGAGCACCATCGCAGCGAAGGCCTCGTTGATCTCCCACACGGTGATGTCGTCGAAGGATCTCCCCGTACGGGCGAGCAGTTTCTCGATCGCCCAGACCGGCGCGATCGAGAACTCCCGAGGATCGCGCCCGATGGTCGTCGAGGCAACGATCCGGCCGATCGGCTCCAGCCCCAACTCCGCACCCACGGAGGCGGGCCCGACCAGTGTGGCGATGGAGCCGTCGTTGATCGGCGAGGAGTTCCCGGCCGTCGAGGGACCGTCGGGGGAGAATGCCGATTTGAGCTGGGTCAGCGCCTCCATCGACGAATCCGGACGGATGTTCTCGTCGCGCGTCACGTCCGCTGTTGCCCCGACCTTGACGGCCATCACGTAGTCCTCGTGCAGCCCCTTCTCCCAAGCCTCGTGGGCCAGCGCATGACTGCGTACGGCGTAGGCGTCCATCGCTTCGCGGCCGATTCCGTACCCCTGGGCCACGGCCTCGGCGCAGCGGCCCAGGGGCGTCGTCCACTCGGTCGGCATCTTCGGGTTGACCATCCGCCAGCCGACGGTGGTCTGGTGCAGTTCCATGCTGCGGGGAAGCCCCTCAGTGGGACGGGGGATGACGTACGGCGCTCGGCTCATCCCCTCCATCCCGCCGGCAAGGACCAATCGTTGTTCGCCAACCGCGACGGCCCGCGCGGCCTGGATGATCGCCTCCCCGCCGGATCCGCATAGCCGGTTGAGGGTCACGCCGGGCACTGTTGTTGGCAGCCCCGCCAGAAGGCCGGCCATCCGGGCCACGTTGCGATTCTCCTCCCCGGCTCCGTTGGTGTTCCCGAAGTACACGTCGTCGATTTGAGCCGGGTCGAGTCCGGGCACGCGGGTCAGCAGGTCGCGGATCGGCAGCGCGGCGAGATCGTCTGTCCGGATGCCGGAAAGCCCACCGCGATAGCGCCCGAACGGCGTACGAACTGCGGCGTACAGATAGGCGTCCATGGCGTTCACTCTAGATGCGCCGCAGTCCCCGCGACCCCGAGTCGAGTGAAGGACGCCTGGTATCAAACCTATTGGCAGAAGGCGTCCTTCACTCGGATGGAGTCGTTGCTAGAGCTCGCCGACGCTGGTCATCCCGCCGTCGATGACGAGCGTCTGCCCAGTCACCCAGCTGGCCTCGTCAGACAGCAAAAAGGCCGCGGCCGACGCGATGTCCTCCGGTAGGCCGAGTCGCCCGGCGGGATAGCGCTTGGCGACCTCTTTCTCGCGGCCCTCGAACAGGGCGGTCGCGAACTGGGTCTTCACGACAGCCGGGGCGAGCGCGTTGACCCGGACGTTCGGGCCGAGCTCAACCCCCAGGTGGCTGGTCAGGTGAAACAGCGCTGCCTTGCTCGAGCCGTACACCCCGATCCCGCCGGCCGAGCGCATCCCGGCGACCGACGCGACGAACAGCACGGCCCCGCCGTGCTCGCCGAGCCACTGGTGGTAACCCTGCTGGACGAAGCCCAACGCACCGACATAGTTGACGTCGAAGATCTTGCGAGCCGCGTCGAGGTCGGTGTCGATGACCCGCCCGTACACCGGGTTGATGCCGACGTTGCTCACTACGTAGTCACAACTGCCGAAGGTCTCGATCGCCGCCCGTACGGCTGCGCGCCGGTGCTCGGCATTCCCGGCATTGCCGGGCACGGCGAGTGCGACGTCGGCACCGCCGAGGCCCTCGACGGCAGACTGCAGTTCGTCGGGCTTGCGAGCGGTGATGACCACGCGGTCACCCCGGTCGATCAGCTTCCGAGCGATGGCCAGGCCGATTCCGCGGCTGCCGCCGGTGACCAGAGCGGTACGGGAGGTCATGGCCGGGACTGTATCCAGCGGCTCTTCCGCGGTTATGCGCACAACCGCGAACTCTGGGCCGCACTCGTGACGGTTATGCGCACAACCGCAGGAAATGCGGCACGTTCGTGACGGTTGTGCGCACCGCGAAGGGAGGGAGGTGAGTCGGCTCAGGACAGGATGGCTGTCGGGTCCAGGTCGATGCCCTGCAGCAGCCACTGGAAGGCGCCAAGACCGGTTGGGTCGAGAAGTTCGGCGGCCTCGCTGGCCCGCTGTAAGGCTGCCGAGTAGCCGATCGGATCCTCGGCGTAGTCCGGCCGCCGGCCGCTCACCCCGAGTGCGCGAAGCGCCGCCCGCTGATCAATGAGCATCGTCGCAACGGCTCGCACCCTCGGTGACTGGCCGGCTGCGGTCACCGACTCCCCGCCGGCTGTGGTCACCGACTCCCCGCCGGCTGCGGCGACTGATTCCTCGCCGGCCGCGGCCACAGAATCGATGGCCACATGGGCGGTCACGTCTGAACTGCCGTCTGGGATCGGATCGGTCTCGCGGCCACGACGGAAGCCGATCAGGGTGCCATTCATCGGCCGATCGAGAGCAACGTGGGTGTAGTCGATCGCGACGGCCAGGCCTCGGTGAATCCGCGAGACCACCCCAGCCCAGGCCGCATCGCGGTTGAGCCCGATCTCTCGCCGCTGTCCGGAGGGCCACCACCGGGTCAACCACGCTGCCTCCTCCGCGGTGGGAGCCGGCCCGCGAGACTCCACGCCGAGCACGTCCACCAGCAGGACCCGGTCGTCCACGACCACGTCGATCCCTACGTTGTCCAGCCACTCATTTGCGATCAGCAGCCCAGTTGATTCCGGTACGGCGTCGAGCCAGGCCACGTGTGCCGACAGCGCAGCGGGTCGGGGTCGGAGTTCGACCGCAGTCGGCCGGACCCGTGCTGCCAGGCTCGACCCGACCGAGTCCAGAACGGCTTCGAGCAGGTCGCCCGACCCGCCCCCCACATCGACCAGGTCCAGTGGATCCGGATGGCCCAGCGCGGAGTCCACCCGGTCAAGCAGCTCACCGACTGCCTCGGCGAAGATCTCGCGTATCGACGCCGAGGCCGAAGCGGAGGTACGGAAGTGGCCGGCCGCGCCCTCGCCGGTCGCGTAGAAGCCGCCCGGTCCGTACAGGGCCCGATCGATCGCGGCCGACCAACGCACCGGCTCGACCGGTGAGCCTGGATCTCGAGATGTCAGCATCACTCGCATAGCCTTCCCCACCGCCTTGGTGTCCCCCGTGCAACGGTGGAAACGTCAAGGTGACGAACGCCACCCCGCCGATGGGCATCAACGCGCCTAGGCTCTGCGCTGTAACAACTGCGTGAACACCCCAGGACGTCTGGTACCCGCTCGCCGGGACTGGAACGGAAAGGACGCGCTGAGTCATGTCGCTGCACACCCTCGCGCCGCTGCGAGTCGGGGTCATCGGTGCCGGTCGAGTCGGTGCCGTTCTCGGGGCCGCCCTGTCCGAATCCGGGCACCGGGTCATCGCCGCGACCGCCGTCTCCACCGCATCCAAGGACCGAGCCGCCCGGCTGTTACCCGACGCGAATCTGTTGCCGGCCGATGAGGTCATCGCCCGCGTCGACCTGATCCTGCTGGCCGTACCCGACGACACCCTGGCCGACCTCGTCCGCGGCCTGGCTGAGTCCGGAAACTTTTGCCCAGGGCAGATCATGGTGCACACCTCCGGAGCCCACGGGCTGGCAGTGCTCCAGCCGGCCATCGACCGGGGCGTCCTTCCGCTGGCTCTGCACCCGGTGATGACCTTCGCGGGGCGTGCCGAGGATGTGCACCGGTTGTCCGGTGTGCCGTTCGGGGTCACCGCGGCCGAGGAGCACCGTGCGGTGGCCGAAGCCCTCGTCCTGGAAATGGGCGGTGAGCCGGTGTGGGTCGAGGAATCCGCCCGCACGCTCTACCATGCCGCACTGGTCGTCGGCTCCAACCACCTGGTCACCCTAGTCGCCGAGGCCCGCGACCTGCTGCGCACCGCGGGCGTCGAGGACCCCGCGCGACTGCTCGCACCACTGCTCGGTGCCGCGTTGGACAACTCGCTGCGCTATGGCGACAAGGCGCTGACCGGCCCGGTCTCGCGGGGCGACATCGGGACGGTACGGCGCCACCTGCGGACCCTGGTCGAGCATGCCCCGGGCAGCGTCGCCAGCTACGTCGCCATGGCCCGGCGTACGGCCCAGCGAGCGCTGGCCGCGGGCCGGCTCAAGCGACACGAGGCGGCCCCGCTGCTGGATCTGTTGGCGCAACGTCCGGCCACCGGACCGGCCGGCCATCCCGCGTCGCCCGGCCCGGTCAACACCTCCGCGGTCGCCTCATGACCACCGTCACCTCATGACCACCGTCGACCTCGAGGACCCGGCCCGGCGAGGAGCCGACCTGGCCGAACCATCCCCCCAACTCCCCGGCGCTTTGCCGGCGAACCGCCGCAGACTCGGCGCCGTACAAGTGGTCCGTACCCGGGCCGAGCTCGACGCCGTCCGCAACGGTCTCACCGGCCGCGTGGTCCTGGTCCCGACGATGGGCGCGCTGCACGGGGGCCACCGCGCGCTGATCCGAGCCGCCCGCGCCCTCGGCGAGCACGTCATCGTGTCGATCTTCGTCAACCCGACCCAGTTCGGGGCCGGGGAGGATCTGCACCGTTATCCACGTACACCGTGGGCCGATCTCGACATCTGCACCGACGAGGGTGTGGCCGTGGTCTTCATGCCGGAGACCGACGAGGTGTACGGACCGGGCCTCGGGATCCGGGTCGATGGCACTGAGCTGGCCAACCGGATGGAAGGAGCGGTACGACCCGGCCACTTCTCCGGAGTGCTCACGGTCGTGGCCAAGCTCTTCGGCATGGTCGCGCCCGCCGCAGCGGTCTTCGGTGAGAAGGACTACCAGCAACTCGTCCTCATCCGCGCTATGAGCCGGGAACTGGCGCTGCGCGTCGAGGTCCACAGCATCCCGACCGTGAGAGACACAGACGGCATGGCGCTGTCCAGCCGAAACCGTTACCTCGACGGGCACCAGCGCGTCGTCGCTCGGGCGCTGTCCCGCGCATTGCGCGCCGGTGCCACGGCGGCAGTGCACGGGCGCTCGAGCGTCCTGGCCGCGGCGCAGGAGGTGCTCGACGCCGAACCCGAACTCACCGTGGACTATCTCGCCCTGACCGATCCCCAGCTCGGCCCGGCCCAGGAGTCCGGTCCGGCCCGGCTGCTCGTCGCCGCCCGACTGGGCACCACCCGGCTGATCGACAACCTCGCGGTAACGCTGGGGACTGACCGATGATCACCGGCACCCTCCCATTCCGCCGTTTTCGCGAAAACTGCGCTATTCCGCGGCCCATACGCACCCTTTTCGCGATAACGGCGGCTTCTGCGATGAGCCTTAGGTCGGAGGTTGAGGGCTGATGCTGCGGACCATGCTGAAGTCCAAGATTCACCGGGCCACGGTCACCCACGCCGCCCTGCACTACGTGGGGTCGGTGACCGTGGACGAGGACCTGCTCGACTCCGCTGATCTGTTGCCCGGCGAGCAGGTCGCGATCGTCGATGTGACGAACGGCGCGCGCTTGGAGACCTACGTCATCCCCGGCGAACGGGGCAGCGGCGTGATCGGCATCAACGGTGCGGCAGCCCACCTCGTACACCCCGGTGATCTAGTCATCCTGATCAGCTACGGGCAGATGGACGAGACCGAGGCCAAGAGCTATCTGCCAAAAGTGGTGCACGTGGACGGCGCGAACCGAATGGTGTCCCTGGACCATGACGCAGCGGCCGCGCCGCCGGGAGCTGGGGCGCTGCGGCCCGGCGACGACCCGGAACGGCCTAGCCTGCTGGCATGAACCCGGGGCGCCAGGCGTGAGCGCCGACCACAGCGTTCAGGGGCTACCCCGCCGACTGAACGCATCCAGCCCAGGCTGGTCCCAACAGGCGGACGTGTGCGTGGTCGGGTCCGGCGTCGCCGGCCTGCGTACGGCGTTGCACGCTCGGTCGCACGGCCTCTCGGTGATCCTGGTGACCAAGGTCAACATCGATGACGGTTCCACCCGCTGGGCCCAGGGCGGCATCGCCGCGGTGCTGGACCCGACTGACACTCCGGCCGCACATGCGGCCGACACGCACGCGGCCGGAGTCGGGTTGTGCGACCCGGCGGCAGTCGATGTCCTGGTCAACGAGGGACCCGGGCGGTTGCGCGAGCTGATGGAGCTGGGCGCGGCTTTTGACCGCACTCCGGACGGCCGGCTGTCCTTGACCCGTGAGGGTGGGCACCATGCGCGCCGGATCGTGCACGCGGGCGGAGACGCGACCGGGGCCGAGGTGCAACGCGCCTTGCACGCGGCCATCGTCGGTGACGCCGGGATCGACCTGATCGAGCACGCGATGGTCCTGGACCTGCTGCTCGCCGCCGACGGCCGAGCAGCGGGGGTGTCCCTGCATGTCCTCGGCGAGGGGCGCGCCGACGGCGTTGGCGCGGTTCTGGCCCGGGCGGTCGTCCTGGCCACCGGCGGAATGGGCCAGATCTACGCCTCGACGACGAACCCCTCGGTGTCCACCGGGGATGGGGTGGCGCTCGGGCTACGGGCCGGGGCGGTGGCCGCCGACCTGGAGTTCGTCCAGTTCCATCCGACCTCGCTCTACCTCGGTCCCGGGGTAACCGGTCAGCAGCCACTGATCAGTGAGGCCATGCGGGGGGAGGGCGCTTTCCTGATCAATGGCGAGGGAGAGCCCTTCATGAATGGGATCCATCCGCTGGCCGATCTGGCGCCGCGCGATGTCGTCGCCAAGGCGATCACGCGAGTGATGCTCCGAGAGGGCAGCGATCATGTTCGCTTGAACGCCACCGGGATCGAGGATCTCGACACCCGCTTTCCGAGTATCATGGCCTCCTGCCGGGCCGCCGGCATCGAACCTCGACAGGAGCCGATCCCAGTCCGTCCCGCCGCGCACTACGCCTCCGGTGGTCTGCGCACCGACGTGTGGGGCGCGACGTCGGTGCCGGGACTGTTTGCCTGTGGTGAAGTCGCGTGTACGGGCGTGCACGGAGCCAACCGACTGGCGTCGAACTCGTTGCTGGAAGGTCTGGTCTTTGCTGCCCGAATCGGTGATGTGCTCGGCAATAATCTTGCACCGCAGGCGGATCCAGTGGCGGCGAACGCTCCGTACGGCGCGCTGGATCCCGCGATCCGCGCAGAACTCACGGCCGTCATGTCCACTCACGTTGCTGCGCTGCGTTCCGGCGACGGGCTGGGCAAGGCGCGTGAAACCCTTGAAGTCCTGTCCACCCATGCCGTGCAGGAACCGGGTCCCGCGGCATGGGAGGTCACCGATCTGCTCACCGTCGCAAGCGCGTTGACCGCGGCCGCGACACAACGGACCGAGACCCGCGGTTGTCACTGGCGAGAAGACCATCCCGAGGCCGAGGCCCCGTGGCTGGGCCGGATCGATGTCACGCTCGACGCCGACGGCCTTGTGCAGACGCAGTTCCGGCCATTGGAAGCCGCGGTGCAAACCGTTGCCGCACAAGGGGCGTGGGTCTGATGGACAGCGGTGGATTCGCCGGCACGGGGGTGGACCCGGCGTGGGTGAAAGACCTGGTAGGCCGGTCACTCGCCGAGGATCTGGGAGTCCCTGCCGGCGGACCACATGCCGGCCACGACGTGACCGGCGAGGCCACGATCCCGGCCGATCAGATCGACACCGCCGAGTTGGTGGCGCGGGCGCCTGGAGTCATCGCGGGCATACCGGTGGCCCTGGCGGTATTCCTCGCCTGCGCTCCTGCCGCTGAGATCGCCATGGCGCAGCGGGACGGTGAGTCCGTTCAGCGCGACGACGTGATCGCCACGATCACCGCGACCACGCGCGGCATCCTGGTCGCCGAGCGGACCGCGCTGAACCTGCTCTGCCGGGCCAGCGGGATCGCAACGCTGACTCGAAGCTGGGTCGAAGCCGTACAGGGCACCGGAGCCCGGATCCTGGATACCCGCAAGACAACCCCCGGCCTGCGCGCGCTGGAGAAGTACGCAGTTCGGGTCGGCGGGGGACAGAACAAGCGGATGGGCCTTTTCGACGTCGCGATGATCAAGGACAACCACGTGCTCGCAGCGGGCGGCGTCGTGGCGGCGATGGACCGCGTACGCGAACGCTTCCCGGACGTGACCCTTCAAGTGGAAGTGACCACTGTGGACATGGCGTGCAAGGCTGTCGAGGCTGGTGCGACATTCCTGCTGTGCGACAACATGACGCCAGACCTGCTCGGCGAGGTCGTGCTCGCCGTCGGGGGTAGGGCCGAGCTCGAGGCTACCGGCGGGCTGAGGATCGAGCGAGCTCGTGAGTACGCCGAGACTGGCGTCGACTACTTGTCGGTGGGCGCGTTGACCCACTCCGCTCCGGTCCTGGACCTTGCCCTCGATCTGCGCCTCGCCTAGGAACGGGCTCCCGTAGATGCTGCTGGCCATTGATGTCGGGAACACCCAAACCGTGCTGGGCCTGTTCGACCGTGCCGAGATCGTGGAGTCCTGGCGAGTGAGCACCGATCCCCGCGCGACCTCGGACGAGCTGGCGCTGACGATCTGTGGGCTGCTCGACGAGAAGTCCGTCACCGGTGTGGTGGCCTGCTCCACGGTGCCGCGGATACGCCGGGAGATCGTCCTGCTGGTTGCCCGCCACTTCGGTCACGTCCCGACGATCGTGATCGGGCCCGGCGTGAAGACCGGCGTACCGCTGCACGTCGACAACCCACATGAGGTCGGCGCCGATCGGGTGGTCAACAGCCTCGCCGCCTACGAGCGGTACGGCGGTCCGGCGATCGTCGTGGACTTCGGCACGTCGACCAGCCTGGACGTCGTGGGCCCCGGCGGAGAGTTCCTGGGTGGGGCTCTTGCTCCCGGGATCGAGATCAGCATCGATGCCCTGACCGAGCGGGCGGCCCAGCTGCGAATGGTGGAACTTCTCGCACCGGCCCGCGCGATCGGGAAGAACACGGTGACCGCCGTCCAGTCCGGAGTCGTCTTCGGATTCGCCGGCCTGGTCGACGGACTCGTCGACCGGATCATCGACGAACTGGCCGAGTCCTATCCGGGCCGTCCTCGCGTGATCGGCACGGGCGGGCTTGCTCCGCTGGTCATCGCCGCGTCGAGGACCATCGACGAACACGACCCCGACCTGACCCTGCACGGCCTGCGGCTGGCCTTCGAACGCAACTGAACACAGCTGGGACTTCCAGATCTATCGCATGCACGGCCGACAGCGGTTCGAGATCATCCCTGGCTGATCGTTCCCGCAGGTCAGCGGCTGGGCGCCGTCGGCGATCTCGTCGCCAGGCCCGGCAAATCGTCGACTGCCGTCCGCCGCGAGCGGCCAAGTGCACCCTTTTCCCCTGTCGAGAAGGTGCACTTGGCGCCTCGCGGCAATGGACTGCCCTGCAGGGCAGCGAGCCGCCCGGTGCGAGCGGCCTCCGCGTCAACGGCTCCGCACTGGTCAATAAGATCTGAGTGCGCAACAGATGTAAGGCCACATCACCTTGGTAGGGTCAACCGGACTGGCGTGGACTCGGGTGGGCTCTAAGCTCGCCGGGTGACTGACGGCGACAATGGGGGAGCCGACGAGGTTCCGGAGCAAATGCGGGTCCGTCGGGAGAAGTTGGACCGGCTGCGTGCCGAGGGCGTCGACGTCTATCCGGTCAGCGTGGCTCGTACCCACTCGCTGCGCGAGATCCGAGTGGGCTACCCCGAACTCGAGCCGAACACCCAGACCGGAACTGTCGTCGGAATCACCGGACGGGTGATCTTCGCTCGCAACACCGGCAAACTCTGCTTCGCGACGCTGCGCGAGGGGGGCGTGGAACTGCAGGTGATGCTGGCACTGGACCGGGTAGGCCCCGACGTCCTGGCCGCCTGGAAGCGCGACGTCGACCTGGGCGACACGATCTTCGTCACCGGAGAGATCGGCACCTCTCGCCGTGGCGAGCTCTCGATCTTCGCCCAGCAGTGGAGCTTCACGGCCAAGGCGCTGCGGCCGCTGCCGGTGGCGCATCGGGCCATGAGCGAGGAACTGCGGGTACGCCGTCGCTACGTCGACCTGATCGTGCGCGAGCAGGCCAGGAGGATGGCTCGAGACCGGGCGACCGTGCTGCGTACCCTGCGCGCGACGCTCGACGCCGAGGGATTTCTGGAGATCGAGACGCCGATGCTGCAGGTCATTCCCGGTGGAGCTACCGCTCGCCCCTTTGTGACGCACTCCAACGCGCTGGACCTTGAACTCTATTTGCGGATCGCTCCGGAGCTGTACCTCAAACGCTGCATCGTGGGCGATCTGGAGAAAGTTTATGAGTTGAATCGCAACTTTCGTAACGAGGGAGTCGATGCAACCCACAGCCCGGAGTTCGCGATGCTGGAGTTCTATCAGTCCTACGCCGACTACCGTGATGTCGCCGCGTTGACGACGCGGCTGATTCAGGGATGCGCTCAGGCACTATATGGTGAATTGATCATCTCTCGCGACAACGGGGAGACCTTGGACCTGTCCGGCGAGTGGCCGTGGCGGGACTTCTATCAGCTGGTTTCCGACGCGGCGGGTGAATCCGTGAGTCCCGATACCGCCCGCGAGATCTTGGTGGGACTTGCCCTGCGCCACGAGATCGATGTCGAGCCAGGGTGGGGGACTGGGCGCATTGCCGAGGAACTGTTCGACGAACTAGTCGCCGACGGCTTGTCCGGACCGGTCTTCGTGGCCGACTATCCGGTGGAAACCTCACCGTTGACGCGCGCGCACCGCAGCAAGCCAGGGGTCAGCGAGAAATGGGATCTCTACATCGGGGGAGTCGAGCGGGGTACCGGTTACTCCGAGCTCACCGATCCGGTCGAGCAGCGTGCGCGGTTCACTGCTCAAGCCGACCTCGGTGCGGCCGGAGATGATGAAGCCATGGCCTTCGATGGGGATTTCCTGGAGTCATTGGAGTACGCGATGCCACCCACCGGCGGGGTGGGATTGGGAATCGATCGATTGCTTACCGTGCTCACCCAAGCGACCACGCTGCGTGACACCATTCTTTTCCCTTTGGTACGGCCGCTGAACTCGTCCTGAGACCCTAGATTGTGACCCAAGCCGTCATTGTGCTTTCGAGCTACGCTTCACTATCCTTTCGGACACAACATTCGATACCAGAAACCCAATCAGGAGTAGCACGTGGCTCGCAAGGTTCAGGTCATCCTCACCGACGATCTCGACGGGAACGGCGCCGACGAGACGGTGACATTCGCACTCGACGGCACCTCGTACGAAATCGACCTCTCTGCAAAGAACTCGAAGGCATTGCGTGACGCCTTTGCCCCCTATGTCGGTCATGCCCGGAGAGTGACCAAGGGCCGGCGTTCTGGTGCCTCAGCGAATGGTCGCAGCTCGGCCACGACCGACCGGGCACAGACTCAGGCGATCCGCGACTGGGCCCGGCGCAGCGGCCACCAGGTCAGCGACCGAGGCCGCATCCCCTCCGCTGTCCTAGAAGCCTTCAACGCCGCCCATTAGGCGTTCGCGCTGGGCGCAACCGGTCGGCGGAACAGCTGGTCGGTCGTTAGACGTTGCACCCTGCAGAGCCCGACTACAGTAGAGACGACCGAAGCTGGTCCGCTCCGCGAATGTCGGGTACGACTGGATTCAGCCAGGTCAAGGGAGCGGTGATGTTCGAAAGATTTACCGACCGAGCGCGTCGGGTGGTCGTGCTGGCCCAAGAAGAGGCCCGCATGCTCAACCACAACTACATCGGCACCGAGCACATCCTGCTGGGGCTGATCCACGAGGGCGAAGGCGTCGCTGCCAAGGCTCTCGAGTCGCTGGGCATCTCCCTGGAGGCCGTGCGCTCGCAGGTCGAGGAGATCATCGGCCAGGGTCAGCAGGCCCCGAGCGGGCACATCCCGTTCACGCCGCGCGCCAAGAAGGTGCTTGAGCTGTCGCTGCGCGAGGCGCTGCAGCTCGGTCACAACTACATCGGCACCGAGCACATCCTGCTCGGGCTG
>Ga0136618_10000463_pt1 | contig 13903 bp, 14 predicted proteins | sample AntDrymUQ3302106_2_FD_104805 | JGI IMG/M metagenome (GOLD analysis project Ga0136618, IMG submission 104805) | Polar desert sand microbial communities from Dry Valleys, Antarctica - metaG UQ330 (21.06) | ecosystem: Environmental > Terrestrial > Soil > Desert | place: Antarctica: Dry Valley... | reverse complement strand
TTTATTGCTAAAGCAGAAGAAATGTGCAAACCAAAAGGCACAAATCGAAGATTTTGGAGACGATTTTGAAAGTTTACTGACTTGGCTCAAAAAACTGAATTTTTTATAAGAAAACCGTGTATTTGTAGGTGTCAAACCTCATCCTAACACATACAACAAATTCAATAATTAATTGAATCACTCTTCTTGATTCAGATAATTATTGTCGCTGAAAAAATTTAAATTGAATAGATTCCCCCAATTTATTCAATTTGACACGATTTTAATTAACGAGCAGGGAAGGAAAAAGCAATGACAGGTAATTATTCCGGCACATCAAATGAAAATTCACAAAATTCTCTTGAAGTCGAGTCGGATTTTGAAGAAACAAGCATTTTGTGTATTGATTGCAACAACGATTTTGTCTGGTCAATCGGCGAACAAACTTTTTATCGTGATAAAGGATTAAAAAATCCGCCCAAACGCTGTAAAGAATGCAAACAGGCGAAAAACGAAAGGCTGGCGGCAATCGCTGCGGCACAGGCGGCAGGCATTAAGCAAAGAATCGAGGTCGCCGTTCATTGCGCCAGATGTAATTCCCAAACAACGGTTCCGTTTTATCCTTCGCAAGGTCGTCCGGTTTATTGCCGGTCGTGCTTTCTGGAGATGAATCCGAATTTAATAAAAGATGTCAAAAGTTAATCTTTTTTATCTTTTCAATCTAACTAGCGAAGTGAACGCCGCCCAGTCTACTTTCCGGGTCGGGTTCGGGTTGTCTCAGAATTTCCCTCTTTACGAGGCTAGTGTTCAGTCAAATTGTATTCAGCACGGTTGGCACTGACGATTATTACAATTGAAATGCAAATTAATGATTTTGTCGAACTTTGAATCGTGAGTGTTGGAATTCGATTTTTCTTCTTTAAAAAGTAACAGGGCGACGTCTCCCACTCCGTCGCCCTTAGGTCACAAGTCCTCACCCCTCGTGACCAGATGTTCACCGGGGAGGTGAACAACATCAATTATGCACAATATTTTTGGTTTTGCAAATTAACAAATTATCATTATGAGTCGCGGTTAATTGTTTAATAACGAGTAATTACTCCACGGATTTTCAAATTCTTCAATTGTCAATCCGCCGAGAATATATGATTTTTGACCTTTCCCGGATTCGACATATATATTATATTCGCCGAGAGAGATTTGGGAATTTATTCTGACTTCAAAACTTATTACCGAAATGTTTTCGCCAAAGTCGTGTTCAAACCGGCTGTTCGGCGAAACAGTCATAAAAGGTGAGCTAAATCCGATTTTATAATCTTTAATATTGATATTCTTTCCGCCGACGAAAATCGTATACGATTTGCCGCCGTTTAGGGTAATTGGATTTTCCGATAACTGCCCGTTAAATCCGATATATTGTGCTTCAAAATCGGTCGGAAGCTGCTCGAGTTTTTTTGATATATTTACCGATTTGCCTTTGACGACTTCGGCAATTCCGATTTCTTCAGCCGTTCTAAAAAATTTAGCTTTTGAATGATTTTGAGCGTAAATTCGATATTTTCCAGATGGTAATGTTTCAAAATGAAAACTCCCGTCATTGTTTGTTAGAAATTCACCGACGACTTTTCCCGTATCGTAATCCTCCGCCCAGAGCTGGTAATTTTTTGCGGGCTTAACGCCGTCTGCCCGGTAAAGTTTCCCGCTGATTGCTCCGCAGCAAGATTCTTCGCCGGTTTTAACGCCGTAGATTGACCAAATTGCTGAAATGTCGGTTGCGGATAAAGTCCTCGAATCAAAACTGGATAAGTTAAAAACTCCGTTTCTACTATTACTTTCGTGCATTGTCGCGCCCAAAATTGACGAATGTTCCAATCCGAGCAAATGTCCGATTTCGTGTGTCAAAGTAGATTCAAGGTCGAAAGTTCCGATTGTTCCGTCGGTCGAAAATTGCTGGTAAGGATTTAACACGATGTCGGCTTCGGTAATCACGCCTTTTTTATTAAAAAATACCCGTGTTATGGCTGAAACTTCCTCGGCATCCTTGCCGAATAATAAAAGATTCTCCGGCGTTTGAGCGATTGTAATCAAACTTACGCCGTCGCCGAAATTTCCCGTCGGACTGACTGTTTGTTTATCGGATACAATTTCTTCAAATTTGATATTGGAAGCCTTTTCCCAGGCGTTCAAACTACGGCGGACCGCGCCTGTAACGTCGCTTTCAGCTTTCATATTCGGATTTAATTTAATTAAAGAATTCGAGATGGAAATCGGAATTGTGCCGCTTTTCCAACGAAGTCTTAGATTTGTTTTTTCTTCGGAATATTGCGGCGCGTAAGAACTTGCCGAAATTGAAAAAACAATTAGCAAACAAATCGTCAAATAAATTCTGAAAGACGTTTTCATAGTCAAATAATTACTCGGTTTTCGGGGCAAAACCCTCGATATTTTCCCGACCGACCTTTTCTAAATCTGAAAAGCCGACCACTAACAGCAATACTACTAATCCGAGAGTAGCAACTACATAAAGAAGCGCGATTTGTTCTAAATAAAGTAAAACGCCGATGACGACGCTGACTAATGCAAACCAAAAAAGCGCAATTGTCCGGCGACTGTATCTATTTTGTATTTGTGCCATATTTATTAAATTCACTCTTTTGAAAAAAAGGTGGTTTTTTATTGATAACAAATTTTTCCGGTTTCAACAATTAAAACTCGTATCTTTACACAATTTTACATTTCATTCAATAACCCGAAGCGGAAGATTATTCGTTTTGTTTGCGTCCGGTTTGGAGAATTGTAAAACCGGCGGGTATTTTTTCTTTCCCCGCCCTTTCTCTCCGACGTCAACAATATCATATCCCTGGAGAATTATATCTTCATTTTGTTCGGCTTTTATTTTACTTAAATCCGCCTCGATAATTTTTGTTTCGCTGCCGCTGCGCCGAAAAATCGTCACCGAGTTTTCCATCGCTCCTTTTGTCAGACCGCCGGCGCTGTCGATTGCTCTCGACAAAGTTATTTTTGAACGCGCCGCTATTTGTTTCGGGCTGTTTACTCCGCCGATAACATAAATCGGTTCCGCCTCCAAAACGGTCACAATATCGCCGCTTAAAATTTGCGGATTCGATTCTTTATTTCCGCTTAAAAGTTCGGATATTCTAATATTTATTGCCGTCGAACCGCCGCCTTGACTTGTTTTAACGAATCTCTCACGCTTTTCACCGTTTTCTAAAGTCGTATTTTCAGTTTCAACAGTTTTTGAATTACAACTCAAATTCTGCGGACGAAAAATGCGGATTTCACCGTTTGCCAAGTCTGTTAAACCGCCGCTGACAATCAGCAATTCATTGAGCAAAACCTTTCTTTTAATCTGAAATCGCTGCGGCTTTTTTACGGCTCCTTCTAAAACCGAAACAGCGCGATTGGAACGGTCAATAATCTTAACGACTATCTTCGGCTCACGCAGTAATTTTTCATAACTCCGCGCGACGGCGAGCGCGATTTCATCTTCACTCCGGCAAAGCCCGAAAATCGGTTCCTCGACAAAATTTACACCGTCCAGATAACCTTCCGGCGTGAGCCGTCCGCGCCAGTCATAATCGAAACTTCCGAGAATATCAACGTCAATCAAATCACCGTAATGAACCAAATTTTCTTCGGACTGTAATTTGTCTGGAGGAATTGTTTCAGGCACAGGAGATTGAGCCGCAAGCAAACTTCGTGTGAAAAGAATACAAAGGAGAAGAAAGGAGAATCGAGCTAGTTTTCGGTACTTCATCTAACGATTTGCCGCTCAACTTTTGATTATCATTTAGTAAATTTTTGAACCGGCGGAAATTGTATAATTTACACGGTGCTTTTGTTTAGCTTGTTGTTGTCTTCGTTGGTTTTAGGCTTCTGCTTATCTTTCCGGGTCGGCTTATTGGTTACTGTTCCGGGAACGGCAAAACCTTGAAATTCCCAGTTGCAGGCATCACATAATAAGGTGTAACGAAACAATAATTTAGACCAAAGCGGCGTCGGGCGATAACCTCTTCTAATACGACGGCTCGAACACTTTGGACATTTTTGGCTAATCATAATTATCTTCTAAATTAGAAGTTTCTTTACTAATTTGTTTTTCCCCTTTTTTATTAATATCCAATCCGTGAATTTTCTCGATTTCCGCAGTTATTTTCTCGGCAATCAATTGCCTTTCCTTAGTCTTCACGTTTTCGCGTCCGAGATAAAAAAGCGCGTCCCGATAATGGCTTACCGCTCTCTTATAATGTCCTTTAAAAACCGAACGCTCGGCTTGTTCAATCCAATGAGAAACTTTAATTGTCGCAATAAATTCCGTCAGCGCCTCTTCAGAATGTTTTAGATGCAATTCATTCGGATAAAATTGCAAAGCAGTATGAATAATATCTAAAGCCTTCTGAGATGTCGCCAGTCTTTCATTCATTGTAACATTATTCTTCGCTCCCTGCGTAAGCGAGCGAGCTTCAATTTCAGCCCATTCCAGTAAATGAAAATGGTGCAGTTCTTTGACAATTTCTCTGCCGCGCCGCAGAGCCGCCAGTCGCGGAGAGCCGACCGCAACGGTTTTAAGCTCATTTTTATTTAATAAAAGATATTCGTTACAAATTTCAAAAACTTCCCAATGCCCATTTGCTAATTTACCCAAAACTCTCGCGGCACCCGATTTTTGTTTGATTTGTTTGATGATTGCGGCATTTTTTTCCAGGGTCAATTTTTTTGGATTTTGCATTCCCTGATTCAAAGCAGGAAGCGCGGCGATATTGTTATCGAGTCTTCTTTGCGCAGAAATATAACGGGTTCTTGCTTTTCGCAGGACAACTTCGCGGAGGAAAACTGCGCCGCCTAAAATAAAACTCGCGCCGATTCCCGCCCCAATCCAGGGCATATCATCATTATCGTCGTTGAGAATTCCCCAAAGTAAAAAGAAAAAGGCAGTTGTGACGGCAATCGTCAAAACGTAGTAATTTGATGCAGGAAGCCAAAACGGACGACGATGCCTGACTGCTTTATAATCGTATCTTTGTAAAGTATCGGTGCGATTTGGTCTTCCGTTCAATTTCCTCTCCTGTCTATAAAATTGTCTTCATCCCTCAGCCAATCGAATTTATAGTGAAACTTTACCCGAAAAATGTCAATTATCAGCCGGTTTACCGCTCTCGTTACAACAAAGTTATTTCTTAAAAATTTTGATATAATTCAAATATTATGAGCGGTAAAAAGAAAAAAGAAGAACGCCCGATATTCGATTCCATTCGTAAGCCGACGGCTCCACCCGGACAAAAAATCGGGAAAGATAAACCGGAAGAAATAATTCATCCCTCGCAAAGAAAAATAAAACACAAGAAAAAGCTGGATTCGGATATTTAATTTATGGCAATCTTCAAAAACCGGAAAGAATCCCGACCGGACGTTTGGGCGCGACCGGAAATGCCTGTTACTTTTAGAGCCGAAATTATGCCTGGAAAAAACCGCGAAGAAAGAACCTTTCGCGTCAAAGAGGTGTTGCCAAACGGTCGCGTAACGCTTCACGAATTTACCGGTGAACACATCAAAAATGAATTTGAAGCCTTAAATTTTTTACGCGATAAACCGATCTGACCTACCAATCGTAAATTTTCCCGACTTCGAGAATTTGTAAATTTTTAATGTTTAATTTTTCAATTTGCGCGACAATTTCTTCACGATACATCGGTTTGATATTGATTACGTAAATCGGACAATTTTCGTGCTTAAATTTTAAGAGTTCCGATTTCAGTTTACCGGGCGTCAAGTGATGCGATACCTGCGCTAAATCTTTGAGTTCATCAGGAAACGCGCATTCAATTAAAAGAGCGTCAAGATAATTTATTTCGTTAACTTTATGCCAGAATCCGTCCATTTCCGCCGTGTCGCCGCTAAAGGCAATCGATGTTTTTTCATCCGAAACAATCAGACCGACGGTGGGAACTTTATGATTAACGCCGAGGGCGGTAAACCGCAAATCGCCGATGAAAAATTCCCTGCCGATTTCAAATGCTTTGTATTCCAAAACCGCGCCATTTTCATTGGAAAGTTCGGAAAAGCGCGGATAAACCGACCAGTTGAAAATATCGCGTTCAAGAACTTTTATAACTTCCGCCGCCGCGTGAATTCTGACCGGCTCTCTCAAACTCGCAAACAAATCGTCAATAAACAAAGGCAAACCGGCAATATGGTCGAGATGAGCGTGCGTTAAAACGATGTCCCGAATATTTTGTTTTTGTTCGCAGTTTGCCGCCATTGCTAAACTTCCGGCGTCAATTGAAACGTAATCATTTACTATAAAGCAGGAAAGGTGCTGTCGCGGTGAAGCGCAACCGTCTTTGCCGAATGAACTGGGAAGCAACTGAAATTTCACTTTTTTCTTATTTTATTTTCTTATTTTACTTTACTTTTTATAAACTCTCATCTCGCACAGGTTTGGGCGCGTCCACCGTCAATTTCATATGTTACTCCGGTAATCCATGAAGCATTCTCCGATGCCAAAAAATAAATCAATTGAGCCACTTCGTCCGGCGTTCCGACTCGTCCGAGGGGATGCGAGTTTTTTGCTTTTTCCAAGAAATTTTCGTAATCCGACTCCGGCATTCCGCCGCGCTTGTGTAAATTGGTTACAACTACTCCCGGATTAACCGCATTTACCCGTACGCCTTTCGGAGCTAGTTCCAAAGCCGAGCATCTGGTTAATTGGTCAATCGCGGATTTTGAAACGCAATAAGCCAGAACATTCGGAAACGCGCGAAGCCCGGTGACGCTTGAAACATTAACGACGTTTCCCTTTGTGTTTTCCAGATGCGGCGCGCATTTTTGCATCATATATAAAACACAACGAAGATTTATGTTCATCATTTTGTCCCAATCATCGAGCGTTGTGTCTTCAATCGAACCGTTTTTGATAATTCCGGCGGCATTTACCAAAATGTCAATCTGACCGTAGTTATCGACGGTTTCCGTGATTAAGCGGTCAACTTGCGTTGTTTCCTGAACATCGGCAAGATTAATTTTTATCGAGCCGTTTTTTTCCTGCGCTTCACTTCGAAGCAGTCCGAGTTCTCTTTCGTTTCTGCCGACGGCAATAACTTTTGTTCCTTTTTCGGCGAAAAGTAATGCAGCGGCGCGACCGATTCCGCTGCTTGCGCCGGTAATAATGGCAACTTTATCATTCATAAATTTTCAGTTCTAAAATTTAAAAGCAGTTTACCATAAGAGTTCGTTGATAAGTCAGGATTTATATCAATCGCCATAAGATAATTTATCAACTAAAAAAGGTTAGCCGCAATTACGACTAACCCAATTTTTTTGGAGATTCCGAATGAGAATTAAGCGATAAATAATAAAAAATAAAAACTACTCTCACCAATTCTTAAATTTCGCCGGTTTGCGGTCGCGCTGCGAAAAGTTGTTCAAAGGCAATTTTCGTTTCCTCGCGTTTACGAACCTGAAAATCGCTGACCCAATTGGTTACGTTTGAAACCATTTGACGAGCTGATTCTTGTTTTGTTTTCTTTTCGGCTAATACCGGAACTTCGGTATTTCTGACTTCACCTTTTTTGATTACTTTAATCTTACCTTTCGTAGACATTATTGCGTTGCTCCTAATTTTTATGAATGCTTAAAATATAAATTCTGTTGGTGGTAATTCTTATTCCTGCTTTTTTGACAGCAATTTGAATGCCATTACGAGAACGAGAAAAATTATTTTTTTTGCAGTTTGAAAAAACCATTTTTGGATGTCGTCCGAATTTCGCATTCTGCGAAGTCATCCGGTGTTTTTTCGCGCATTGCTAATATTCAATAGACGAACTTTTATCCAGAAAAGTTCCGACAATTCTTCAGAGCCATTATAGATTCGGCATAAAAATTAAAATCACACCGACTGAAAGTAATCGTTTTCAATTGGCATATTCATTGCCGATTCGTCGGCGATGAACTTTTTTGATTTTCTAATTATTTATTTAGCTTGCGGCGCACCGGTGAGCGTCTATTTTTATTTTCAAAACCGTCGTCTCTATTTCAAACAGTTGTGGCTCAAAACCATACTCAATTTTGTTTTCTGGATTCCTCTTTTCGTGCAATTAATACTTAAAAGCCGAATCCGGGACAAATTCTCGAAAATTAATTTTAAATCTAAAATAAATCCAGACGCAAAAAATAATCGAATCCAAACTCTGAAACGAGAAATTGAAAACATTTTGTCCGCGAGCGACCTGGAAATTTCAATTTATGAATTTCGTGAAGTATTTGAAAGATTTGCCGGACTGACGACTGCTTCCTTGAATAATAAAACTAAGCCTTACAAGCACGAAAGAGAGTTTTTCGGGATTGCCGGTTTCAAGAATCAAGAACTTTCTGCCGAATGTTTACATAGGCGCAACCAAAAACGGCTATATTTTCATCAAACCGAAGCCGAAAAGGATTTTTTGCAAATGATTGCCGTAATTGCAGGTTCAATTGATAAACCGGCAGATTTAAGCCGTTCAACTATTGAATTTGTCAAAATATTAAATAATCGCGGAGCGCAAATAGCTTTGACTAAAATATTTGATGCTGAATTGCAAACCGAACGAAAAAATCCCGTCATTGATTTGGAGAAAGATTTATGGATGCCCGAACCACGCAAACCGCAACCCGCCAATCAAATCTCGATGAGATTGCGAGCTATCAACGAGACAGCGAAATTGTCCGCCAAAGATTAGATTATCTGCTTGCCGTCAATGCTGAAACCGCGCGACAAAAAGCTATGTTTCAATCTGACAAAGAAAAACTCGAAGCGGATTTAATGAAAAACCCTCTGAATAGTGAAAAAACTTATGCTTATTTCGGGTTGCTGCTCGGAACTTTCCCGCCCGCCGCTTTTTTTACAAAATTTGCAATTGATTCCAGAATTGCTCTGGGCGAAGAAGCCTGGATTTTTGGAGTTTTATTTATCGTTAATTTGATTTCGGCGGTTGTCGGTTATTTTTCCGGTAAATTAATTGCAAAAAGCGTTCGTGAAGTCGAAAAATATTCGTGGCGGTCGATGTTTCTGGTTTTGCCTTTTATCGGAATGTTTTGGGGAATGTTGTCGGGCGGAGCGGGCGGAGCGATAGTATTGATTTTCGGCGCATTTTTCGGCGCGATTTTAGGCGCGTTGGTCGGCGGTATCGCTTTGCCGACCTTTACGGTTTTTCACCGACTATTGAAACGCGGCGATGCTATCGAACTCCAACATTTTCTTCCGCTGGCGTTCGGCATCACTTTTGCAATCTGCTCTTTTATAATTGGTTCGTAATAACTTATTTGGAAAAACTTATATTTCGTAACACAAATTTCCTTAACTTTTAACATTTGTGTAATAATTCCGAAATATAAGTTAATTCCAGATGAATAAATATTTATTGATATTAAGCATTTTTCTTTTTTTAAATACTTGCATTTACCCGCAAACTGCGCCGCCGAAAGATGATTTTCAATTTTGGAGCGAAACAACCGTTTTATTTCCGTTTATCAAACGAAAAAATTCTGCAGGTAAGGAAGTTGAAAAAATTTCCATTTTTCTTAATGGAAATTTACGTTTCGGACGAAATATTTCGCGTCCGGTAGAGGAAAGAATCGGTTTCGGATTTGAGTTTTACGTCAATAAATTTCTGACTTTGACGCCGAATTATTTTTATCGCGCCGGTCAGCCTTATAAAGGACGAAAGGAATACGAACATCGTGTCAGATTCGATGTAAGTTTAGCGAGAAAATGGTCGAATTTTTCTCTCAAAGACCGCAACCGCGTTGAATACCGCATCAGAAATTCGCGTTCCGATTCGGTTCGTTATCGAAACAAAATACAGCTTTCAATTCCGTTTAGAAAAGAAAAAAAGGAAATTTTTACGCCGTTTGTCGCAACCGAGCCGTTTTATGATTTTAGTGAAAAAAAATGGACGCGAAACGAATTTTCCGCCGGAATCAGCAAAAAATTCAATGACAATTTTACTGCTGACTTCTTTTATTTGCTGCAGAACAATCGGGGAAATGTATTAAGAACAATCAACGTCTTGGGCGTGAATTTCAAAATTAAAATTGACTAAAAAATAGTTAGCAGTTATTTGTAAATTGGCGGTTGAAATATTTTCGTTAAACCGTCAATTAAGATTAAACATTTTCAAATGCTGCTTTTATTTCATTTATTTGCGCTTTTTCTGCTGGTTTTGCTCGGATTTTACGTATTCGTCGCCGATCCGCGCAATCGCGCACATCAAACTTTCGCCGCATTTATCTCGATTCTCGCCTTTTGGACGGTTAAAGATTTAATTTTCTGGAATTTTTACGATGAAAAAATCGGCGCCGGTTGGTGGGCTTCGTCCAGTTTTATTGTTGCGCTGCTTATGCAGTGTGCGCTCGTCGTTTTCGCATGGGTTTTTCCTGAAAATGCCCGCACTCCCCGCAAAAGAGCCTCGATAATATTTGCACCGGGCTTGATTCTTATTCCCGCCGCCGCCGCCGGGCTTCTCTGGCACAAAGTCAGTTTGCAAAACGGTATTTTTGTTATTGATTTAGCGCCGCTTGCCTACGCATTTGTCCTGTATGTTTATTTTATCTTTTTTTATGGAGCGGCTTTATTATATAAAAAATATCGTAAGTATCGCGGCACGCAGAAAGGTCAGCAAATCGGCGCGATTCTCTGGGCGGCGGCAATTACCGGCATCTTAAAAACACTGGCAAATATTATTTTGCCTTTCTACGGCATTTATTATTTTTTACCGTTCAGCGCGATTTTTGTTTTGCCCGGCGTGTTGATTTACGCATATGCTATTTCAAATTTCAAACTGTTTTCACTGCAAACCGCGCTCGACCAATTCCGGCTTTTTCCGATTGCCTACAAAATCGCTCTCAGTATCGCATCGGTCGCAATTTTGAGTTTTCTGCTTTTTCAAATTCCGATTGTCTGGTGGGCGTTTAAAGATGGAATGTCGCTCGAAGCGTGGCGGCGTTATCTGGTTTTCAGCATAATTTCAGCCCTTGTGCCAAATCTTTTGCTCGTTCTTCTCATCGTTCGGACAATTTCGCGTCCGCTCCAAAAAATTACTTTGGCAGCGGTTCAAGTAACGAAAGGAAAATACGGAACCGAAGTTGAACTACGAAAAAGCAACGACGAAATCGGACTTCTGGCAAATTCGTTTAACGAGATGAGTCGCAAAATGTCATCCGATATTGAACAATTACAAAAACTTAACGAACAGCTTATCCGCACGGAAAAATTAGCGGCGATGGGAACCTTGGCAGCCGGAGTCGCGCACGAAATCAATAATCCGCTGGCTTCAATTTCATCCCTGATTCAAATAATGCAGTCAAATTCCGGGTCGGACGAAAAAACAGATGACAATTTGAGGTTGATTTCAACGCAGATTCAGCGCATTTCACAAGTAACCCGCGATATGATGGATTTTGCCCGCGTTCGCCCTTCCGCTAGAAATCCGGTTAATATTAATGAAATAATTGAAATCAGTCTGCGCCTTGCGAGTTTTGATAAAGCATTTCAAAGATTACGTCTTAAAAAAATATTCGACGATGATTTACCGAATGTTTATGCCGACAGCGATCAGATGCAGCAGGTTTTTCTCAATCTTTTATTAAACGCGAGAGATGCAATGCCTGACGGCGGCGCAATTTCCATCAAAACTTTTAAGCAGGAAAATGAAATTATTATCGAGTTGGAAGACAGCGGTATCGGCATCGGAAACAACGATAGAAAAAAAATCTTTGACCCTTTTTTTACGACCAAACCCGCCGGCAAAGGCACCGGTTTAGGATTAGCCGTCTGCTATGGAATAATCACGGCACACAACGGAAAAATTGAAGTATTTTCCAACGAAAATGGCGGCTCAGCTTTTGTAATCAGCTTACCAATCAATGAAAAAACGACAATCTAAACAGTCGGCTGTTTCAATAATAATTTGACCTTTATAAATTATTAAAAATGTAATACCTTGTTATTTAACAAACCTTTGAAGTAGTGTTTTTTTTTTGAAATCACTTTTACGATTTTAATTGCATCTTTTTACTGAATTCTTAAACAAAATGAAATTTAAATTTTTTAGCGTCTGTGCTGTTTTTCTATTCGTTTGTTCCAATTTCGGACAAGAAAAATCAACGGCTTTTATCAATGCGAAGATAATTCCGATTGTCGGACAACCGATGGAACAGGGAATTTTGCTCGTTCAAAACGGAAAGATAACGGCAGTCGGCGATACCCGCACCGTTCGGCTTTCGTCCGACGTGCAAATCATTGATTTACAGGGCAAATTAATAATGCCCGGCTTGGTTGATACGCACAGTCACGTCGGCGAGGGCTCCGGCGCGGACGGTTCAAGCCCGATTCAGCCGGATGTGCGGCTTTTAGATTCGTTAAATGCGCGGGCGGCGAGTTTGCAGCGCGCTCAAGCCGGCGGCATTACAACCGTCAATGTAATGCCCGGTTCAGGTCATCTCGACAGCGGGCAGACGCTTTATCTCAAACTCCGCGACGGCGCGAAAACGGTTGATGATTTGCTGATATACGACAAAAGCGGCAAATATTTGGGCGGAATTAAATTTGCCAACGGCACCAATGCGATTCGTTCGGGCGGCGGAAATTTCCCCGGAACCCGCGCTAAATCAGTCGCGCTGGTCAGAGAGCAATTCATTAAAGCACAGGAATATCGCGAAAAAATTAAGAAGGCGGGCAACGACCAATCAAAATTACCGGCGCGAGATTTGGCTATGGAAGCACTCGTCGAAGTAATTGACGGAAAGCGAACAGTTCATTTTCACACGCACCGGCACGACGATATTTTGACTGTTTTGCGACTTCAAAAAGAATTCGGTTTTAAAGTCGTGCTTCAGCACGTTTCCGAAGCGTGGAAGGTTGCCGACGAAATTGCCAAAGCAAATGTCCCGGCTTCAATAATTTTGATTGACAGTCCGGGCGGGAAATTAGAATCCGTAGACGTTAGTTATACAAATGGAGCGGCGCTTGAAAAAGCCGGCGCGCTGGTCGGTTTTCACACCGATGATTACATTACCGATTCGCGTTTTTTTCTGCGTTCGGCGGGATTGGCGGTTCGCGCCGGAATGTCGCGCGAAAAGGCTCTTTATGGAATGACAATGGCGGGCGCGAAAATGCTTGAGTTAGATTCCAGAATCGGTTCGCTCGAGATTGGTAAGGATGCTGATTTTATTGTTCTTTCGGGCGACCCGTTGAGTGTTTACACGCACGTTTTGCAAACCTGGGTCGAAGGCAAAAAAGTTTTTGACCGAACTGACGCAAAAGATTATCTAACGGCGGTCGGCGGCTACGGCGCGTCCAGCGACCGGTTTGTTCATATTGATTGTTTTGACGACGATTTCGGAGGTGGAAAATAATGACGAAAGAGATTTTCAACGCGAAGGCGCAAAGACGCAAAGACACAAATTTTATAGAGCCATTCAGTAATGAATTCTTACTTTTTACATTTACTTCCCTTGCGCCTTTGCGCCTTTGCGCCTTTGCGTTAATTTGCTTTTTTACAATTTTTACAATCAATATCAACGCCCAAATCGCGGTTAAAGGCGAAACTGTCTGGACGATGGCGGGCGAGCCGATAATGAACGGCGTTGTTTTGATCAATAACGGTAAAATCGAAGCCGTCGGTTTAGCCGATCAAATAAAAATTCCGGCAAATTATAAAATAGTTTCAGCAAAAGTCGTCACGCCCGGACTGATTGACGCGCATACGGTTATCGGTCTGAACGGTTATTTAAACCAGCCGCACGACCAGATGGCGCTTGACGGCAGTTCGCCGATGCAGCCGGAACTTCGGGCGATTGACGCTTACAATGCGGAAGAAAAACTTATCGAATGGGTGCGGCAGTTCGGCATAACGACCATTCATACCGG
>Ga0136618_10000462_pt1 | contig 13905 bp, 15 predicted proteins | sample AntDrymUQ3302106_2_FD_104805 | JGI IMG/M metagenome (GOLD analysis project Ga0136618, IMG submission 104805) | Polar desert sand microbial communities from Dry Valleys, Antarctica - metaG UQ330 (21.06) | ecosystem: Environmental > Terrestrial > Soil > Desert | place: Antarctica: Dry Valley... | reverse complement strand
TAGGTTCTGTTGACATTTTGTTTTTGTGCCGAAGGCACTGCGGAAATTAGCCTGTGGCGTGAGCCACAGGAACAATAGATAAAATGATTCGCACTCTGGAGGAGTGCCGGACACTCGCAGTTTTCACCGCACCTATCGGCGCGGAAATCTGGTTTGGCATTTTACCTGCGGTTTTACCGCAGGCTAATTTCCGATGCGCTTCCAGCGCAGAAAAGCAAATGTCAACAGAACCTAGCAACTTGGGTTAGTCAGCGTGTTTCGCGGGCAAAGGCTATGACCTTTTTGTAAATTTCAGGTTTTGTTGATTTTTTCGATTGTTGGTATCCTTGACGATTCGGGTATCCGTACTAATCTGCATTTTTAAAATTTATGAATCCGATTCAAATGGTTGACCTCAAGAGTCAATACGGAAAATTAAAAGAAGAAATTGACCCGGCTGTATTGGGCTGCATCGCTTCGACAGCCTACATCAATGGACCGAGCGTAAAAGAATTTCAGCAAAATCTGGAAAACTATCTGAAAATCAAGCACGTAATTTTGTGCGCCAACGGGACGGACGCATTGCAGATTGCGATGATGGCTCTCGATTTGAAGGAAGGCGACGAGGTTATCGTGCCTTCTTTTACCTTCATTGCGACGGCTGAAGTCGTCGCGCTGCTTGGGCTTTCGCCCGTGATGGTCGAAGTTGATGCGGATACTTTTAATGTTACAGCGGAGATTATCGAGCGGGCGATTACGCCGCGCACGAAGGCAATCGTCCCGGTTCATCTGTTTGGGCAAAGCTGCGATATGGAAGCGATTATGCGGGTTGCCGAAAAGCATAATTTGTTTGTCATCGAAGACAACGCGCAGGCAATCGGCTCGAGTTTTACATCGAGCGACGGCACGACGAAAAAAGCCGGAACAATCGGACACATCGGAACGACATCGTTTTTCCCGTCGAAAAATCTCGGCTGCTACGGCGACGGCGGCGCGATTTTTACAGGCAGCGACGAACTTGCCGAAAAGATGCGAGTCATAGCCAATCACGGACAATCCGAAAGATATTATCATTCGGTAATCGGCGTAAATTCGCGTCTCGATACAATTCAAGCCGCGATTCTGGACATAAAGCTGAAACATTTGGACGAATACGCCGCCGCGCGTCAAAGTGCCGCAAAGTTTTACGACGACGCTTTTCAAAATATCGAAGAACTGCAAACGCCTGCTCGCCGGAAAAATTCGACGCACGTTTTTCATCAATATACGCTGCAAATCAAAAACGGCGAACGCGCCGATTTGCAAAAGCATTTGGAAAAAAGCGGCGTGCCTTCGATGATTTATTATCCGGTTCCGCTTTATCGTCAGGAAGCATTCAAAGAATTTGTCGCGCCGGATTTTCATCTTCCGGTGACGGAAAAACTCTGCGACACGGTTTTGTCGCTGCCGATTCACACGGAAATGACGGAAGATTTGCTCGAATTTATTTCAAAGCAAGTGAAAACCTTTTTTAGACACGACTAAAAATGCGGGAAATTTTAAATCACGAATGAAAACATTGGAAGGAAAAAGAATTTTAGTAACCGGCGGCACGGGTTCGCTCGGACAGGTTTTGGTCAAACGCCTGCTGACCGGAGAACTCGGAAAACCCGCTCACATCACGGTTTTTTCGCGTGATGAAGCCAAACAGCATTATATGCGGCTCGATTATCTGCACCGGAAAACCGCGACCGACGATGTGATTTATCAAAATTCGCAGGATTTGCTGAATTTCCGTATCGGCGATGTCAGGGATTATTCGGCATTGCTCGCGGCAATGCGCGACGCGGACGTGATTTTTCACGCGGCGGCACTCAAACAAGTTCCGTCGTGCGAGTATTTTCCGTTTGAAGCCGTGCAGACAAACATTTTCGGAGCGCAAAACGTGGCGCGGGCAATTCGTGAAAATAATCTGCCGGTCGAAACGGTTGTCGGGATTTCAACCGACAAAGCCTGCAAGCCGATAAACGTGATGGGAATGACCAAGGCTTTGCAGGAGAGAGTTTTAATCGAGGCAAACCGCGATTGCCGGAACACGAATTTTATGTGCGTTCGTTACGGCAACGTGATTGCCTCGCGCGGTTCGATTGTGCCGCTGTTTGTCGAGCTGATACGAAAAAATCAGCCGATAACCGTCACTTTGGAAGAAATGACCAGGTTTTTGCTGAGTTTGGATAAAGCCGTTGACACGGTTTTTGCAGCAATCTCAAACGGCAAGCGCGGCGAAACCTTTGTCCCGAAAGTCGCGGCGGCGAAAATAACCGATGTCGCCAAAGCATTGATGGGCGACAAAGATTTGCCGATAATTTTCACCGGCATCCGACCGGGCGAAAAGGTTCACGAAATAATGGTTTCCGAAGAAGAATGTTTCCGCACCGTCGAGCGCGGCGATTATTATGCAATTCTGCCCGTGCTGCCCGAACTGCGCGACAAGCAGGATTTTACGCCTGCGCTCGACGGCGAATATTCATCAAAGGATAAAAATATTTCCGTCGAAGAACTGAAAATTTTGCTGACCGGCGCGAGTTCGGAAATCTCGACATTTCTGGCAAATCCTTAAACCGTCTCTTTGACAATCGCTTGAATAAGCAACTAAAATCTCACTTTACCGGATAGCTTCAAGTCTCAAAATGAGTTTTATCACCACCAAAGAAAATCAGACCGCCGTTGCCGCGCCGCCTGCCAACCTGCCGAATGCGAAAAACGATTATCAACTGCCGGAAAATCCGCTGGTCGTAATTGAACCGCGCAGCGGCTGGGTTCCTCTGAATTTGCGAGAGTTCTGGCAATATCGTGATTTGCTTTACATTTTGATGATGCGCGACATTAAGGTGCGTTACAAGCAAACTTTGCTCGGCGCGCTCTGGGCAATAATTCAGCCGCTCTTTACAATGTTGATTTTTACCTTGTTCTTCGGAAAGTTAGCCGGAATGCCCTCCGACGGAATCCCGTATCCATTGTTTGCTTACGCCGGACTTCTGCCCTGGACGTTTTTTTCCAATGCCGTAACTAATAGCGGCAACAGTCTGGTCGGCAATTCCAGTTTGATTACAAAAATCTATTTTCCGCGAATGATAATCCCGATGGCATCGGTCGCTTCGGGTTTGCTCGATTTTCTTATCGCCTTCGGTTTGCTGGTTGTGTTGATGTTTTATTACAGCGTCGGCTTGTCAATCAACATCCTGATACTGCCTTTCCTGATCATTCTGACCAGCCTGTTGGCAATCGGCATCGGAATGTGGATGTCGGCATTGAATGTCAAATTCCGCGACGTTCGTTACGCGCTGCCGTTTCTGATTCAAATCGGAATGTTTGCCACGCCGATTATTTACCCGTCAAGTCTCGTGCCTGACAAATGGCGTTGGCTGCTTGCGCTTAATCCTTTGACCGGACAAATCGAGGCTTATCGCTCCGCTTTTTTCGGTCGCCCGTTCGATTGGTTTGCCCTGGGTATTTCAACCGTTCTAACGCTGGCGATTTTGTTTTATGCAGCGTTCACGTTTCGGCGAATGGAAAAAAGTTTTGCCGATGTAGTTTAATTTCGAAAAGTTTATTTGCAGGCGTTACCGAAATGAAACCGATAATAAAAGTTGAAAGCCTGAGCAAGAATTATGTGTTGGGCGGCGAGCAGAAACCTTATTCCACCCTGCGCGAATCCTTGGTCGACGCGGCGCGGAAACCCTTAAAAATGCTCAGGCGCGGGCAGTCTAAAGACACAAATAATTTCTGGGCTTTACGGGACGTTAATTTTGAAGTAATGCCGGGCGAAGTCGTCGGCATTATCGGTAGAAACGGCGCGGGCAAATCGACGCTTTTGAAAATTCTCTCGCGCATCACCGAGCCAACAAAAGGCAGAATCGAACTTTACGGGCGGGTCGGCTCCTTGCTCGAAGTCGGCACAGGCTTTCACCCGGAACTGACGGGACGAGAAAACATTTTCCTGAACGGCGCAATTTTAGGAATGCGACAAGCGGAAATTGCCAGAAAATTCGACGAAATAGTTGACTTCGCCGAAATCGAACAATTTCTCGACACGCCCGTCAAACGTTATTCCAGCGGAATGTATGTTCGTCTCGCCTTCGCCGTTGCCGCCCATCTCGAACCAGAAATTTTAGTGATTGACGAAGTTCTTGCGGTCGGTGATACCGAATTTCAAAAAAAGTGCCTAGGAAAAATGGATGAAGTAAGCAAAACTGGCAGAACGATTTTGTTTGTGAGTCATCAAATGGGCATGCTCGCGCAGTTGTGCGAAAGCTGTATTTTGTTGGAAAAAGGAAGTGTCATCGCGCGCGGCAAAACCGAAAAGGTAATTGATGTTTACCTGAATAAACAAACAATAGAATGCAGCACTTACTATTACGATAAAAACCTTGTCGCGGATAAAGCCGCGTATTTTATTTATCAGAAAATGGTAAGCGAAAATGGAAACGATGTCGTTGAAATCACAAATGAAAATCGGCTGATAATTGAAACGAAAATTAGAGTCGAAAATTTTCACAATGAAATGGAATTGTCGCTGAGTTTGCAAAGCAAGATGAAGGGCAGAATTTTTACCGTTAATACGCCTTTGCGAGAAGTAATGAAAAGCGGTGAAAAGGAAAAAACTATCAGATTGGAAATTCCCGCCAATTTTATCGCTCCCGGCAGGTATTCGTGGCTGAGTTCGATTAATGTTCCCGGTCAGCAAATTATTGATGTCTTGTGGGATGAATGCAATTTTTTTATCCAAGATGTCGGAACCGAGTTTGCAAGATATGAAGGAGTTGATTACGGCTGCATTTTGCTGAATCAATATAAAGTTTATGCTCTCAACGATTAAAAAAATTGTTCCCGCCAAAGTTAAGGAGCAATTTAAAACAATAGTTCATCAATTTGTAAAACCTCCTTACGTCGAGCAAAGTTACGCTCAAGCCGGAGAAGACAGAATTTTAAATTATTTGTTTAGCACAATGGGAATTGAAAAACCTTCCTATCTCGATATCGGCGCAAATCTTCCGAAAATGTTTAATAATACTTTTTTATTTTATGAAAGAGGCGGCGCGGGCGTTTGCGTGGAAGCTGACCCTGCGCTTTTCGACGATTTATCGAAAGTCAGGGAAAGAGATAAATGCTTAAACATCGGTATCACTTTCGACAATCGGAAGGAAGCCGATTTTTATGTTTTCCCTATTCCGGCACTAAATACTTTGTCAAAAGAAGAAGCCGAATTCCGCGCGGAAAACGGTTCTTACAAAATAGAAAAGATAATCAAAATACCATTAAAAACAATCAACGAAGTGCTGGAGGAAAATTTCGAGAAAACGCCTGATTTGATAAGTATTGACGTGGAAGGCATTGACCTGCAGATTCTCAAATCGCTCGACTTTGACAAATACCGTCCGTTGGTGATTTGCGTTGAAACTATCACTTACAGCGAAAACAGGACCGAGAAAAAAATAGTCGAGATTCTGGATTTTGTCACGTCAAAAGGATATTTTGTTTATGCCGACACTCATATCAACACGATATTTGTAAACGAGGAAAAATTTAACGACCAGAGTATAAAAGGTTAAGCCCTGGTGATATAAATTCAAATGCATCTTACTTATCGAAAAACCTGCCGGGTTTGCGGCTCGGAATCGCTCAAACCCGCGATTAATTTAGGCGAACAATATCTGCAAGGCTCATTCGTCAAAGAAGGAAAGGAGTTGCCGCCGATGCGGAAAATTCCGTGCGAGATTGTGCGCTGTAATCCTCTGGCGGACGAAACAGCGTGCGGGCTTCTGCAAATGAAACACAGTGTTCCGCCGCAGATTCTTTACGCCGCTTACTGGTATCGTTCCGGCACGAACAACACGATGCGAAATCATCTGCAATCTATTACTGAACAAGCGGTAAACCTTTTGGCAAAACCGCAGGCGACGGTTTTAGATATTGGCTGCAACGACGGAACACTGCTGAAAAATTATCCGGCGGATTTTATAAAATACGGCGTTGACCCGTCGGACGTGGCACAGGAAGCGGCGGGTGAAAATCTGCAAGTCGTTCAGGATATTTTTCCGTCAAAGCAATTAACCGAAATGATTGGCGAGCGTAAAATTGACATCATTACTTCGATTGCGATGTTCTACGATTTGGAAAATCCGGTTGAGTTCTGCGGCGGCATCAAAAATCTTTTATCTGAGAGCGGCATCTGGACGTTCGAGATGTCTTATATGCCGGAAATGCTGCGGCTTAATTCTTACGACACGATTTGCCACGAGCATCTGGAGTATTACTCTCTGGCGGTGATTGAAAAGATTTTGAAACTTGCCGGACTGCAGATTTTCGACGTTTCGTTTAACGACATCAACGGCGGCAGCATTCGCTGTCTGGCGACACACGCGGGAAATATTAAATATAATACGGCGGAAAATCAACGGCTGATAAATCAAATTCGCGGGCAGGAATTCGATTTGGCACTCGATACCGATGCGCCGTATATCGAATTTCAAAAAAGAATCGAAAAGGAAAAGGAAGCGTTGCGCTCGCTGCTCGTCAATTTGAAAACGGAAGGAAAACGAATTCACATTTACGGAGCTTCGACTAAAGGCAACACGATTTTGCAGTTTTGCGGTATTGACGAGCAAATTATAGATTGCGCCGCCGAGCGAAATCCCGATAAATACGGAGCAAGAACTTTGGGAACAAACATCCCGATTGTCAGCGAAGCCGAATCGAGGGCGATGAATCCCGACTATTATTTGGTGTTGCCGTGGCATTTTAAAGCGGAATTCGTCGAACGCGAACAGGAAATGCTCGACAGAGGCACCGGATTTATTTTCCCTTTGCCGACCATTGAAATCGTGAAAAAATGAAAGCGGTAATTTTCGGCGCAAACGGGCAGGACGGATTTTATCTGGCGGAATTACTTCGGCGGCGGAACGCCGAAATTATTAAGATTTCCCGCTCCCGCGATGGTTTGATTGGTGATGTTACGCATTGGGAATTTGTGGAAAATATAATCCGTCAAAACAAGCCCGAATATATTTTTCATCTTGCGGCAAATTCGACCACGCGGCACGAAGCCGTTTTTGAAAATCATCAGACGATTAGCACCGGCACGATTAATATTTTGGAAGCGGTTTATCGTCAAAGTCCGCAAAGCCGGGTCTTTTTGTCCGGCAGTGCGATGCAGTTTGAAAACAACGGAACTCCAATTGACGAACACACGCCGTTTGCCTCACTCAGTCCTTACGCCGTCAGTCGTATTCAGTCGGTTTACGCCGCCAGATATTACCGAACGCTTGGGTTGAAAGTTTACGTCGGATATTTTTTCAATCACGACAGTCCGCGCCGCACCGAGCAGCATATCAATCAAAAAATCGCTATTGCCGCGAAGAGAGGCAGGAAGATTGAAATCGGCGACCCGACCGTAAAAAAGGAATTTACTTTCGCCGGAGATACGGTCAAAGCAGTTTGGCAATTAGTCAGTCAAGATGAAATCTATGAAGCGGTTATCGGGAGCGGCAAAGCGCACAGCGTCGAAGAATGGCTTGATTTGTGTTTTGCAAGCGTTAATAAAGATTGGCGCGATTACGTGACAATCAAAGAGAATTTCAAACCGGAGTATCGTATTCTTATATCGAATCCGGCTTTAATAAATTCGCTCGGCTGGGAAGCAAAAATTGATATAAACAATCTGGCGAAAATGATGATGGAGGAATAGGAAAATTTAATTTATGGCGGAAACACTCGGAACTTTAAGCGATAAACTGACTATTGTAAAATTGAAACAATTTCATACCGAAGACGGAAACCGGCTGCAGAGTCTCGCGCGGCAGGAAACGCAGTTTCAAACGGAAATTGACGAGTTTATCGCGGCGGCGGCGGCGGGAGAAATACCGCTCGAACGGCTGACTTTTTCGGCGAATAAAGTTTATAAAAAAGAAGGTAATGAAATTCAGGCGGTAAAAGGAAGTCTGGGCGAGATATTTTCACTTTTAGCTGATACAGACTGCAAGCTCTTGCACGTTCAGAAAAAGGTTTATGAATTTGAAGCGATTGTTCCTGCCGCAAAAGACGGCGTAATTAAAGAATTGGCAATCCTCAATCTGGAACGCAACAATTGTATTGACGAAATGGATAAAGCATTTGTTTCACTTCTCAAGTTGGAGTAATCAATGAGAAAGAAAGTATCGATTCTTTTTAACGGCTGGCATTTGTCTTATTCGCCGACGATTATTGGTTTATACGATTTATTATCAAAGCAGTTTGACGTAACTATTTTGGCGCAAAGTCCAAAGGAATTCGATAATAAACCGCTGGTAGAGAGAAATGTTGTTTACAGGGAAAAATTGAAAGCTATAAATCATTATAGATTTAACCGCCTACTTTATCGCTTACAAGCATTTTTCGACAAAGAGATTTCGTTACTCAAAAAGATGAAATTTAAAACCGATGTTATCTATGATTTTAAGTCAGTCAGAAAATACCTTGCGGCACAACCTGCTGATTTTATTATAGCGGTAGATTTTAGGAATTTGTTGTATACACAGATTCTCGGAAAAAAAGTCGATTTTGTTTCGTTGGAAATAATCCCGCACGACGATTTTTATAACAACTGCGATTTCAGTAATATAAATTCGGTTGTGATTCAAACAAAAGAGCGATACGAGTATTTATTCGGAGATAAAGAGTTTAGGACTTTCTTTGTTCAAAACGCGCCGGTTTTCACCGAATCTTCAAACAAATCTAATCCCAAAAACTTAGTCTATTGCGGGACGGCTTGGAACCCGTTCGGATTTTATCACTGCCTGGAATTCTTGAGAAAGTTTCCCGATTACACGCTTAATGTCAAAGGTGCTTTTCTGACCGAAGACAAAGCCAAAGTAGATAGCGATTATCAGGATTTAATTTCGAACAAGCAATTAATAATTGACAGCAAATATCTGGACGATAGCGAAGTTGTAGATTATTTACGTAAATTTAGAATTGGTTTTTGCTTTTATAATTTTGAATTGGAAGAGATTAACAATTTCAATTATTTTTCCGCGCCTTCCGGAAAGATGTTTAAGTACCTCGCAGCCGGCGTACCTGTTATCGGGCAGGATATATTAGGTCTAAAACCGGTTAAAGAATTTGATTGCGGAGTTTTAATAAAAGATTTAGAGCCTCAAAGCATTAAAGAAGCTGTTGAAAAGATAGAAGAGAATTTTGAATATTATTCGAAAAATTCTTTAAAAGCTGCTGAACATTACAGTTTCGATAAAACGACCGAACCGTTTATCAAGTATCTGGTTGAACGATAAAGAGGCTGAGAAATTATGAAAAGAGCAATTATCACAGGCATTACCGGACAGGATGGAGCATATCTGGCTGATTTTCTACTGGCGAAAGGTTACGAAGTTCACGGCGTAAAACGGCGGTCATCGCTTATCAACACGGCGCGGATTGACCATTTGATTGAACCGGATCATCCGTATCACAAAAACTTTATCGTGCATTTCGGCGATATGACCGATGCCAGCAATTTAATACGAATTATTCAGACCGTGCAGCCTGACGAAATTTACAATCTTGCCGCGCAAAGTCACGTTAAGATAAGTTTTGAAACACCGGAGTATACAGCAAATGCCGACGGACTGGGTGTTTTAAGAATGCTGGAGGCGATTCGTTTTTTGGGACTGATTGAGAAAACAAAATTTTATCAAGCCTCAACCTCCGAACTCTACGGCTTGGTTCAGGAAATCCCGCAAACGGAAACCACGCCGTTTTACCCGCGTTCGCCATACGGCGTAGCCAAATTATACGGCTATTGGATAACGGTTAATTACCGCGAAGCCTACAATATCTACGCGGTCAACGGCATTTTATTCAATCATGAAAGTCCGGTGCGCGGCGAAACTTTTGTGACCCGCAAAATAACCCGCGCAGTAGCACAAATAGCATTGGGCAAACTGGACACGACATATCTGGGAAATCTCGATGCCAAACGCGATTGGGGACACGCCAAAGACTATGTTGAAGCAATGTGGTTAATGTTGCAGCAGGAGATACCGGAAGATTACGTCATTGCCACCGGAATTACCAAGTCAATTCGAGATTTTCTGAAGATGGCATTCGGCGAAGTCGGTATCGAAATTGAATTCAAAGGCGAAGGTATTGACGAAACGGGAATTGTTACCGCCTGCCGCGACACTCGCTATCAAGTTCCGATTGGTAATAAGGTCATCGCCGTTGACCCGGTTTATTTTCGCCCGACGGAGGTTGATTTGCTAATCGGGGATGCAACCAAAGCTCGCAGTCAATTAGGCTGGCAGCCTAAATACACGCTGCAGGAAATGGTGGCGGAAATGGTTCAGAGCGATTTGAAGCTGTTTTCCTAGCTAATTTAGATAGCTCCGCCGGTGATTCGTCGCCGGCTTTTTATTCTTTACCGGAACAGTGGTTAGGCTCATTTAAACTTGTCGGATTTTAAGGAATTGTTATTGCATTTAGGTAAACAACTATAATTTTTTGTGTTGAATTTGCGCGCTATATGAAAGTCTCTATTGCTCTCTGCACATACAACGGAGAAAAATTTTTAGCGGAACAATTAAAAAGCATTGCAGGACAAACGCGCTTGCCTGATGAACTTGTTATTTGCGACGATTGTTCGCAGGATGCGACTGTTGATATTGTTCGCGGTTTTGCTAAGGTTGCTCCTTTTAGCGTCCGCTTGTTGACTAATAAAACAAACGCAGGCTCGACTAAGAATTTTGAGAGGGCGATTTCCTTATGTGAAGGAGACATTATTTTTTTTATCCGACCAGGACGATGTTTGGCTGCCGGAGAAACTGCAATTGTTTGAAGCAAAGTTGTTCCGTTACAAAAACAACTTGTCAAATACAGGCAGCACGGCAGCCAGCGGCTTGGTATGAATGCCGAGTCACTTGAAGTCTCTCAAACTACTTTGGGAAAACGAGTAAAAGAGAAGATATTATTTGATGAAGAAATTTTTCGCATATCGACGATTCAGAAAAGGCTTGCCGAAAATGCCGATTTACTTTCGGATAAATTTTCATCTCCGGCTTTAACGCACATCAACCAATACATCACTCATATAACCGTACGAAGCGCGTTGGGCGATAATCGATTGGCTAGAATTCCGGTTGTTTTACGAGAATCAATGTCGAAGCGTTATCATCGTTTTTCAAAAGGCACAATGAGTGCTTTAAAGGATTTAACGCTCTAAGTTTATTTTTTTTGATTCATAAACTTTAATCAAATTTAATATTTATAATGAAGCAAAAGATATGAATCAGGTCGATATTTTCCACTCATTACACTCTCCAATCATTATTCAAAAGCTAATAATTTATTTGAAATTATATTGCTTGACATTCTTGCCAAGCCAAAAATACACTTAAAAGTGATTTTCTTACAGAGTAGATTATGAAAGTTGTCATTCTCGCCGGCGGACTCGGAACACGCCTTGCCGAAGAAACCGAAGTAAAACCGAAACCGATGGTTGAAATCGGCGGCTATCCCGTTCTCTGGCATATTATGAAAATTTACTCTCATTACGGCTTCAAAGAATTCTTTATCGCGCTCGGCTACAAAGGAGAAATCATAAAGAAATTTTTTATTGATTATTGCAATCTCAACGGGAATATGACCATTGATTTTCAAACGGGTAAAACGGAAATCCACGGAAGAGACAGTGAGGATTGGACGCTGCATCTGATTGAAACAGGGCAAAATTCACAGACCGGCGGGAGAGTTAAAAGGTTGGAAAATTATCTGCAGGATTCAACTTTTATGGTGACTTACGGCGACGGAGTTTGCGATGTAAATCTTGAAGATTTATTGGCGTTTCATAAATCACACGGGCGGATGGCAACAGTAACCGCCGTTCACCCGCCCGCCCGTTACGGCGAAATCTTGATCAAGGAAGATTTGACGACGGAATTTACGGAAAAGCCACAAACCGGCGAAGGCTGGATTAACGGCGGTTTTCTGGTGTTTGAGCCGCCGGTCTTGCAGTATCTGAGCGACGACGGCAGTGTTATGGAAAAGGATTTGCTTGAGCGACTTGCCGCAGAAAATCAATTGATGGCGTATAAACACAGTGGTTTCTGGCAGTGTATGGATACTCTGCGCGACAAAAAGTTTTTGGAAAACCTTTGGGATAGAGGAACTCCGCCGTGGAAAACTTGGCAGTGAACGAAGGTTTTTGGAAAGGAAAAAAAGTTTTAATCACGGGTCACACGGGCTTTAAGGGAAGCTGGTTGACATTGTGGCTAAAACTTCTCGGTGCCGAAGTTTGCGGCTTCGCGCTGCTGCCTGAAAGCTCTCCGAATCTTTTTGAAAATTTAGAGCTTGAAAAGCAGGTAACTTCGATAATCGGCGACGTTCGCCGCTTGGATGTTTTTGAAAAAGTTCTCAATGATTTCAAGCCTGAAATCATTTTCCATCTTGCCGCCCAAAGTTTAGTCCGCAAGTCATACCGCGAGCCGGTCGAAACTTATTTAACAAATGTTATCGGCACGGTAAATGTTTTGGATGCCGTTCGGCGCGGCGATTTTGTGAAATCGGTTGTGATAATTACAACCGATAAAGTCTACGAAAACAAAGAATGGCATTGGGCATATCGTGAAAACGAGCGACTCGGCGGATTTGACCCTTATTCCAACAGCAAAGCCTGCGCGGAACTCGCCGTTGCCGCTTATCGCAATTCTTTTTTTGCTGAAAGCGAGACTTTGATTGCCACCGCCCGCGCCGGAAATGTTATCGGCGGCGGCGATTGGTCAGAAGACAGGCTTTTGCCGGACGTTTTTCGTTCTTTGATTTTCGGTGAGAAATTGGAGATTCGTAATCCATATTCGGTGCGCCCGTGGCAGCACGCGCTCGAACCGCTTTCCGGTTATATGAAACTGGCGGAAAAACTCTACAATGGTGAAAAGAGTTTTGCTGAATCGTGGAATTTCGGACCGGCGGAAGAAGATTCAAAGCCGGTCGGCTGGATACTCGAAGAAATCAAGCGAATCTGGAACGAGCCGGTCAACTGGCAAATTGCCGAAGGCATTCAGCCGCACGAAGCGCGTTTACTAAAGCTCGACAGCGCGAAAGCGAAAAACCAATTGAAGTGGTCGCCGAAATTGAGTTTGGACGAAGCCGTTAAAATTACCGTCCAGTGGTATCGCGGATTTAAAGATAAAAAGAATTTGACGGAACTGACCAGCAATCAAATCGACTTTTATCAAAATAAAAACTGAAATGCACATCGAATCGCTAAAACTCAAAGGCGCATATAAAATAATTTTCAAACGCCTCGGCGATTCTCGCGGGTATTTTATGCGGTTTTATGACCGACAGATTTTTTCCGAACACAATTTGCAAACCGTTTGGGAACAGGAAAGCGTATCTTTTAATCAAGTGAAAGATACGGTTCGCGGTCTGCATTTTCAACTTCCGCCGCTGGTCGAAACAAAAATCGTTCGCGTCGTGCAAGGCGCGATTTGGGACGTTTTTGTCGATTTGCGAAAAGATTCTGAAACATACGGGCAATGGGACGCGCTCGAACTTTCCGCCGAAAACGAAACAGCCGCTTATATTCCCAAAGGTTTCGCGCACGGTTTTCGCACGCTGTCGGAAAATACGCTGGTCGAGTATAAAATTGATGTGCCTTATCAAGCCGATTTGGCGAGCGGAATTAGTTGGAAAGATGACAAGTTGAATATCGATTGGAAAGTTGAAAATCCGATTATTTCAGAGCGAGATGCTGAACTCGGATTGTTCACGGATTTTGATTCTCCGTTTCAATTATAGCGATTTTCAGTTGGGTGAAACTTTTAAGTCGGAGCGCGGACGGCTCGTCCGCCAACGGAGTGAAATGACGTTGCTCGCTTACCCGCCCGCGTCTCTATTGGTAAGCGGGTTGTCTCG
>Ga0136618_10000460_pt1 | contig 13945 bp, 13 predicted proteins | sample AntDrymUQ3302106_2_FD_104805 | JGI IMG/M metagenome (GOLD analysis project Ga0136618, IMG submission 104805) | Polar desert sand microbial communities from Dry Valleys, Antarctica - metaG UQ330 (21.06) | ecosystem: Environmental > Terrestrial > Soil > Desert | place: Antarctica: Dry Valley... | reverse complement strand
AGCAGTTTCCACGGCTGCATCAAAATTCCGACGATTCCCGTAATCAAACCGCCCGTGCGAAAAGAAATTAATTTTGGGAAAGCATTGGCGAAATCGTTGGCGGGCGAAACGACGTTGGCGGCGATATTGACCGACAAAGTTGCGACGACAATCGTGAACATCGAAACCGCGACGACGAGCGGCTGTGAAAATTGACCGACTAATTTCACCGGGTCCCAAAGCTCGTCCGCTTTCATCTGCGGAAAAACGACGACCGCCGCCGAAGTTATCAAAATCCCCATCGCCGCAAAAATAACCATCGTCGTCGGCAGCGCGACGACCTGACCAACAGCCTGCTCACGCTGGCTTTTTCCGAAGCGCGTAAAGTCCGGCATATTCAAGGAAAGCGTCGCCCAAAATCCAATCATTGCCGTCAAACTTGGAATAAAAATCTTCCAAAATTCGCCCGCCGTTTGAAATTTTCCCGGTTCGTTTAATAAAAATCCAACGCCGCCCGCTTGATAAAGAATCCACGCGAGTAAAACCGCCGTCATTATCAAAACAAATGGCGCCGCCCAATTTTCAACGTGCCGTAATAAATCCATTCCGCGATAAATAATAAAGATATTCATCGCCCAGAAAATTAGAAACGAAATCCATTCGGTCGGCGTGTGTCCGCCGATTGCGCCGCCGAGCGCGGTTTGCCAGTTCGGAATTATCGCGGCGAAAAACGTGTGAATCGCCTGTCCGCCGATCCACGCCTGAATCCCGAACCAGCCGCAGGCGACAATCGCCCGCATCAACGCCGGAAGATTCGACCCGATTGTGCCGTAGCTTGCCCGCGCAAACACGGGAAACGGAATGCCGTATTTCGTTCCCGGATGCGAGTTGAGCAAAATCGGCGCGAGGACAATTACATTGCCAAGCAAGATTGTAATCAACGCTTGCCACCAATTCATTCCCGCCGAAATTAATCCCGACGCCATCATATAAGTCGGAATGCAGTGCGCCATCGAAATCCACAGCGCGGCGTAGTTATACGTCGTCCAATTGCGCTTTTCAACCGGCACTGGCGCAAGGTCTTCGTTATACAGTGGCGACGTTTCGATTTCCCGCAGCGCATCCGCACGCAGTTCGACGCGTCCGTCCGCGTGTTGGATTGTTTCAATTGAATTTGTCATTTCTTATGTAGAAATTGTTATCTTTTTAGTATCCGAAACGATTATTGACGCTCTTCGCAAATCCTCTGCTTTTTCAGGATTGTTCGTCAGCAAAATAACCGACTCCACTTTTAATTCCGACAAAATTTCAGCCGCCGGGCGAAAACTTCTCGCATCCGCTTTGTAACCGACTTTTTTATACGCTTCGCTCTGGCTGAGTCCGGCTTTTTTGTGTTTTATGCTCGCCATCAACGCCAAGTGACCGTTTCCTTTGCCTTCCTGTTCAAGATAAATAATGATGCCTTGTTTATTTTGCTCAATCAGCGATTGCGACGTTTCCATTTCCCCGCGGCATTCGCACTCAATACTGTTAAAGACGTGCGCGGACACGCAGCTCGAATGAATTCTGCAAAGGACATTTTCCTGCGCTTCCGTCTCGCCCATCACCAGCGCGATTGCTTCCGACTGCCCGTCGTAATAAAGAATCTCCCGAAAATTTCCAAACCTGGTTTTTAATTCTCTTTCAGCAAGTCTAATAATCATTTTTTATACTGTTCGGCGGACGTTTAAGCTGACAAAGTTATTTTTCAACTTCGGGGCAGCTGCCTTGTGTGATGCTCGGTGTGAATCGCTATAAAGTCAATGCCTTTGAGCGGTTCAATCTGCCCGAAGACGTGGTGCATTAAGCGAAACTTTTTATCGTTTCGACGCGACAGGATTTCATTTTCGAATGCGCCGGACGATTCTTCCAGTTTTGTGAGAGCCATTTCGCGCGGCATTGTTGAATCTTCCGGCATAATTTCCGGCGGCGCTTTCGCCCCGCGAGGAAGTTGTCGCGTGCGGAAGATTTTCGGCAATATGGCGAGACGCAGTATCTGCCGGAGCGGAAAGTTATACTGCATTTTTAGACTCTGCTCGCCGTGAATTTGTTTAACCAGCATTTGGTAGGTGAGAATTAAATGTTCTGTAATCTGCGCGGGCGTCCATTTCTCCGCTCCGACGGGCAGCCGCCAAACTTCCTCGTCAATGCGGGAAGCAGTCCGCACGTAATCGGCGATTACCGCTTGATGCTTTTCGATTGCCTCCACCCATTCTTTTTGAATCGTAAAGTCCGCCGTCGAATTGTCTTTCATTTCTCTCCTTTCTCGTGCGTTCAGGGTCTTGATTATTTCTCAAACATTGACGCACGTTCCGCGCTTCGAAAATTGTCCCTGGTTATCTAATTTTTCACGGCTTCGATAATACTGAACGGCGAACGTGTCGGGATAACTCGCGTTAAACGCAACCCGGCGGCTTCGAGCAATTCCTGATACTCTTTCTCGGTGCGCTCCTTGCCGCCTTCGATGGTCAGCATTACGAGGTCGAGACCTTTTGCCGGACTCGGTTCATTTCCTTCCGGGACAACCATTTCGGCAAGCAGCACTTTGCCGTCGTCGTTCATCGCCCGGCGAATGTTTTGCAGGATTTTTACGCTTTGCTCGTCGTTCCAATCGTGAATGATGTGCTTCATCAGATAAGCGTCCGCGCCTGCCGGAACAGATTCAAAAAAGTCGCCGGAAACTTTTTCGGTTCGCGCTGCAACGCCTTCGCTTTCGAGCAATTCGCCCGCGCCTTCGATGACAAAAGGCAAATCGAACAAAACTCCCTGCAAATGCGGATTCGCCTTCAAAATCGCGGCGAGAAGCAATCCGTGACCGCCCGCAATATCAACCAGCTTATTGATGTCCGAAAAATCATAAGCCTCGACGATCGCCGGTGCTGACAGCAAAGAAAGATTCGTCATCGCGCGATTGAAAATTTTCCCGACTTCTTCGTTTTGCGCGTAATACTCAAAAGAACTCATTCCCTGAACTTTGTCGTGCGCGATTTCGCCGGTTTTGATTGTGTGCATCAGCTCGCCGTAAGCCTGCCAAATCCAATCTTCGCCCATCATAATCGCGTAATCGCGCATCGAATTCGGCGTATCGCTGCGGAGAAGCTCGGCAATCGGCGTTAACTCAAATTCCCCGTCAGAGTTTTCCGCAAAAACGCCCGCCATCGCCAGAAACCGCAGGACGCGATACAAAGACGGCGCGTGCGCGTCGGTTGCGGCGGCGAGTTCTTCGGCAGCGCGCGGTTTCTCCGCAATCAAATCAGCGATACCCAATTTTGCCGCCACCCAAATGCTTTTCTGCATCAATCCGCCCATTATCATTTGCGGCAAAACCGCTTCGGGCGGAAGTTGCGGCATTGCCTTTCCATTGTCGTTATTCACAAGTTTCTTCTCCTTTTATTCTTAAATTTTGACGCGGATAACCTTTCGCCACGCCATAATTTCTATTTTCCTGTTTTAACGGGAAGCATATTCGGTCGGCGCACCACGACTTTATCTCCAACTTCTATCACCATCAAATCTTCTCCTAATTCGAGCGCGCCTGAATAAGTTTTACGAGTCGGCGGAATTAAATCCTGCTCCGTGGCTGATGGCGGAACGATATGAGAATAAACTGCCAGTTTTGGTTTTGTTTTTGAGAAAATTCCGCCAGCCTGTTCCGGGGTTGTGTGATGTTCAATAATCGTTTTTGCCCGCTCATCATTGTTCCTGATACGTTTTAGCACTTCGGGCGCAACCGCTTCGTGAATCAATAAATCCACGCCTGTCGCATATTTGATAAGATTTTCGGAATAACGCGTGTCGCCCGACAAAACAACCGAACGACCCGCATAATCAATTCGATAACCGAAAGCAGGTTTAATCGGCTTGTGGTCAACATCAAATGCCGTTACCTTGACCCCGTTTTTTTCATAAACAACGCCTTCGGCAATATCTTTTGCTTCGATAACCACGCCTTCTGGCAGCGGACGGTCGTCGTAAAGCCGAATTTTGATGTCGTATTCAAACGCCTGCTCAAGATGCGACATCATTTTCCCGGTGCCTTTCGGTCCCCAAACCAGAAGCGGCGTATCCCGCTCGCCATAATGCCAGCCGGTCAGCCACAAATCGGGAAATCCGACGACATGATCGGAATGAAGATGTGTCAGAAACACGCCCTGTATTTCTCTTTGTTTAACTTTAATTTGAGTGAGTCGCTGGAGCGCGCCGCGCCCGACGTCGAAGATTAGTTTCTGGTCGCCGGCTTCAATTAAAATACTCGGTCCAAAGCGATCCATCACGGGTGCCGGAGCGCCGGTTCCCAGGAGAGTTACCTTAATCGTTTGGGCGCGGACACCGAGATTAAGAAAAATTACGCAAACTACAATTAAAAATAATCTGTAAAAACAAGTCGGATTCATATTTTCATCACCCATTATGTATTGCGTAATTCACAACGCATAAAAATTCTCAAATATTCACGCACGTTCCGCGTTTCAAAAATTGTCGGCTGCTAAATTTATTAAAAGTCCAGCCGCTTATTTTGTCGGGATTTGTTCTTGTATGTTTGTATTTTGCGACGCGTTTATCAACCATTTCCCATTCTGCTTTGTCATTACACGAGTGAAAATGCCCCGCCTCGGCGGTCGCGGTGTCCCATCAAGATTTTTGTCACCGCTCATGCCCCAACTGACGTGAACTATCGCTATGTCGCGCTTAAGAAATTTCACCTTCACGTCTGTTGTCATCCAGATGCTCTCTTTAAATTGCATCTCGTGTCGTTTTGCGTGATGTTCTTCAAAATCCTTTCGGTTTTTTAGCCATGTTCCGCTGACAGTAATAAAGTCAACGTCTTCTGCAACGAGCGCGGCAAGTGCCTTCATATCGTGCCGATTCCAAGCATTCTGCCAATTTGTTTCAATGTTTTTGATGAGTTGTAAATCCTTTTCATTTCCCATTGTCTGAGCCATGACAACGGTGCCAAGAAAAACAAATATAGACAGTAATGTTGTTAATTTCTTAATTTGTGTATTCATAATTTAAATTTACCTTCTCAAACATTGACGCAAGTTCCGCGTTTCAAAAATTGCATGTCGCCTTCTTTCTATTTATTTTTACCGGCAAAGTTTAATTTTTCACGGCTTCGACAATACTAAAAGGGGAGCGCGTCGGGATAATTCTTGTCAGATTAAAGCCGGATGATTCCAGCAGTTTTTGATACTCAAACTGGGTGCGTTCCTTGCCGCCGGTTGCAATAAGCATCTGAACGTCCATTACTTTTGACGGACTCGGCGCATTGCCTTCCGGGACAACCATTTCGACAATCAGGACTTTACCTTTTTCGTTCATTGCTGAATGAATGTTTTGCAGGATTTTAATGCTTTCGTCGTCGTTCCAATCGTGAATGATGTGCTTCATTATGTAAATGTCCGCGCCCGCCGGAACGCTTTCAAAAAAATCACCCGGAACAAGTTCAACGCGGTGATTGATGTCTTGCTTTTTAAGCGACTCGACCGCCCCGTCAACGACTGTAGATTGGTCAAATAAAACTCCCTGCAAATGCGGATTGGCTTTCAAAATCGCGGCAAGCAAAAATCCATGACCGCCTGCGATGTCAACCAGCTTGCCGGCGCCGGAAAAATCGTAAGCCTCGACAATCGGCGGAATAACCGAAGATGAAAGATTTACCATAGCGCGGCTAAACAACGCTTCGTCTTCCGGGTTACCAGACAGAAACTCGAAAAGCGGTATACCGTGAGCTTTCTCCTGCGCGGTTTCGCCCGTTTTGACGCTGTGCCTTAATTCACCATAATTGCGCCAATTCCATTCTTCACCCTGCATAATCGCCACGTCGCGCATCGAGTTCGGCGCGTCCTGCCGCAACAGTTCAGCAATCGGTGTCAGCTCGAACTTCTGGTCAGCAGTTTCCGAAAAGATGCCGACACTTGCTAGAAGTCGAAGAACGCGATACAAGGACGGCGCGTGCGTTTCCGTTTCGGCGGCGAGTTCTTCAGCGGTTTGCGGTTTTTCAACGAGTAAATCGGCAATACCAAATTTTGCCGCAATTGAAATACTCTGCTGCATCAACCCGCCAAACAACATCTGTGACAAAATCGCATCAGGCGGAAGCTGCGGCATTGCTGTTTTGTTTTCATTATTCATAATTCACCTTTTCTCCCACTTTCAAATGTTCACACAAGTTCCGCGTTTCAAAAATTGCCCGTCGCCTTGCTTTCCTCTGTGTTCGCCGTTTTCAATCACAGCTAAGTTTTCATTTAAGTTTCCTTTTCTTGAGCCAATCCTCTTGTTTGATTTTAATTTCAGCTTCGTGTTTCAAAGAAGCCTTATCAAGGGCAACATCAGTCGGGCTTTTTTCCATCTCGTCTCCGAAACGCGGAATTGTGCGGTCGTCTAAGCCATCGAGTATTTTCAGCCCGAAATTGATGGCTTCTTTCGCCGCTATTTGCCAGCCGTTGGCGTATTGCGCTCGACTCGCAAGGCGCGGCGAGCCGAGATAGCCGAGCCAATCTTCCGACCGTGCTATTTGAATTAAATCTTCCATTTTGTCGCTGGCAAACGGCTTGGCGTTTTTGTAAGCGGGATTAACAAGGTCGGGACGCAAGGCGAGCATCATACTCGTTTCATCCATTCCGGCGTGAATCGGCAAACCGTCTTCCTTGCGCTGAGCGTCGGTTTTCTTTCCGTCCCAAGCGGTAACGACCGGCAGAAGTCCGGTGAGATTGACCATTCGCCCGCCGTAAGAGTCGCGGAAATAATCTCCGGCTTGGTCGAGCGCGCGAACGTGATTCGGCGCGCCGTGTCCGTGAACGACGAAAATCCATTTGAATTTCTGCTCACCCAATTCGGTTGCCAAATCCATAAAAACCGAGCGTAGAGTTTCAAAGCGAACGGCGTAAGTTCCGGGAAAATTGAATTTGCCGCCGATGTCGTTCGCGCCGCTGTTGCCCAAGGGAATCGTCGTGAATATCACGACCGACCAGCCCTTTTTTGCCGCAATCGCTTTGGCGAGTTCCCGCGTTAATTGTTCATTCCAATAACCATCGGTGAAAGTCGGAAGATACGAGCCGTGTTCCTCGATAATACCGCCGGGCAGAATGACAACGGTTTTTTCCTTGTCGAGTTTTTTGATTTGCTCGACATTCATTTCCGCTATCCGGTAAATTTGCGCGTTTGAGCTAGTCGAAAAAAGAAGAACACCAAATGTTAATAAAATAATTCGCTTCATAAATTTTGATTTATACATTGACGCACGTCCCGCGTTTCAGAAATTGACCGTCACCTTGTTTTCCCTTGTGTTCGCCGTTTTCAATCAAGACGCGACCGCGCGATAAAACGGTTTCGACTTTGCCTTTTACTTTCCAGCCTTCGTAGGACGAATAATCTACGTTCATATGTTCGTTCGCTACGCCGAAAGTGTGTTCTCGTTCCGCGTCGAAAATCACGATGTCGGCATCCGAACCGACGGCGATGGTGCCTTTTTTCGGAAACAGTCCGAACATTTTCGCCGCGGCGGTCGAAGTCAGTTCGACGAAACGGTTTAGGGAGATGCGGTTTTCGACAACGCCGCCGTTGTAAATCAGCGACATCCGGTTTTCCACGCCGGGCGCGCCGTTCGGGATTTTTGAAAAATCGTTCGCGCCCAATTCCTTCTGCTCTTTCATGCAAAACGGGCAATGGTCGGTCGAGATAACTTGAAGGTCGTCCATTTTCAAACCTTTCCACAATTCCGCCTGATTGTGTTTTTCGCGCAGAGGCGGAGTCATCACATATTTCGCGCCCTCGAAGTCGTCGCCGTAATCTTCGATTGAATGAAAAAGATACTGCGGACAGGTTTCGGCAAACGCGGCGATGCCTCGGTCGCGGGCTTCGCGGACTTTGTTCAAAGCGTCGGTGCAGGACAAATGCACGATATAAACGGGCGATTCAGCCATCTCAGCAATTGCAATCGCGCGATGCACGCCTTCGGCTTCGGCAATCGTTGGTCGCGTCAGAGCGTGATATTTCGGCGCGGTTCGCCCGGCGGCGAGCGCGCGTTTGATAATTTCGTTGATGACGATTCCGTTTTCGGCGTGCATACAAATCAAGCCGCCGCGATTCCCAGCCGCCGACATCGCCCGAAAAATCGTCGCGTCGTCCGCCAGAAACACGCCCGGATAAGCCATAAACAACTTAAAGCTCGTGATGCCTTCGTCCATCAATTGATACATTTCGCGCTCGTCGCCGTCTTCAAATTCGGTCGTGATAAGGTGAAAACCGTAATCAATCGCCGTTTTCCCTTCCGCCTTTTTGTGCCAGTTATCAACGCCCTGAATCATTGATTCGCCTTTGTTCTGCACGGCGAAATCAATAATCGTCGTCGTCCCGCCAAACGCCGCCGCGCGAGTTCCGGTAAAAAAATCGTCCGACGAAGACGTTCCGCCAAACGGCAATTCCATATGCGTGTGCGGGTCAATCCCGCCCGGAATGACGAGTTTGTTTGAAGCGTCAATCGTCAAATCAACTTCCATATCGAGCGTTTTGCCGATGACGGAAATCGTTTCGTCTTCGATTAAAATGTCGGCGCGATAATCGTCAACTGCCGTGACGATTCGTCCGTTTTTAATTAGTGTTTTCATAGTTTTATGATTTAGAAAAACGAATTTCCGAAGAAACCGAACATTCCTTCTTTTGCCTCATTTATTGCGATTAAATTATCTGTTTGGCGAAGTTTGATATTTAGCTGTTGGTTAAAGCCTTTAAGCAAATTAAAAAGTAAATTTGAACTTACTCTGATTTCTTTTGGCAAAACTTTATGATTTGACCAGATTTTAACGATGCTGTTAAGAATTTCCTCTTGTGTTTTAGAAGATTCTTTTTGCGGTTTCATCATTTCAAAACCGAGAACGAAGAAGCTATTCGTTTCCGAAATCATTAACATCTTCGGAAAGAAAGGTCGTTTGTCTTTATCCGCGACAGGCATCGGAGAGTGAAATAAATCTATTTCAAACGTCAGATTTTTGTTCTGCGGAAGTGTTTTAAGACGCTTGATAGTTTCCTGTGGAAGGCTATAGGAAACAGATTCCGGCGCGGGCGGTAAAATACGTTTCATTTCGTCCCGCCAAACGAGCCGTCCGTTTTGTTTTTCGACTGTGCGAATTAAGTAAGTTTTATCCTTCTTGTCGGTTTCGTCTAACAAAATAAGAGGATTTTTCTTAATACGAGGAGTAACATCAAGAGTTTGTTCAATCGCATAAATCAGAAACCGAGCATCTTCCGATGTAATAAACCAGGGCATAAACCCCGATTCAGTGCGACGAAACATCGGATAATTTTGCGTCCCGCGAAACTTCAAACCAAGTTTTTTAATCAAATCGCGGTCTTCTTTTTTCAGCCCGTCACGGTTTTCAAACGAAACTTGAAGCTGTGGTATATCAAATAATGCCAAAGGCTCTGTTTCGTGTTTTTCATCTTGAAACTCCCAAAAACCGTATAAACCTTCCGCGCCCAAATAAACGCCGACGGCAAGATGTTCGCCCATCATTCCCATTATGCTGACAAATCCGATTTCACCGGTTTCAGGATTTTGCACGCCGAAAATTTCGGATTCGTCCATCCATTCCCAGGGCACAAGTTCTTTTAATTTTACGGCGAGTTCGTAAAGCCGTTTTGATTCTTCGAGTGTCGGTGCTTTTAATTTTGTTTCCATATTGTTTCTATTGTCCTCGTAAAATTTGTTTGATGTCCGCATTTGCTGGGTCAATATCAATCATCAAATCGCCGCCGCGCCGCCCGACGTAATCTCTCGCGCCGTAATGCACGCGCCACAGCCAAACGCCTTTTGCCAAATGCTGCGAAACGGTAATTAAACTCGTCCGAGCATCAACGCCCAACTCTTTCGCCTTGCGGTTCGCCGAAGCCAAAACCCGCGCCACCGAAACGGCGATTTCGTCCTGTAAAGTTTCGTTGCTTAAAACTGCCGGCATAATTCTTACCTCTCAAAAATTTCTTCTGTTTTGCTAATCACGCTGAATAATCCCAAAGGCTCTATCAAATAAACATTTTCCTGCGAAACGACGAATTCGCCAAGATAAAATTCGCCTTTCAAATCAAAGTCATCACGCACGGCGCGAACGTCGGTCAAACTCGGCTCTTGCTGAAAATCCGCGCCCGTGTCCGGATGCGTGTGAAACGAAGCGACAACATCTTTACCGTTCACAAAACAATTTCGATGCGGCGGTAAAACGATTTCATTTTGCGTTCCTTTTTCCCAACGCACGACGCTCAAATTTCCGAAATCATCCGCGACAATAAAACCGCCTTCTTCGTGTCCGCCCGAAACGTTCGGCTCTGAGTCTAGCCAAGCCTGTTTCAACTCGGCAACGATTTCAGAATTTTGCAAAATTTCAGCCGTTGAAAACTTCATTCTTTAAATTGCTTCAAAACCTTTATCCAAAGCCGCGATTAATTCATCAACATTATCCTTCGTCGAATTGAGCATCATTCCCGTGCGAATCACGTTGCCGTAAAGCCCGCCTTTGCCGATGAGAACGCCTTGCCGCTTAGTTTCTTCAAAGACTTTTAAGACGGCTTCGGGCGCGGGTTCTTTCGTTTCGCGGTCTTTCACGAGTTCAATGCCCTGCATTAAACCCATTCCGCGCACGTCGCCGATGATTGAATATTTTTCTTTTAGTTCTTCGAGCTTTTCGCGTAAATATGAGCCGACGATTCGCGCGTTTGTCCGCAAATCTTCGTCTTCAATCATTTTAATAACCGCAATCGCGGCGGCGGTTGAAACCGGATTGCCGCCGAAAGTGGCAAACGTCAAACCGGGAAATTTGTCGGCGACTTCGGCGGTCGCAATCGTCCAGCCAATCGGCGCGCCGTTCGCCATTCCTTTCGCCGACGTGATGATGTCGGGTTTCACGTCCCAATGCTCGATGCCAAACCATTTATCGCCCGTGCGTCCCCAGCCGGTCTGCACTTCGTCGGCGATAAATAGCCCGCCGTGTTTGCGCGTGATTTCTTCGACCCGTTCAAAATAACCGGCGGGCGGCACGATAAAACCGCCGACGCCAAGAATCGGTTCAGCCATAAATGCCGCGATTTCGCCGGTCGTCGTCGTTTCGATTACGTCTTTGACATCTTCGGCGCACGCCAGACCGCAATTTGTCGGCATTAAATGAAGCGGGCAGCGATAGCAATAAGGGGCGCGGGCGTGGACGATTCCGGCGACTTGCGCTGGCAATGGTCGCCACGTCGAATGTCCGGTTGAAGAAAGTGCCGTCGCGCTTCTGCCCGAATAACTGTGGCGCAAAACGACGATTTCCTGCCGTCCGGTCGCCAGTTTCGCCGCCATAATCGCCGTGTCGTCGGCTTCCGTTCCGCTCGACGTGAAAAAGGATTTCTTCAATTCGCCGGGCGTAATTTCGGCGAGTTTTTCCGCCAAATCCGATTGATTCGGATTCGCGTAAAGAGCGGAAGTGTGCATAATTTTATTGACCTGCTCGATAATCGCGGCGTTAATTTTCGGGTTTGCGTGTCCGACGCTGACCGTCAACACGCCGCCGAAGCAGTCGAGATAGCGGTTCCCCGCGTCGTCCCAAACATATTCGCCTTCGCCTTTGACTAGCGCCAGCGGCTCTTGATAATAAGTGGCGACTGCCGGAAAAAGAAATTCCTTGTGCTTTCGCACTGCTTCGGAAACTGTAGTTTTTTGTTCTGTTGGATTCATAAATTTATTTTTGTCGCCGCAGCGACTGTTTGATTTTAGGATTGGTTGTCTTTTAAGTCACGGAATTAGCGAAAGAAAATTCACTTGCATAATCAACAGTCGAAATAAATTGTCAAATTAATTACCACCGACGCTTTCAAACATTTTTCGCAAAGCCAATCGTATCAGCAGCACCGGATTTTTCTCCGTCGGCGTATTATCGGGCAATTGCAGATCCGTGTTAAATGCCAGAATCGAAGCGGCTCGCGTTTTGGGTTGGAAATCGACAAACATAATAAAACCGTTTTGGCTGCCGCTATGACCTATCAGCCCGTTTTGGCGTTCAACGAAAAACGTCAAGCCGACGTTCGAAATGCCGATTGGATTTCCGTTCGCATCACGACTCGTTTCGACAACGGGCAGCCACATTTCTTCGAGCGACGAGCGTTTCAAAACCATTTCGTAAACGTCCTGTTTCGCCGAATCGCCGACGAGAAAATTCAGATATTTGACCATATCGAGCAAAGGCGAATTCAGCCCGCCGTTTGAAACCGTGATGCCCGTGTTGACATCAAAACGCGCCGCAGTTCTTTTGCCGTTTTCGATGTAATAACTATGCGACCGATATTTCAGAAGATGATACGGAGTCGCGTCAAAATAGCTGCGGTGCATCTCCAGCGGCTTGAAAATATTTTTGTCAATATAAACTTCGTAATCGTCTTTGGTAATCAGCTCGATAATGCGTCCGAGAAAAACGATTCCCGGATTTGAATAGCTGAACCGGCTGCCCGGCTTAAACATAATTTCCGTGTAGGGAAACATCGCCGCCAATTGCTCCCAATCCTGCGGCTCGTGCGGATGCCAATCCTTATCGCCACCCCAGGGAAATGTCGGATTGCGAAAACCCGCGCTGTGCGACAAGAGATGACGAATCGTAATCTCGCTCATCTCGCCGTGCGGATTGCGGATATTGCGGAGTTCGGGAAGATATTTGATAACCGGGTCGTCGAGTTTTAATAATCCTCTGTCACGAAGCTGCATAACGGCGATGCCGGTCAGGGTTTTGGTAATCGAAGCCCAATGATAAATCGTGTTTTCATCCACGGCTTGTCTTTTTTCCAGATTCGCCATTCCCCAAAACTTTTTGGCGACAATTTTATTGTCTCTGACGAACATAAAACTGCTGCCGACAATGCCGGATTTTTGCAGTTCCTGTTCGTAGGTCGTTTCAAACTGTTTATATGACCCGGAAAAAGAATTTGATTGTGCTTTTGTCATCGGCGTATTCAAGAACAGTGTCATCAAAATAAACCAAACAGCGATTTTGTGTTTTCTGATAATTTCGGATAGGTATTTTCGTTCTGTTGGATTCATCATTATTATTTCAAAACCTTTGCGTCGTAGACGATTTTTCCGCCGACGATGGTTAAAATACTTTGTGTTTTCGGTAGTTCGGGAACGGGCGCAGTGAAAATGTCCTGCGATAAAACGGTCACATCCGCTAATTTGCCTTTCGTTAGACTGCCTTTTTCCTGTTCGCCGAATTCGGCGTAAGCTGAATAGAAAGTGTAGGCTTTGACGGCTTGTTCGCGGGTAATGGCTTCGCCCGGTCGCGCCGGATTTAGCGCGGCGAGCATTATATTCAAATACGGATTCATCGCGCCGTCCGAGCCGAGCGCGAACGGAATGCCGGCATCAATCAGCGAACGCGCCGTAAAAAATTTCGTCTGCGGCGAATAGCGAGCGTAAATCGTCTCGACGATTGAAAAATGCGTCGGGTTCTGCACAACGACTACGCCGAGTTTTTTCGCTCTCTCAATTAAATCGCCGCTGACGCCGTCGCCGTGTTCGATGCGAACGCGCTTTTGCCGCCAGTCGATTTTTCCCGCGCCGACCGCCTCCAACGCGTCGAGAACCAGTTCGGCGGTGCGGTCGCCCGCGCAGTGAAAAAGAATTTGCTGTTTGAGACGGAGCGATTCACGAACCATTTCGGGAATTTCGCTTTCGGGAAAATTCAATCTGCCGTGCCAATCGGGTCGGTCTTGATACGGCTGGCGCAAAGCCGCGCCGCGCTCGAACGGCGTTCCGTCCAAAACCCATTTGATGCCGCTCGCTTTGACTTTCGAGTTTAGGAAATTGAGTTTGGAAATGGTTTGAAACTCGGACAAATCGCGTTTTGTCGGCGAAGTCATCGCAAAGGGAATGGCGCGAACGCGAATCGGTAAATCGGCTTTGACCAGAAGT
>Ga0136618_10000459_pt1 | contig 13971 bp, 8 predicted proteins | sample AntDrymUQ3302106_2_FD_104805 | JGI IMG/M metagenome (GOLD analysis project Ga0136618, IMG submission 104805) | Polar desert sand microbial communities from Dry Valleys, Antarctica - metaG UQ330 (21.06) | ecosystem: Environmental > Terrestrial > Soil > Desert | place: Antarctica: Dry Valley... | reverse complement strand
TGTTCGCACACGGCTCCTCGGGACGGCGGGTTATGACCCCCCGCCGCCGGCCGGTGTGCGACCTCGAATCATCCTCACTCCAAGGCCAGTCGTGGCTGGGTGGGGGCGATGATGTTCCTGCGGAGTCCACCGCATCGGCGAGAGCGGCTCGCCGATCCTCGAGGATGTCGCGGGATACCTCGAGTGCCGGCTCGTTGCGAGCCACGAGGCCGGCGACCACGTGATCTTCGTCGGCGAGGTCCTTGACCTAGAGGTTCTTCCCGACGCCTCGCCACTGCTCTTCCACGGAGGCCGCCACCGCCGGCTCCTCGACGACCCCGCCGGCCGGCGAAGGTCCGCCCGCGGCGCGCCCGGCGGGGACCGCGTCGACCGAGTAGTCGCAGTGCCGAAGCACAGGTAGGGGTTGGCGCGACGCGGGTCACAAAGCGGCGGTATGTGTCGGGCGAGCGCTTCGGCAGCGCACGCATCGCGGCGCGTTCGGCGATGAGGCGGTCGACGGGCCAAGCGCACAGCGTCTTGTGCGCGCGCATTGGCCCGCTCGAACCGGTCGTCGAGTGGAGCGGAAAGTCGAGCTCGTTGGCGAAGAGGTGGCCAGGCTCGAAGTTCGTCTCCATGTAGCCCTGCAGGCGCTCGACGCCGCCCTTCGCCTCGGGGTCGGCCGGCTCGCATAAGCGCCAGCTCGGGCACAGCTGGCCGCAAGAGCGGAGTAGGGGTTGATCGGGCGGGCGTCGCCGGCGTCCAGGGCGCCCTCACGGTCCCGGACGAGCAGCTCCGGCAGCGCGCCGAGCGACCACAGGCAGCAGACCATGCCGAAGGCCAGGTCGGGCGCCTGCCATGAGAAGACGAGCGCGCCGGCGCCGGCACGCGAGTAGCCGAGCAGGCGACGACCACCACGCGCGGCGGGTCTGGCGTGGCCGACCGGGACCCACGCAAACTCGGCGGCTACCAGCCGGATGTATCAGCACGCCGGCTCGCTCCTCATCATCACATGACGATGAGCCGGAACCGCCGCATGCTAGGTGGTCGCGAAAGCGCGTCGGCATGACCATCATTGTCCCGGGCGTAAGCCAGCGGAGCTTATACGGGACACTGACAAGGATGGCGTGGGAGAAAAGGTGAGGACACAGACCTTCGAGTCCGCGGGAAGCCTACGGTCTGTGGCGACGCCTGGGCCGTGGCAGGTGCAGCCGTGAAGCCGCTGTCGTGCGAGAGGTTGGTCGTGTACTGGATCGTTTCGTCGGACTCCGCGCATCCGCGGAGAGGGGACCAGCCGAGCGCTCGCTCGCCGATGTCTCACGCGAGCTCGCCGCCTTCGGTCGGCAAGTCGAAGCGCTCGAGCGAGCACGATGCGGCTCCAACGTCTTCTGGTCGGGCACAACAGTCCGTACGGGGCTTGATGTTGCTACGCCATGGACGGCAAGGCGACGCGTTCATGCCAACGTTGCCACGGACCGATCGGGAGGCCGCAGCGGTGAGCCTCCCGCCGAGCTCGCGCTGACAGTGAGGCAGCCGAAACGGCCCGCTCTAGGCCGCCGGTACGGGACTCCGCCTGCACCGCCAGGCCCGCCGATGATTTGTGATCCGCGTCCGCTGTGGATCTCCACGTGCGGAAGGCGGCAGGGCTACCGCGAGCGTCCCGCCGCGATCCCCCGACGACGTTTTCCTCCGAAGCGGGCGGGAGGCGCCACGGTCACGTCGCGCCCCAGGGACCGAGGTCGTGGCCGCAGCTGACCCTCAGCCACCCCCGGTCGCGGCGGGGGTCCCAGACCGCGACCAAGCGCTCTTGGACCAGCTCAGGAGCGTGGTCGGACGCGCCGACCCCATGCCGCCGCGCGTCCTCGCCGAGGGCCGAGCGAGCCTCCGCTGGGCGGGGACACTCGCGGACCTCCGGGCCATAGAACGCGCCGGTAACTGCCTTCCTGAGCCGGCGGCGTCCATGGGGACGCTCGGCTGAGTGTCGGGGATTGCGGTGCGCTGTCCCCGCGAGGTTGACTTACCGCAAGCCCTTGGCGAACGCGACATTCAGCCTAATCGGAAACGGCCCCTCGCGGACCAGCGTCCCCGCGCGTCCTGCCGCGCGAACGAGGTTATCCCGCCGCAGGAGCGCCGTAGCGATTCCCGTCATCTGGGCCACGGCGATCTCCTCGCCCCAGCAGGAATGCATGCCGTGCCCGAAGTGCAGATGGTAATCGCGCGGGTCGCGGTCGCCGCGAAACCGCCGCGCGCAGGGGACGGCCTGCTCGTCCATCAGCGCGGACGACGCAACCAGCAAAACCCGGGCGTCGGCTGGAATGAATCGCTGCCGCTTGTCGCCGCTCAAGATGGCGCCGCGGGAGACGCGCGCGAGGATTGGCGCCTGTGGCTGGAACCGCAGCGCCTCGAAGAGGTGCCGCGCCACGCGGTCACGGTCGCCGGCGAGGGCCGCCGACCGCGCGTCTGCGAGCTCGGGGCGACGTAGCAGCTCGTCGATTGAGAAAGCGGTGGCACGAGAGACCGACACCACCCAGGCGACGGTCAGGCCGACGATGTTGTTGCGCACTGTCTCGTCGTCCTGGGTGGGCAGGGGCTCCTCGCCGCCGGGCGACGCCCCGCGGGCGTCGGGCACGAGCAGGCGATCGAGGAGCGTGTCGCGTACATCCGCCTGCCGATCGGCCTCTCGCTCGGATCTGCGCTTGGCTATGGAGTCCTCCACAAGCCCGAGCATCTCCTCGGCGGCGTGCTTCCCTGCTCGGACGACGCGCGGATCGTCCTCGGGATTCAGGAGCAGATCCCATCCGATGGCCCGGCACCAGCGCAGGAGCGTCGCGGCATTCGGCGCCCCGATGCCGACGTAGTCCTCGATACTGGCGTGCACCACGGGGTCGGTCAGGCCCCGAACTACATCGATGCCGCCATCGGCAGCATCGAGCAGAGACGTCGCAAGCTCCTCTGCCTGGCTGCCGACGCGCTCAACGCCGTCGCGATGGCGCTCTGAGCCGTCCCGGCCATCGGCCCGATCGAGCGCCGACCGCGCGCGCCGGTGGCGACCCGCCTCGTCGATCCCGAGGACGAACGACCCGGTAAGCGCCTCCACCTTCGGCCCGTACGGCACGCCGAAGTGCGCGCGCCGCTCGAGCACCTCGCATACTTCCTGGTGTCGGGTTACCAACCACACCCCTCCCAGCCGGATGACGGGGCCCCGGCGGCGCAGGGCGGACAAGAGCCGCTGCCTTCGGACCAGCCAGCGGAGGAAGGAGGCGAAGAGGCGCTTGGTGGTCGCAGTCAGCCGTCGCTGGGCGAAGCCCGCCAATCGGCTGCCCGGCGCCTCGGAGGGAGCCGAGCTCACTTCGGGCGCCGTGGGCGCGTCGTCCCGACGAGGCGGCTGACCGCCGGTGTGGGGCTCGGGCGCGCCCGTGGGGCGCCGTCACCGGACGGCCGCCGGTGGCGAAGGCAGCCTGGTCGGAGATGCGTTCGCACGCGCCGGTCCGTCACTGGCGCGCAACGTATCAGCACCCCGGCGGCGGTGACGGGCAACGCTCCGGACCACGCGGCTCGGCGCGCGCGGCCGCCGTGCACGCCGCAGTCACGCGAACGGCGCCCGCCGTCATGGGGCCGACGACCAGTCGGCCGACTAGCGCGCCTGCCCGCCCGCATCGGCTGGGCCGAGGGCGCGCGCGAGTGTCGCCACGCGCTCGGCGACTCCCGACATCCCCGTCGCCTCGGCCGTAGCGAGCGCGTCCGAAAGCAGCTCGCGCGCCCGGTCGGCGTCACCGGGGCGCCCGCGAGCAATGAGCAGCTCGCCGTAGTCGCGCTGGGTCTGGGCCGTGAACGTCGTGGCCCCGATCGAGCGCCCGGCCGCCAGCGCGGATTCGAAGTGGTCGGCGGCGACGTCGTAGCTCGCGAAGGTCATGGCGAGAAGGGCGAGGAAGCGGTCGACGAAGCCGAGCGCGCCGCCGAGGCCGAGCTGGGCGTTGTAGGCCGCGTAGGGCCGAAGCCGCTCATAGAGCGCCGGAGCGGTGTCCCGATCGCCCAGCGGCGCGCAGGCCTCGGCCAAAAGACACATCTCTCCCAGCCAGAAGAAGCCGCCGGACACCTGCGCGAAATCGTCTCGCGCGAGCTCCCGATACAAGCGCCGTGCCTCGTCCTCGTCGCCCGCGGCGAGGTAAGCGTCGACAACGCAGATGCGGTATACGGCCACGCCGGGGTGGTGCTCGACGAGAGGCTCGATCACCGGCACGAGGTCGGCGAGGTCGCCGCGGTCGCGGGCCAGCATGAAGAGGTGGCCGGCGAAGAGGCTTTGAGCGTGCCGGGCCTGCGCCTGCTCGCCGAGGGCGAAGGCCTCGTGTGAGATACGCTCGGCGTCGCGGAGTCGGCCGGACAGCTCCGCCCATTTGACCCTCCAGGAAGCGGCGAAGTGCCGGTAGAGGGGCTGGCGCAGGGCGTCCGCGATGACTTGCAGCCGTTCGAGCTCCTCGTCGGCCGCGGCCATGTCGCCCAGCTCGAAGAGGTCGTAGAGGCGCCAGTGCAGGCCGAGGGCGACCAGCTCCCGGCGCCCGATCCGCTCGGCCAGCTCCACCAGCTCTTCGCTGTCGCGGAGGCGCTCGTTCAGATGCTCGGCGTGCAGCAGGGCGGCGTGCCGGCCCTGCAGGGCGGTGACCAGGGCGTCCACGTCGCCGATCCGTCGAGCCATCTCGACGGCCTCATGCGCCAAAGGCACGCGGTCCTCGTCGGAGTCGCGAAATTGCAGCGCCTCCGCCAGCCTGCCCATCATCTTCGCGCGGAGCGAGCTGTCCTCGGAGCCGAGCGCGCGAAGTGCCTCGCGCAGCAGGTCGATCGCCGTCTCGTCCTCGAGGCCGGCCTCGTAGTAGCGGCCGCTGAACCCGAGCGCGGCCCGGGCGAGCTGCTGCGGCTCGCCGCGCCGCCGGGCGCTCTCGGCCGCCTCGCTGAACGTCTCGCGGGCACCCTCGTCGCCACCCCGCCACTGCATGCGCCCGAGCGCCAGAAGAATGTCGCACCGGCGCTCGTCGGCCGCCGGCCCGTGCTCGGCGAGCGCGTCGAGCGCTCGCCGGTAATCGCTTGCCGCCTCCTCGTAGGCAAGGGAGCCCGCGGCCTGTTCCGCCGCTTCGACCGAGTAGAGCGCCGCCTTCTCACCTCCCACGATGTGGCGGGCCTCGAAGAAGTGGTGTGCGAGCTCGCTCGGAGACGTCCGTTCGTCCGACTCGAGTACCTCGGCGATCCGGCGGTGCATGCGGACGCGCCGGCTCGTCATCTCGCACCGGTAGAGAGTCTGACGCACAAGCGCGTGGACGAACGAGAAGCGATCGACCTCGTCGCACTCCCCAACGAGGCGGCCGTCGACGGCCTCCTCGAGGTGCTTGAGGACATCGTCGACGGAGCGGTCGAGCACCCGTGCCAACACCTTGACGTCGAAGGTGCGACCCATCACCGAAGCGGCCGCGAGCGCTTCCGCCGGCCCCTCGCCGAGCCTGGCCAGGCGGCGCAGGATCACCTCCCGGACGCCGACCGGGATGCCGGTTCTCTGGAGCGCGTGCTCGGAGACCTCGCCCGCGAGCAGCCCGGCCTCGCGAAGGGCGCGGATGACCTCCCCGATGAAGAACGGATTGCCATCCGTCTCATGTCGCAGCCGCTCGATGAAGGACGAGGACCGCGCGTCGCCACCCTCCGCGGACACGAGCTCGGCGGTCTCCGGAAGGTCAAAGCCGGGCAGAGCCGCGCAGGCGACCACATGGTCGCGCCGCAGGTCGGCGAGCAGCTCGCCGAACGGATGCAGGGAATCCACCTCCGCGTCGCGATACGTGCCGAGCACCATGAGGCCGGGGCCCTCGAGGCGTCGGATCAGGTGGCGGAGGAGCTGGAGCGTGGGGCGATCCGACCAGTGCAGGTCCTCGAGGACGAGCAGCACCGGACGCGCCCGCGAGAGCCGCTCGAGCAGCGCGGCGACGCCCTCGAACAGCAGGTAGCGTTCGTTCTCGTCGCCCTCGAGCAGTGCGCCCGCCCGTCCCGCGGCCGGCGGGCGAAGCTCCGGCACCAGCCGCCCAAGCTGTTCTGCCTCCCGCTCCATCCCCTCGTCGAGCGCGAGCCGGTCGGGCGAGCAGCACTTCACGCAGCGGCGCAGGACCTCGGCGAAGGGCTGGTAGGGGATGAGCGCCTCCTCGTCGCACCGCCCGTAGAGCACGGACGCGCCCGCTGTATAGACGTCGTGGGCGAACTTCATCGTGAGGCGCGTCTTGCCGATCCCCGGCTCGCCCCCCAGCAACGTCACGTGGGACTCGCCGGCGTGCGCGGCGTCCCAGCGGTCCCTCAGCCAGTCGAGCTCCCGCTCGCGCCCGACGAACGGAGCGTGCCTGATCGCGCTCGGCGGCGAGGGCGGCGCAATCGCCGGCAGCTCCGGCGCGCCGGTCGCCTCGGGAGCCTCAGCGCCGCTGGCGCCGCCGCCCGCCTGCACCGCCACCGGCAGATCACCCTCGCGCAGCATGCGCTCGTGCAGCGCCATGAGCTGTCCCGACGGCGCGACCCCGAGCTCCTCGCGCAGGAGCACTCGCAAGTCCTCGAAGACGCGCAGGGCCTCGGCGACGTTCCCACGGGCGGCGTGCACCTCCATCAGCAGCCGATAGCCGGACTCGCGGTAGACCTCGCGCTCGATCAGCTCCCGCGCCGCACGCTCGGCCTCGGTCAGATTCGGTCCCCCGGCGGCCAGGTGGGCGGTGACGAAGGTTTCGAGCAGGGAGGTGCGCAGCTCTTCGAGGTGGCGCTGACACTCGTCCAGCCACTGGCGGTCGAGGTCGGGGAGGAGCCGGGCGGAGATGAGCGCCAGGGCTTCCTCCGCCGCCGCGCGCGCCTCCGCGGGCCGGCCCTCGCCGATCGCCGCCTGGGCCTCGGCCCCGCGGCGACGGGCGACCTCGATATCGATCCACGGCTGCGGCCCGAGCTCGAGCGACAACTGGGCGCGCCCCGTGAGCACACCCTCGCCGACCACCGGGCGAAGCCGGGCCAGCAGCGTGCTCAGACCGGCCTCGGGCGATTGGGGCGGCGCCTCCGGCCAGAGGGCGTCGATCACCTCGTCGCGGGTGACCCCTCGCTCGCGATTGATGACCAGGTAAGCGACGAGGAGCCGCGCTTGGCGGCCGGGGAGGTCCGGGGCCAGATCCTCGCCCCCGATCTCCATGACGAGCTCGCCGCAAAGCCGGATCGCGCTGGCCGCTCTGGGGGCGTGCTCCTCGTCCGAGGCTCCAGGCGGCCTCCGCGGGGCCTTGTGCTCGAGCGGCGAGGGCAACGCCTCGCCCCGATCGGGTCCGCGCCGCCTCGAGGCCCTCGCTGCCGTGGTGTCTCGAGCTGTCATGGTCGATGCCCCTCCTCCGCCCATCCCCACTCGTTTGCCGCTAGGCGGCGCAGCGCCTCGAGGCCCGGCAGGAACAGGTACTCCCCGCCCTTGGTGATCACCAACGGCTCGAGCGGCGACAGGAAGAACGGTCGCTCGCCCTGGATCTTCATCTTCCCGTCTCGGCCATCGGCGGCCCCGAGGAGAAAGTCGGGGTCGTGCCCGAGCCCGAAGGCGTTGCCGTCGGTGAGCCAGCCCTGCACCACCTCGAACTGCCGGGCGACGCTCGCGTTGAAGCAGATGAAGATCAGTCCGCGATCGCTTCGATCGCCCTCAGTGTCGTCCGGCAGCTCGTCACCGTAGGACATGCCGCGTCGGAGGAGGCGATGCCGGCGGGTGAGGTTGTCCCCGAAGGCGATGCCGTCGCGTGGGTGCGCCCGCCGGATGTGGGCCCCGAGCGGGCACTTGAAACCATCTGGGTCCTCGGAGAAGAAGAAGTCGTTGCTGGCGTGCCGGTCGTGCTCGGTCGACGGTCCGTCGCGATCGGGGCAGCGCATGAGCGGCGTGCCGTCGCGCCAACGGCCGACGATCTTGGCCGCGAGCTGCTCCTCGTCGTACCCATACCTCAGCCCCCAGGTGGCCGTGGCTTCCCTGATCACCCGGCGAAAACGGGCGACATCCTGCTGCAGCTTGCGATAGACCATGAACGTCCCGTCTCGGCCAATGTCCCGCACCGCCTGCGCTTCGCGCGCCCCTCGGTACGAGAGCCCGGCGATCTCGCGATCCTCGTCCTCGTAGCCGAGCAGGAACTCGCCGGCCGCGATCGGGCGCTGGCCAGCGTACTCGGGCGACACGTCCGGCAGGAGCGGGGGCCAGTCATGGACGCCATGGATCATCGGCTGGCCGAACCCGTCGGCGAACCCGAAGTGCTCCCGTCCCGGAGGGAGATCTCGGCCGGTATTCACGTCGCGGCGGGCCCCGAGCACGGCGGCGGGCTGCTCGTGGATGCGCTCGAGCCCGCGGCGCTCGATCAGCGCGGCAAGCTCGCGAACACGCCCCTCCAGGGCGGGTTTGTCGGCAGCGTAGAGGGAGACCATGATGTGGGCGCTGCCGTCTCCGAGCCCCTTGTCCCATCTGGCTGGCTCCGACTGACCGAGGTCCTTGAGGACTTCTTCCGCGCGGGCGGCCATGCCCTCGCGGAACTCGGGCGGGAAAGTCTCGAGGACCTCGGGGGAGACGCCGAGCGCGTCGAGCCCGGCGTAGGTGAGAGCGACGTTCAGCGGGCGCTCCGGTCGCCGCTCACGGGCGTCGGGCACGCTCTCCGCGAGCTCGCCGAGGAACGCCCGCCCCCCCTCGGCCCCGCCCGGGCCAACGCGGACGAAAGTGAAGCACGCGTGGTCGAGCCCGTACGAGCGAACGACGTTGCCCTGGATGTCGTCGAGCTCGAGCCGCGGCGGTCGGTGCGGGGTCGGGCCCGTCACCCGCGGTTTGTGCTCGGGTGGGTCACAACCCGGTTCGGTCACGCGGTCGCTGTAGCGGCGGTGCAGGGGGCGGCGGCCGTCGACCCCCTCGAACAGCTTCCCGCGCTCCTCGTGATAGGCGGCATGGAGCTCTCGGTCGCTCGTCTTGTCCTGTGCCTTCATCGCGAAGTCCAGGAGCTTCTTCTGGAGCTCGAGGGACGAGCGGACCTCCTCGGCGGTGGCGCGTGGGTAGGCCGCCAGCGCCATGTCGGCCGGGAGTCTGGCCTCGCGGAAGTAGCGGGGAAAGGACTCGGCGTCGCCGGTGCCGGGATAGCCGATGCAGCAGCCCCAGATCGTGTTCGCGGCCGCGGCCATACGCACGCGCAGGGACTCGAGATACCCGTCGAGTTCGCCGTCGTAGATGGCGCTGAAGAGAAGGTGCGGGCTACCGAGCGCCTGGGGCCGGTCCGGATTTCTCAGCCGGTCGATTATCACCCAGCGCCCCAAGTGCGTCTCGGGCACGTCGGCCAGCGGGCTGCGCTCGTCGCCTCGGAGCTGCCCAAAGTACTCGCCGAGCTCCTCCAGGCGGCCGGGGGCGATGGGCGTGAGCACGGTCAGGGGGCTTCCGGCCGCCCAGTTCTCGCGGCGACCGCCGGCGCTCGCGGTGAGCGCCTGGAAAACGGCGCGGAGGAGGGCCTCGGCCGTCACAGCCAATGCTCGGCTGCCCGCAGGAACCTGCGCCACTCGGCGGCGAACTGCGACGGAGGCAGGCCGCGCGCACGTCCGTCGAACTCCACCGCACGGCGCTTCAACTCCAGGGCCGAGCAGACCATCGTCGTGGTGGCCTCGGGGTAGGCCGAGTAGTAGTGCGCTGCGACGTACTCGTTGGCTCGGATGTACCGGAGGAACGGACCGGTGGGCTGAGGGCCGGGGAAATCGACGCCCCGTCCCCAGATCAGCTTCATACGCTCCGGGATCACCCGAGAGAAGGCCTCGATGTACGACGCGAAGTCGCCGTTGAAGTTGCTCTCGAAGAGGATGTAGGGGTAGTGAAGGCGCTGGCCCGGCCCATGTTTCGGCGCCCGCCCCACCAGCGCGCCGAGCCGTCGCGGGACCGCCCCGAGCAACCCGCCGGACCGCGTCCGGCGGGGGAAGTCCCCAATGACGATCCACTGTACGTAGTGGATGAACGAGAGCAGGCGGAACTCGTCGTGGGGAAGGTACTGGCACACCCGCAGCAACGGGCGCAAGAAGAGATCCCAGGGCGGGCGAATGGGGGTCAGCGTGGTGAGCGCGTGCGCGGTATCGCGGACGTTCTCCTGTGGCTCGCCAGCGCCCCAACCCCCGCGCTCCTCGGTGGGGCGGGCCCTCTCGGGCGGTCCAATGGCGGCGCCCGGCCGAGCGCCCTCGGCGTCGGTCACGGCGCCGCCCTCGCGTCCGCCCGCGGGGACGACTCACAGTCGGTCTGGCCGACACCTAAGGTCAACAGTGCTTTCCTCGCGCCGTTCATTTGGACGTACCACATCTGAGTCTTGCCACCCGCGCCGCTCGCCATCCTAAGTGATTGACCGCCTGAATGAAGAGCATGCTTGAAGAATCTCTTTCCAAGCTCGTACCGATGGCCGGCGCCGCCGTATCGAACTCCGCGCGGTCCGGGCCGACGGCGCGCTGACAGCCAGGCGCTCGAATCACCACGGCTCGGCGTCGTTCACCTTGTCCCTGGCGGTCATCCCGGTGCCGAGACCCAGCAGCTCGACGCGCACGGCCATCCGCCGAAGCGCCGGGGGCTTCACCACCGCCGCGGCGACCCGATGCGCTACGCCGTGCGTGGAGTCCGCCCTCGCACCGCGGATGTGTGACGTGACGGCGTCCTCCCCCGGGTAGGGCTTTGGATTCTCGTGCATCGTTCCTCCCTTCGTCGATTTCCTTGGGGTCTCAGGCTGGCTCAACGACTTGACGAGACCTTGCGGCAACCTTGCGACGAGCGAGGAAGCTCTTCGCCCGCCTTCGACCGGACCCGGGGACGCGTTCACCCGTCCCGCCATCGGGCCGCTCTTTCTCGGATTGGCGCTGCTGTCCCTGCGGGGCCGCGTCAAGCGCTGAGGGCGTCCCAGAGCCCGCCCGTCGAGCAGGACCCCGCCTGCCCGTTTCAAGCAGCTGCTGGCGGTCCAGCTCACGAGCGCAGCGGGAGCGGGGCCTTTCGGCCGCGGGTGTGGGCCGACGGGTGCCCACGAGCGGGGCCGCCGCACGCTCAATGAAGCCGGCGAGCCGGTCGGCGCGTTCGCGCTGGGGATGATGGCCCATTCCGTCCCACACCTCGAGCCGGGCCTGGGGATAGGAGCGCTTCAGCGCGCGAATGTGAGCGAGTGGGACAACCGCGTCGCGGGCGCCCCAGAGCGCCGCGACCGGGCCGCGGTAGGCGACCCCGTGCTCGGCGAAGGCACCGGGCGAGCGGCCTGCCTCGGCGATCGCGCTCACCGCCGCAAGGGCGCCCGGGACGGCGCCCATCGGGCGGGCTATGAGCCGCCCCAGAAGCGGGGCCGCGGGCAGGCAGCGGTTGGTGACGAAGGTCGCGTAGACCGCCGTGACAAGCAGCGGGTTCGCTAGCAACACGGGCAGCGCGCGCGCGCCGAGGGCGCTCACCGGCGGCAGGGCCACGACCTCGGCCATGCGGATCGGCCCAAAGCCGACCGGAGCGCAGAGCACGAGTGATCTCACGCTCTGTGGCGTGCGCTCAGCGAGCGCCGCGGCCACCGCGCCGCCGAGCGAGTGGCCGACGAGCGCAAAGGCTTCGAGCCGGAGCTCATCAAGCGCCTCGGCCACGTCCGCGGCATAGGCGGCGAGCGTCGGGCGCGCCGGGCAGTCCGATCTCCCGAAGCCGGGCAGGTCGACCGCTACGCACGGCCGGCCCACCGCACGCGCCAGGTCATCCCAGCCTTCCGAGGAGTCGAACAGCCCGTGCAGGAGGACGAGCGGAGGCCCTGTGCCAGGCCACAGGCGCACCCGCAGCGTCCGCCCGTCCGCGAGTGCGACGTCGTGCGACTTGCCTGCTCGATGCACCTTCATGCCACTCTGAGGAGCGATAGCGGGGCCTGATACTTCGAAGGCGACGGCGGGCCCCAGCTCTTTGCGGCGCTCCGGTCGTTCGAGTGGACGTCTGGAGCGTTCTCAGCGACGGAAGTACCTGCAAGCGAGCCGGTTTATGGACCGGAGCAGGCCGAGGGGACTTGCACAGGCCGGTTGCACGCCGACCTCGGAGGCGCGAGGCGCAGGCGCGTAGCTCGCCTGGGCCGCCGCGTCAAGCGCCGCCACGAGCCGAGTGGGCGGCTCGCGGGTCGAACCTGGCGATACGCACCGATTTCTGCGGACGCTTGACTCGACGCCCCGGGCGAGATGGATCAGCAATCAGGTCCGGGCGGAGGACCGCCCGGCTCGAGAGCGATCACCGGAGGAGCGTGCGCTTCCACTCGAACGCGTGGAGACCCCTCTTTGCGGGTGCGGGGTGGGGCGGTCAACTCGGATGACGACATCTATGGCTCCGCGACGGCAAAGGAGCGTCGCCCCGGTGAGCCCTAGCGCACCCTCGGCCGGGCCCTCCGACTAGCCCGGCGGGACCAACGCCCGTCGTCGGCTCGCCGCCCACCTCGAGTCGGGGCGGGCGAGGCACACCAACCGCAAGGTCGCCGCAAGGTCACGCCAGCGTGGTCGCAAGGTCGGCATCCGAAGCTCGACTTCGACAGCTCAAGCGAAACGAGGGGAGCCGATGACCACAGCATTCGCAACGGAGAGCAGGGCCGCCCGGCGCTCGCCGGCGCGGCTCGGCGCAGAGGAGGTGACCAGCCTTGCTTCGGCCGCCGCGGCGGGCGACCAGCGGGCCTGGGAGCAACTCGTCGAGGAGTTCTCGGGCCTCGTGTGGGCGGTGACGCGCGCGCATCGGTTGAGCCGCAGCGACGCGGCCGACGTGGCCCAGACGACCTGGCTGCGGCTCGTGGAGCACATCGGCCGAGTCCAGGATCCCGGACGGCTGGGCGCATGGCTCGCCACGACGGCACGTCGCGAGTGCCTGCGGCTGGTTCGCACCGCGGCGAGGACCGTGCCCGCCGACCACGAGGTCCTCGAGCGGGAGCCGAGCGATACGACGGTCGACGCGGACGTGCTCCTCGCCGAGCGCGACACGGCGCTGTGGCAGGCGTTTGATCGGCTGCCGGCGCGCGACCAGGGCCTGCTGCGGCTGCTAGTCGCCGATCCGACGCCGAGCTACGACGAGATCGGCGCGGCGCTCGGGATGCCGATCGGGAGTATCGGCCCCACGCGCGCGCGATGCCTGGAGCGTCTCCGTCGCGAGGCGGCGGTCGTCGGCGTCACTGACGGAGCGGTCGCGTGAGGAGGATGCGTAGGGCGACCTGCAGATATCGGCCGGCCTCGTTCAGGACCGATCGGTCGGCGGTGCGGAACGCCGCGCCTTCGATGCTCTGAAGCAGCGCATCGGAGAAGTGGCGATGATCGGGCTGGAGCCCGAAGAGAAGAATAAGCGCGGTGAAGAGGATGAGCGTTTACCAGCAACGCTCCGAAGGCGCGAGTGGCTCGTAGGCCGTAGCCGGATAGGAGCCAGTAGAGGGTGAGGATGGCGTGCTCGCCACGATCCCGCGACGCTCGGCCTTCCGGACGACGCCCCGCTGGCCGTCGGCGTCGGCGCATCTCCATCTCGCCGTAGTAGAAGTCGGCAGCGCCGGGTTCGTCTTTGCGGTCTTCGAGCGCCTTGCGCAGCAACCGGTACAGTGAGGCGATCCTCGCGGGGTCGAGAAACTGGACCTCCGCTCCTTGCTCAAGCCATGCGGCGGGCTGACACTCAGGAGGATGCCAATCGCCTGAGTCTCGGCGGCCGGCCGGGTCGTGCGCCGGCGCCGCCTCGGGGTAGACCGGCGGAACCGCGCCCCCGAGGGACCGGCGAGCGTGCCAGTGATGCTCTTCGGCCAAGGTGCGGCGGCGGGTGTACCGTCGTCGTGGCGGAGGCTCGGCGAACCCGCAATCAGCCTCGATGCGGAGCTGATCGAGACCGTGCGCGCCGAAGAAGCGGCACGCTCGCAGGTCGATGCTCCCCAGGGCCAGGTTCTCGACGTTTGCCTGTCGCACGGACAGAAGCCGTGGCTGCGGCTGCGCGTCAAGGCGCCGCTCGTCGACACGGCAGACCTG
>Ga0136618_10000456_pt1 | contig 14013 bp, 12 predicted proteins | sample AntDrymUQ3302106_2_FD_104805 | JGI IMG/M metagenome (GOLD analysis project Ga0136618, IMG submission 104805) | Polar desert sand microbial communities from Dry Valleys, Antarctica - metaG UQ330 (21.06) | ecosystem: Environmental > Terrestrial > Soil > Desert | place: Antarctica: Dry Valley... | reverse complement strand
TGCAAAAAATCGGTCACCGAATCGTGACTGACTTTTTCCAGATGCTCCGATAAATTAGAACAAGTGTAATTGATTGGTGTGCTTAACAGATATTCGATATATTGATTCTTGGTTATCATTGAAAATCTGTTTAATCATATTTTTTCAAAAAGCGAAAGTCCTATAAATGAATCTTGTTTGATATTCTCAAATTCGTTTTTGTTTATTGCCGGGATGATTACAGAAGCGGCAATCGTTGCCGCCTTTCGCCTGGCTTAATACAGAACGCGGGGTAATTCACGCACTCGAAAACGGCCATGTCAAAAATAAAGAGTTTTGACCCAATCGGAGTTAGTATTTAATTCGTAATCAGGAATCCCAAAGTATTGAGATTAACTACTCGTTTGATTTGGCAACGAATCGTTTGACTTCGGCGGGAATGGCTGTCACGGCGAAATTCGTGTCGCCCGTTTCGCGTGCCGCTTGAACTTTTACCGAAAGCGGCAGACGGATTGACTTTGTTTTTTCCGGCAATGTTTTTTCGTCTATTAAAACGACGTATTCTCCGGGCGGAAGGTCTCCGATAACGAACGAGCCGTTTTGGTCGGTCAAAGTATCCCGACCGTTTCCGGCGACCATACGAACATCTGTAAGCGGCTGCTCGTTTTCATCGAATTTGCCGTTTTCATTCGCGTCGAGCCAGACAACGCCGGTGATGCGTCCCGTGCGCGCGAGTCGAAAATCGACAATCGAATCACGACCGGCGAGCAGCGTCGCCTGCTGCCGCGCCCCGTCGAGAAGCGTCAAATCAGCCCGCACGGACAGTAAATCCAGATAAACCTGATGTTCGCCGGTTTTTACGCCGTCTATTCTAAATAACCCGTTCGCGTCCGATTCGACATAGCGGTTTCCGTCAACGCGCACTTTGACGTTTGCCTGCGATTTGTCCACGCCCGCATCGTATTGACCGTTGAGATTGACGTCCTGATAGATGCGCCCGGAAAACGAGCCGGAAGAATTCATCTCCGAAGCGGGCGCGTTAAAAGCGTTTTCGCTTTTGCGTTTTCTGAAAAGCGAGCCGCGCAAACTGACGAGCAGCGTCGGACCGGCGTTTGTTTGCAAGTAACTGACTTGAAGCGAAGTCGAACGCGGCAGTCGAAGGCTCGCGGTCAGGCGTTCGGAAGTCGTCAGCGAAGATTTATTGCCGCGGTTATACGCGATTCCCGCGCTTAAACCGAGGCGTTTGGTGAAAAGATTTGACGATTGCCAGTTGACCGTTCCGCCGAGTGAACCGCTGCTGCCGAACGATTGGCTGACTTCGAGCGAGTTAGAATCCTTTACGCGAAAGCTGCTCCCGATTTGAATGCTCTGCGCTGCCGAATTGATGGTTTTTATCCGCGTCGCGTTCATAAACAGCCGCCAGCGCGAAAAGTTTTTCGCCCCGTTCAGCAAGGTAAATGAAGAATTTCCAAACTGCCGCGCGCTGCTCTCGGTGTGCGTGAAAAAAATCGTCGGCAGCCAGCCGCCGGGCGTTAAATTGATCGTCGCATTGATGAAACGATAACGCTGCGATTTATCGTCGGGTCTGGTCGCCGCGCTGCCGCTCAAAGAAGTTGCCAGCCATTTTTTAGGCTGCCAGTTGATGCCGCCCGCCGCCAGTTTGACCGGTTCGTTCGCGCCGGACTGCGGGCTGAAAAATTTCGCGCTCGTGTAAGCGTAGCGTCCCTGAAGGCTCAAATTATCCGACACCTGAAACGAAGCGGAAACATCGAACGCCGCGCCGAAACCTGCCGCGCGATTGCCGTTTCGATCAATGCCGGAAAATTTCCCGGTTGCCGCGTCCGCTTGCAGACGAAGGCGTTCAAAACCGTAGCGCAGACTTCCCGTAAACATTTCGCCGCTTCTGTTCGGACTGGTGAAGCGTATCGCGCCGGAAGATATGGTCAGCGGGTTGGCGCGGCGCGATTCGCTGCCGGAAGAACCGAAAAACTCTTTGGTCGCGTAAAAGCCGAAAATATTCGTGTCGTATTGCAATCCTTTTCGCGTCAACGAGTTCGATATAATCTGATTTTGTTCCGGCGAGTCCGAATTTACGGGTAAAATCTCCGACGGGAAAAACGCGCCGGAAATCGAGCGTCCGGCAAAAGTCGTTACTCGATAACCGCCGAAAGACGTTTGCGCCGACGCGCCGCGAATGTTGGCGGACAAAAATTGTAAATCCGTGCCGGTTCCGAAATCGCCGGCGACGAATTTTTGTCCGTTCGGACGCTCGAAAGCGAATGTTCCGTTGCGGAAAACCGACGAGTTCAGTTGTCCGGTTCCTTTGTTCAAATTCGATAAAAGCGAAAACCGCCCGTCGCCGATTCTTCCCCAAGCGGACAAAGTTAAATTTTGGTTCGAGAATGAGCCGTAACGATTGAAATTGTATTCGTAATCAACTTGAGAAAGTTCCCAGGTCGAATGTTCGGCTCCGCTTCGCACCGTGTCGGCTCGCGGCTCGCCGCGCGTCACCAGAATCGCCTGTGCGGTCTCGTCAAAACGGATCGCAGCCGCCAGCAATCCGGCAACGATTTCGGCGGGCAGCATCATTTCTTCGGCGTTCGGCGGGAATACGATTTCCGCCGCCCCGCTTGTCGCCAAAATGACCGAGCCGTTTTCCCTGACCTCGCCGAGCGGCTGGTTAAAATCAGCCGTCGCGCCGGTCTGCCGCCGAACTTCGATTGTTTGAGTTGCCGCGTTAATACTGATGACATCGCCGAGCGCGCGGGCGATTGCCGCGACTGGGAGAAACAATCGTCCTTCGCGTTTTTGGGCGGAACTGTTCGGACCCGAAAGCTGTCGTCCGCCGACAAAGATTGCCGTATTTTGTGTTTGAGCGGAGTTTTCCGCGTTCGCCGCTCCGGTTTTCGCAAATAAAAAATGCGGCATCCAAGCAAGCCACGCGCAGGCGAAACCTGTAATTACAAAAACTTTGACGTGCTTTGAAATGTTCATTTATCCAACGATTTACTCGGAGGCGGAAGGGCAGTTCGCGTTAAGCAACTGAGGGAATCTGGCGCGGACTTTGGTTCAGAAGCAATAGGCAGTTGCAGTTGGCGGTCAAAAGAAACGCGCCTGCTTCCGCCATCTGCCGTTGCTTACTAAAACGCTTCGATTAAGGTTTTTGAGTTGTTTTATCCGCGGAAGCAATTTGCGGGGGATTTTTAGGGGTTTTCACGAGCAAATCGGCAATGCCTTCGGTCGGCTTACCGCCGTCTTGAAAGTCAATGCGATATTTAACCGTGTAAGTTCCCGGCTGCAAAGTGTTTTCAAAAAACAGCGGTTGACTCGTCACAGAGCCGCCGAGAACCGGCAGCGGCTCGATTTCCGGCAGTTCGGTAACGATTTTTCCCGCCGCGTCGATAATTTTAACCGAAGCCGTCGGGCGAATAACGCTGTTGCCTTCGTTTTTGAGTGTCGGAGTAACGACAATTCCTTTTGAATCAACCTCAGCCTGCAGATTTTCGAGCGTTCCGCGCCTCGTCAAATTCGGCACTTTGATATAAAAAACCGATGCCATCCGGTAGCGCACGACCATCTGCCGGGCGGTCTGGTTAAATTTAATCGTGTCGGGTCTCTGCTCGATAATCAACGCCGTCAAATGGTCGCCGGGCGCGGCATCGGGCGGCACGGAAACGGTTACTCGAATCGAATGAATATTGCCGGGCGTAACGGTCGTTTCCGCCGGACTATAGACGAGCCACGAGCTTGCCGAATTCGGTTTGGTGTTGGATTTGTAAAACTCGACTCGTCCGTCTCTGGTGATGTCCCAGTCGTTCAAACTCGCCACGATGCGCGTCGGCTGCGCCGTGCCGCTCGTCGAACGATAATCCAGATTTACTACGATGGTCGTTTCCGTGCCGGGCTTCATTTCAAGTTCCACCCGCGCCGGAGCTAAAGACAATCCGTCGCCGCTCTGCGCCTGCGCCAAAATGCCGGTCAAAGCAAACAGCGAAAAAAGAACAAATAGTCTGAAATTTTTGTTTATAAATTTCGTTTTCATAGAATTTTTTAGCATGGAACACTTGGTCCAGAAGAAATATTGAAAGTTAAAGTAACGCTGAACGAACCTGATGCGTAAAACTGCGGCGTTATGACAAAGATTGCATTGAACGAATAACCATTATCGGTGTTTCTTCTAGCTTGAGCCGTTTGCGACAGTCGCGGTCCGCTCACAATCACGGTAGAACCGCTTATATTTGCCAGCGTTGATTGATAACTGACCCGACCGCTCGCATTAATCGTTACCGTAGCGGCTGGATCGTTGCTGAAAGGCGAATAGAAGATATGGCTGCTGGCTGTACAGACTCTGGCGTTAGCTCCCATCGAGCGAAAATTATTCATGCCAAAACCGACATCGGTTGTTTGTACTCCTTGCGCGTTGGCACTGCCCGTGCCGGCAAGCGAAACTGTAACCTGATAGGGCTGGGTGCTGCGAATTGCAATCGGCACAACGACTTTCACGATAGAGTTGGTATTAGCCGGCGAGATTTCCCCAAAGTTAAGTGTTACGGAAAGGTCGTTAAGCACGCTCGAACTGCCTGTAACCGAACCGTTCAACGCGCCGGTAATAGTCGGCTGTCCGCCGCTGCTGATGTCAAACGTCTGGGCGAAAGTCCTGCTCGCCGCATAGAAATTTAGCAGGCAGAAGAAAATTGAAATGGCGGCAATTCGCGTCGTCATCTTTTTTTATGGAGCGGTAACCGTAAAAGTAACTGAAACGGTGGTGCTTCCGTTTTCAAAAAACTGCGGCTTGACGGCAAAAATCGCCGGAACGGTCAGACCGTTGGCGTTGCTGCGCGGAACGGCATTCATAATATACGCGCCGTTTAAGGCGGTAGTCGAAGCGGAAAAAGCACTCAAACTTGAACGCGCGGCGGTAAATTCATATCTGCCGCTCGTCGCGTTAATCGAACCGTTTGCCGCCAGAGTCGGGTCGCCGGATGTCGCGTTGGTATCAGTGCCGGTGGTATTTATGCCCGTGCCTGCGCGCGTTATCGCGCCTAATCCGAAACCTATATCCGAAGCCGAAATTTTGTTGCCGGTCGTTCCCGAACTCGTCACGGTCGCGCTCATCGAAAGCACGTATGCGGCATTGCTCCGCAGTTTGAGCGGCACTGTTGCCGTAACAAAACTGCTTGTATTGCTCGGACCGAGTTCGCCGAGATTGACGACCGCCGCCAGCGGACTGTTCGCCGTTCCGTCGGTGGTTACGCCGCCGCCCGTATTGCCGCCTAATGTAACGGCTCCGCCTGAATTTATTTCGACGAATTTTGAAACCGTCGCGTTCATCGTAACCGTGCCGGACGTGCTTTGCGCCGAAGCGGTAACGGCGAACATCATCGCTATCGCAAATATCGCGCAGGCTGTTTGAAATATACGTGTGATTAACTTAATCATTGGTTTTTGCTCCTTGTTCACAAAAATTCATTTATCAGCACTGCCGCCTTTTCGGGCAACAGCACTGATAAAAACTTATCACTCAATTGTTTGTTGATTGTTGTGTGAGATATTAGGGAGCGGTGATTGTAAAGTTTGCGGTAATCGTCACCGAGCTGCTCGGGTCGTAAAATTGCGGCTTGACAGCAAAGATTGCCGGAACCGTCAGTCCGCTCGTATCGTTGCGGGGAACGGTTTTGTTGATTCTCGGACCGCTTAATATTTCCGCTGAAGTCGAAAAAGAACCGAGCGTCGAATTAGACCCGGCAAAAACCCATCTGCCGTCCGCGTCGGTCGAGCCTCCGACTGTCGGGTCGCCGGGTGTCGCGTTGGTGTCCGTTCCGGTTGCCAGATTACTCGAACGCGCACTGGGAACTAAACCAAATCCGATGTCGCTTGCCTTAAGTCTATAAACTGTAGAACCCGCGCCCGAAACGCTTGCGCTCATACTCAATTGATATGCCGTATTGCTTCGCATTTTCAGCGGCACGCTCAATTTGACAAAAGAATTCGCATTGCTCGGATTCAATTCTCCTAAATTAACCACGACAGCTAACGGAGAATTGACTGTTCCGTCGGTGGTTATACCGCCGCCCGTATTTCCCGAAAGCGTAACCGCGCCGCCGGAATTCAGCTCGACAAAGTTTGAAACCGAAGCGTTCATCGTAACCGTGCCGGTAGTTTGCTGGGCAAACGCGGCGGTCGAAAACATGACCGAAAAAGCGACGAGAAATGCGGCTTGCGCGGCATATTTGATTGTTTTAAACATAATTTTATTGTTATCCTCCTCTTTTTAACTCTTACTATTTTAGTTTCATGTAAATCAGCACCTGTCTTACACATTAAATTTGCAATCGCAACTTAAGACAAAGCCCGAACGAGTCGTCTTAACACTCAAACAATATATTCAGTTAGCGAATTGGGAATTCTGCGGAAGGGATATTGGATATATCTGTAAACTGCAGAATAATTTAAGGAAAAACAAATGTAGAAATCTACATCACAAAAAAACTAACACAATAAAATATTTGTGTCAATAAGTTTTTACAGGGAAAAATTTGTTAAACATATTATTCAAAAAATATCTGAAGTGGGCTTATCCGAAACATTTGGCAACGCGCTCGGCTCCGCCCATCTGGATAAAATAATCGTGTGCCAGTGCGATTCTTGACATTTTGTTTTCTTCGGGAAGTTTACTGCTCAGCCAATAAAAATGCGCTTTGCGATTCGGATTGAGTAGCGGACTGTTCGAAAAAATCTTCTAAATCAGCGATAAATTTTTCGGCGTGAAATCGCTCGGCGACTAATTTTTTTCCGGCTTCGGAAAATGCCGCACGCATTTCGGGCTGACGATTCAGCGTAATTAAGGCTTCGCTCAAAACTTGCTCGTCGCCGAACGGAACGAGCCAGCCGTTAACTTTGTGTTCAATCATTTCGCGGATTCCGCCGACTTCGGTAGCAATGACGGGTGTGCCGCAAGCCATCGCTTCAATCGCTACGATGACGAAGGCTTCGCTTTTCGAGTTGACGACTAAGACATCCAACGCCTGCATCATTTGAGCGACATCGCTGCGCTTGCCGGTAAACTTGACGTGCTGTTCCAGACCGAGTTCCTGCACGGTTTGTTTTAACTGTTCGAGATACAAATAATCCAGGTTAAACATCGGTGCGCCGACGACGAGCAGAGTTGACGAAGGCATTTGTTTTCGGGCTTCGGCGAAGGTGCGAATAAGTTCGAGCTGCCCTTTGCGCGTGGTGATTTGCCCGACGACTCCAATTACAAATTCGCCTTCACCAAGCCGCAATTCTTCACGGATTTTACGGCGATTGCGTGAATCAACTTCAAAATTTTCCAACTCGATGACGTTGTGAATCACGCGCAGCGGCGTGCGATTTTTGAAAAATTTAAAGACGCGCCCGCGAAAGCTGTCGGCGGTTGCCTGCGACGCGGCGATAAGGCGAAGACGCGAAGACGCGACGGCACAAAAGCGAATTGCGGAACTCAACGGATGACGCGGCAATTCGTCCTGCAAGTGCCAAAAAACGAGCGTTTTCATTCCCGCGCTTGCCGCCGTAGCGACCAATCCGGCGCGGATGCTGTTGGCGTGAATCAAGTCCGGTTTGGTTTCGTTTATCGCGGCGCGTAATTGTTTGAAGGTGCGCCAAAACGACAGCAGATATTTGAAAAGCAAATCAACGCGCCAGGTAAAACGCATTTCGAGCGGCGCAACCGTCCGGCAGGAGATGCCGAGTTCCGAGATTTTTTCCGCGAGATTCCCTTCCGCCGGACAAATTGCCGACGGCGTGAAACGACTGCGATTGAGGCGTTTCAGAGCGAGCAGCAGAATGTTTTCCGCGCCGCTGACCGTGCCTGTGTGACTGTAAAAAAGAATTTTCATTTTAAAATTTCTCAAACTAAAATTGATTCAACCCGCAAGGAGAAATCCGTCCTCTTCGTTTGCCGCTCTCGCTTCGATAACCGGCGGTCTCAGGATTTGCTTGACGGGAAAATAAAACGACGAAACTTTGGCGATAAACCGGAGCAAGTTGTCATTTCTGCCGAGCGGAACGCGCCAGCGCGAGTGCGGCGTATTGTTTCCGTTCCAGACCGACCAAGCCGCTGTATAGCCGCATTCTTCGCTCAGACGCTCAATCGCCCGGTTGCAGTCGCCATACGGATAAGCCAGCAAATCAATCGTTTGCCCGGTAATTTCTTCTAAAAGTTTTTTGGATTCGAGAAGCTCGAATCGTGCTTCTGCTTCTGAGAGCTGTGTTAAATGGCAATGCCGAAATGTGTGCGAGCCAATCGTGACAAGCGGATGAGTCGCCAAAAATTTCAAATCACCTGAAGTGAGATAGCCTTCGTTGCCGAGAAAACCTGTCGCCATAAAAAGCGTCATCGGTAAATCGTATTTTTCCAAAAGCGGTAGAGCAACGGTTAAATTATCCAGATAGCCGTCGTCGAAAGTGATGGCAATCAGATTTTTATTTTTCGGCGCGGAAAGCGTATCTCGGAGCGTAACGACTCGCTCTCGCCGTTTTGCCAGCCACCGCAGTTGCTCCTCGAAGCGTTGCGGCGAGATGTCAGTATCTGCCGGCAGAGGCATTTCGGGTGTGCTAATTGTGTGATATACAACGGCTCTGTGCATAAGTCGTGGTCATATCAAAAGCACAATCCAATTGGTATTCCAGATTCGACTTAAAATGTTTGTGATTTAAGCTGCGCCGAGAAATCGGTCATTGCTAATTCTGACAATCGAAGGACTAAATTTGCGGGTTTATTAACGTGATAAAAGACGAGCGTGGAAATTCTGCCGACCGATTTTGCTAAAACTAAAAGCGTTCGATCGGTTAAATACAGCCCGATAATTTTTTAAACGTTATATTTTTTGAAAACGTTCGGATTCATGAAGGTTATTGCTTGACTCTTCCAAAATCATCCTGAAGCCGCACGATGTCGTCCTCGCCAAGATAATCACCTTTTTGGACTTCAATAAATACAAGCAAATCTTCGGTCGGATTTTGAACCCGATGTGCCATACCAAGCGGAATGTCAACCGCTTCACTCGCTTTGAATAAAATTTCTTTTCCGTTGAGAGTAACTTTGGCAATCCCGTGAACAATGAACCAATGCTCGGCTCGTCGGGCGTGTTTCTGATAACTTAAACGTTTGTTCGGTAATACTTCAATTCTCTTGACTTTGAAACCTTCTCCTTCGTCTAAAACCGTGAAATTCCCCCACGGACGTTGATCAAATTTTGGCGAATTGTTCATAATTTTCTCCCTAAGATTTATTGAAGCCATCTCTATCGCAGCAGGCTTCAGATTGAGTTGAAACAGAGCGTGTCAACGCTGCCGCCGGCGGTCATCGTCGCTTCCTTCGGGTTTTAAAGCCCACGCGCTCAAAAGGCTGGTTATCACGCTGAAAAGCAGCAGCAGCGCGTTGGTAGAAAGACTAATTTGACGTTTCGTATCATAGGATTAAGCAATGAGAAATAAGGGATGAAATGTGAAAGATGAAAATTTCAAGTTTCACATTTCATCCCTTATTCCTTCTAGACCGCTCCGCGAGCCGTCAGCACCGCCGGGATGGTTTTCAGCAAAATCAGCCAATCGAGCTGCAGCGACCAACTATCGATGTATTTCAAATCGAGCGCAACCCACTCCTCAAACGACAAATTACTTCTGCCGGAAATTTGCCACAGGCAAGTCATTCCCGGTCTGACGGTGAACCGGCGTTTCTGCCAGCTTTCTTCGAGTTTCGAGGCGTCGCGCGTCGAGAGCGGGCGCGGTCCGACCAGACTCATATCGCCAAGCAAGACATTTAACAACTGCGGCAGTTCGTCGAGACTGAATTTCCGCAAAATTCTGCCGACGCGCGTGATGCGCGGGTCCTGGCGAATTTTGAAAATCGGACCTTCTTTTTCGTTCAGATGCTCGATTTCTTTGAGCCGCGCTTCCGCATCGACGACCATCGTGCGGAATTTAATCATCCGAAAACGGCGTTTGTTGTAACCGACGCGCTCCTGCGAGAAAAATACCGGACCGCGCGAATCGAGCCGAATCAAAATCGCAATCGCAGCGAGCAGCGGCGCGGAAATTATCAAAAGTGAGACCGCGCCCAAAACATCAATCATTCGCTTGACTTCGGTGCGCCAGCAGACGGCGGGCGCGCTGTGCAGCGAAAGCAGCGGCATTCCCTGAAAATCCTGCGGCTCGATTCGCGCCAACTGATGCGTAAAGAAATCCGAGAGCAGATGAACGACGACACCTTGTTCTTCGAGATGAGCGATTGCCGTTTTGATTTGCAGGTAATGCGATTTAATCGGCAGCGCGATGGCGACTTCATCGACGACTTGGCGGTCGATGATTTGCCGCAAATCTTCAAAATTGCCGACCCACGGCACGCCGGCGAGTTCGCGCTGGCTGAACGACGGCGTGCTGTCCAAATATCCCAAAATTTGATAGCCGAGTTCACTTTTTCGGCAGATGGTTTTAATCAGCTCTTCGCTTCTGGCTCCGCCGCCGATTATCAGCAGCGATTTGACGTTGACGCCGCGCTGCCGGAAACGTCTCGAAAGCCGATAGACGCTCATTCGCAAGCCGCCGACGAACGCGACGGCGATAAAACCGAAACACGCGGTCGTCCACAGATTTATCACATTCCAATCGCCGATTTTCGCTATTAATAGCAACGCAATCGAAGACGCGCCGACAGCTCGCACAATTTTGAGCAAAATTTCTTTCGGCGTGCTGAGTCGGCTGGAAAAATAAAGTCCGTAATATCGGAAACAATAATGCCAGATATACATCAGAAATCCGCCGAGAACCGCGTTGCTTAATTTGACGCGCGACGAAAGAAAATCGAGCGAGTATTCGGGCATACTCATATGTGCTTCGGGCGCGTAGTTGAGAACGATGGTCGCACCGAGCGCGAACAGTATCAAAGCCAAATCAGCCGATTTGAGAAATAACAGCGATAGTTGTCCTTGTCTGGAATTCATAAATTATCTCCGCAGCGGATTGAGTAGAGTGGTTAGACTCGTCAGCCGGACGAATTTTTCGATTTTGCTGAAATTGTTGCGCGGAACCAGAACGATGTCGCCCGCCACGAGCGTTAAATCATTTTCCAAATCGCTTGATTTCTTGATTCCCTTTAAATTCAGCATTTTTACTTCGGCGAATTCGTTATTGATTTTGCGGAAGACGATAATTTGCGACATTTTCGCCGTGTCTTTGAAACCGCCCGCCGTCATTACGGCTTGCAGCGCGGTCACGCTCTCGCGCATCTCGAATCTGCCGGGCTGCACGACTTCGCCCGAAACGACGAAATACGGTTTTTGGAATTCCTTCAAAAGCAAAGTTATTTCCGGGTCTTTCAAACGAACGGTTGCTTTTTCGACGATATTTTTGCGCGCCTCTTCGAGCGTCAGTCCGCTCAGTTTGAGGTCGCCGACGATTTCCAGCCCGACGTAGCCGTCCGGGTGAAGCGTCACCGTCTGGTTAAACTCCGGCGTGTAGCGATAGACCACATCCAGCACGTCGCCGGGAACCAGCCGGTAGCGCGCCTCGCTCGGCGCGGTTAATTGCGGCGGTTGTTTCTCGGTCGGCTGGACGGTTTGAGCTTTCAAAAACGCGCTTGCCGACAAACACAGGCAGACGCACAAAAGTAATTTTCGGTAAATCATAATCTTGAATAAATCCACTGTGGAATCGAATAGCGGCGTTTGTTCAAAACGCAGCCGAGCAAATTTCCCTTCGCCGTTTCAATCGTATTCAGGGCGTTGCGCACTTGTTCTTTTCTGGTTCGTTCGGCTTCGACCACGACGACCACGCCATCAACCGACGGCGCGAACAACGCGGCTGTGTCGGCTGTCTGCAAAGCCGAGCAATCCAGGAAAACATAATCGAACACAAACCGCAGCGTTTGCAAATTGTCCAATCCCTGTTCCAACTCGCTTTTGCGATTCCTCGGCTGTAATTGCCGTGTTTTTTCCGTTTTTTCCGCGCTTTCCGTTTTTGCAGAATTATCGTCGGGCGAAAAAACGTAAAGCTGCGGCACGTTTGTCTGCGAACAAAACTTGGCGACTTGACTGTAATGAAGCATATCGGCTCGGTGTAGATTGCCCGCGTCGGCAATCAGCGTGCGTTTGCCGGTGCGCTGCGCTAGTTCGACGGCAAACGATTCGGTGACGTAGCTCACGCCTTCCCGCGGCAGCGCCGAAGTCAGAGCGACGACCGTACATTTGCCGGCAGCCTTCGCGCCGGATTGAATGCCGTTCAAAAATAATTGCAGGTACGAGTTCATAAAATTTCCTGGTTTTTCTGGTATGGAAAACGTTCTTTGTCCGTATAAAAATCCTTAAATACGTTGTCGCTGCCGTCGGAAATTTCTTCGGACAAATCGTAAGCGTCCACCTCTTCCATTTCCTCGGTCGCTTCGACGTTCGGATGCTTTTTTTTCAACGGAATCGTCGCCAAAACCTGAACGCCCGTAAAGGCTTCGAGTTCGCGCGGCGAATAAAACGTATCGCGCAGCAATTCCGTAACAAACGCGCTGCCGAAGGCGAACAGCAATCCGATTGACAAACCGAGCACCGCGATTGTCAACCGCTCGTTTTTGTTCGGCGTCAAAGGCGCTATCGGAGCTTCGGCAACCGACACATTCGAGATTTTTTGTTTGTCCAGAGCGTCGCCAATCCTTGATTCTTCTTCTTTTTGGGCGTAAAGCTGATAAGTTTCCTCGCTTTGTTTGACCTGTCTGGCTAAATCGTCGTGAATCGCCGTCGCGCCCGCGAGCCGGGTCAATTGCGATTGATACTGCGCGACCTGCTCGCTCATGTTCTTTCGCAGAGCGATGCGTCCGGCTTGGTCGACCTTCGCTTTGGCAAAATCTGATTCGAGCTGCTGCCGGAGCGGATTAACGTCGGTCGCTTCTTCGGAAGAAGTCGATTTGACCGCTTTTTGGAGAGCTTCGGTCGTCGTCGCAATCTGGTCATCGACTTCTCTGACGACGCGGTCGGTCGGTTGAAATTTGGCGAGCAGTTGAATCCGGCGGTTGCGAAATTCGACGAGCATCGTGTTCAGCCGCTCGACCGAATATTGATTCGGCAAAACGCGGTTTTGTGTCGTGATGCGCTTGTCGGTTTGGGTTAATTGCGTGCCGAGCAGAGCGATGCGCTTGTCGGTTTCGGCAATCGAGCCTTCGAGGTCTTTTAATTTCGATTTCGATTCGGCAAGGCGCGTGAGCGTCAATTCTTTTTGCTGATTGATGCCGACCGTGTCTTTCGCCTGCTGAAAATTTGAAAATTTGTTTTCCGCCCGGCGCAAATCCTTTTGGTGAACGTCTGCCTGGTCTTTAAAAAACTCAAACGCGCCCGGCGGATGATGCACTTTGAGATGTTTTTCCAGATACAATTCCGCCAGTTGATTCAGCACCGAAGCCGCCGTTTCAGGCGATTGCGCCGTGTAGCCGACTTCGATGATATTCGCCTTTTTGACCGGCGAGATACGCAAATCCTTTTCCAATTTATAAACCGCTTCTTCGACCGCTTTGTCTTCGCCGCCCGCTTCGGACGGTTTCGCCAGGTTGACGCGCTTGACCACTTGTTCGAGCAAATCTCTGCCTTTGATCAATTCGATTTCCGAGTTGATTTGAGATTCGGAAACTTCGCTGCCGGAAACCGACTCGTCTTTCGCCGCCGTGACCGGAATGTCGGCGCGCATGTTTTTGACGAGCAGCTTCATCCGCGATTCGTATTTGTCCGGCGTTCGCGAGACGACAAACGCAGTCACCAGCGCCGCCGTCAGAAGCGTTGTCAAAATCAACCATTTACGGCGAAACAATACGACTGCCGCGTCGCGCAGACTTAAATTCGATTTGCTTAAAAAGCTGGGTTGGCTTTTCTTCATAACATTTGCAAGTTAAATACTTAGTAAGTAGTAGGACAAAATAAAAGCATATTTCACCACAGATTGACACAGATAAACAGAGATAAAAATTGATTGAAAAAATCACGATTTGTTTTTATCAGAAAATCATCTCGTGTTTATCTG
>Ga0136618_10000455_pt1 | contig 14014 bp, 13 predicted proteins | sample AntDrymUQ3302106_2_FD_104805 | JGI IMG/M metagenome (GOLD analysis project Ga0136618, IMG submission 104805) | Polar desert sand microbial communities from Dry Valleys, Antarctica - metaG UQ330 (21.06) | ecosystem: Environmental > Terrestrial > Soil > Desert | place: Antarctica: Dry Valley... | reverse complement strand
GGGAGCGGGCCCCCGGCGGGAAGGTCTACGTGCCCTCCCGAGGTGCTGACCCTCAGCTCGGGGTGGCCACCACCGAACCGATCGACCTGCCGCACGTCGGCACCCTGGTCAGCTTCTGCGTCGTGAACGTGGCCTTCTACGGCCAAGGCATGGAGATCCCCTACACCTCCGGGCTGATCCTGCTCGACGGGTCCGACCTGCCCTTGATGCACCTGATCCAAGAGTGCCCGGTGGAGGACGTCCACATCGGCATGCGGGTGGAGGCGGTGTGGGTCGACGAGGCCGACCTCGGCCCCACCCTCGAGAGCATCCGCTACTTCCGTCCCAACGGCGAGGCTGACGTGCTCGTCACCCAGCCCGGCGCCGGGGTGACGTGGTGAGGGAGGTCGCCGTCATCGCCTTCGCCCAGATGCCCAACGTGCGGGCGGAGACCGTCCTCAACGAGGTCGAGATGCTCATGCCCGTCATCCAGGACGTGCGCCAGCGGGCCGGGCTCGACCAGGAGGAGATCGGCTTCACCTGCTCGGGCTCCACCGACTACCTGTCGGGCCAGGCCTTCAGCTTCGTGTCCGCCCTGGACGGCGTGGGGCCCTGGCCGCCCATCCAGGAGAGCCATGTGGAGATGGACGGCGCCTGGGCCCTCTACGAGGCCTGGGTGAAGCTGCAGCTCGGTGACCTCGATACGGCCCTCGTCTACTGCTACGGCAAGTCGGCTCCCGGCCCGATCCACGAGGTGCTGTCCCGCCAGCTCGACCCGTACCACGTGGCCCCCCTCTGGCCCGACGCCATCAGCCTGGCCGCCCTCCAGGCCCGATCGATGCTCGATGCCGGCCAGGCCACCGAGGCCGACTTCGCCGAGGTGGCGGCCCGCAGCCGGCGCAACGCCATGGCCAACCCTAACGCCCAGCTGGCCTGGGACCGGCCGGCCGCCGACCTGCTGGCCGAGGCGCCGGTGGTCGACCCACTGCGCATGAGCGACTGCCCGCCCATCTCCGACGGTGCCTCCGCGGTGGTCCTGGCGGCCGGTGATCGGGCCAGGGAGCTGTGTGCCCGCCCGGCGTGGATCTGCGGCATCGACCACCGCATCGAGCCGATGGCCCTCGGCCTGAGGGACCTCACCGTCTCCGCCTCCACCCGTCTGGCCGGCGAGAAGGCGGGCGCCGCCGGTGCCTTCGACGTGGCCGAGCTGCACGCGCCGTTCAGTCCGCAGGAGCTGATCCTGCGCCAAGCGCTCGACCTCGGTGACCACCCCAACGTAAACCCCTCGGGTGGGGCGCTGGCCGCCAACCCGGTGATGGTGGCCGGGCTCACCCGCATCGGCGAGGTCGCCCAGCGGATCATCGATGGCACCGCGTCCCGGGGCATCGCCCACGCCACCTCCGGTCCGTGCCTCCAGCAGAACCTCGTGTGCGTGATGGAGAGCGTGTCCTGATGGCCAAGGAGCGGGTTGCGGTCGTCGGCGTCGGCCAGACCAAGCACCAGGCCACCCGCGGCGACGTCTCCATGGCCGGCCTCGTCCGCGAGGCAGCATCTCGTGCCCTCACCGACGCTGGCATGACGTGGCAGGACATCGACGCCGTCGTGGTGGGCAAGGCCCCCGACTTCTTCGAGGGTGTGATGATGCCGGAGCTGTACCTGGCCGACGCGCTGGGCGCCAACGGCAAGCCGTTGTTCCGGGTGCACACGGCCGGTTCGGTGGGTGGTTCCACGGCCATCGTCGCCGCTCAGCTCGTGCAGGCGGGCATCCACGAGCGGGTGCTCACCGTCGCCTTCGAGAAGCAGTCCGAGAGCGAGGCCATGTGGGCCCTCTCCATGCCGATCCCGTTCCAACCGCCGTTGCACGCGGGTGCCGGCGGCTACTTCGCACCGCACATCCGCTCCTACATGGAGCGCTCGCAGGCACCGGACCACATCGGCATCCTGGTCGCCCTCAAGGATCGTCAGAACGCCCTCAAGAACCCCTACGCCCACCTGCACGAGCACGAGATCAGCTTCGACTCGATCAAGGACTCCCTCATGCTCTGGGACCCGGTGCGCTACGCCGAGACCTGTCCCAGCTCCGATGGCGCCTGCGCCATGGTGCTGGCCAGCGAGGCGGTGGCCGACCGGGCCGACAAGCCGGTGGCCTGGATCAGGGGCACGGCCATGCGCTCGGAGCCGACCATGTCCGCCGACCGCGACCCCGTGCTCCCGCGCGGCGGGTCCGACTGCGCCACCGACGTCTACCGGCAGGCTGGCATCACCGACCCCCGCCGGGAGGTCGACTGCGTGGAGTTGTACGTGCCCTTTTCGTGGTTCGAGCCGATGTGGCTGGAGAACCTCCACTTCGCGCCGGGCGGGCAGGGCTGGCGGTTCGTGGAGGACGGCGTCACCCAGATGGACGGGGACCTGCCGGTCAACATGTCCGGCGGTGTGCTGTCGTCCAACCCCATCGGCGCCTCCGGCATGCTGCGCTTCGCCGAGGCAGCCCTGCAGGTGCGGGGCCAGGCCGGTGACCACCAGATCGACGGCGCCCGCACCGCCGTCGGGCACGCCTACGGCGGCGGCTCCCAGTTCTTCGCCATGTGGGTCGTCGGAGCCGAGCGCCCCTGATGGCTGGAAGGTTGGAAGGGAAGGTGGCCATCGTCACCGGGTCGGCCCGAGGCCAGGGAGAGGCCGAGGCGCGTCGGTTCGTGGCCGAAGGTGCTTCGGTGCTGCTCACCGACGTTCTCGACGCCGAGGGCGAGGCGGTCGCCGCCGACATCGGGGAGCGGGCCCACTACCGGCACCTCGACGTGTCGTCGGAAGAAGAGTGGACGGCCGCGGTGGCCGATGCCGAGGCGCGCTTCGGGCCGGTGTCCGTCCTCGTCAACAACGCCGGCATCCTCGACTTCGCGTCTGTTGAGCACCAGGACGTCGACAAGTTCCGCCGGGTCATCGAGGTGAACCTCATCGGCACCCTCATCGGCATGAAGGCCGTGACGCCATCGATGCGCCGGGCCGGCGGCGGGTCCATCATCAACATCTCGTCGAACGGCGGCCTCTGGGGACTCCCGTCGCTGGGCGCCTACGTGTCGAGCAAGTGGGCGGTGCGGGGGCTGTCCAAGACGGCCGCGCTCGACCTCGGCAAGCGGGGCATCCGGGTGAACTCGCTGCACCCCGGCGGCATCGACACGCCCATGACGAGCTTCGGGGGCGACTCGGGAGAGTCCGCCTTCGCCAAGAGCCTCCCGATCCCGCGCATGGGCCACGTCGACGAGGTCGCCAACGTGGTCACCTTCCTTGCCTCCGACGAGGCCAGCTACGTCACCGGGGCGGAGTGGTCGGTCGACGGCGGTGCCACGGCGGGCGACCGCTTCCTCCTCGGCGGCTGACGGCGCCGACGCCCTCTACAGCACCAGGATGAGCACGATGACGGCGATGATGAGGGCAATGATGGCGATGGCTCGGGTGTCCATGTCTCTCCCGTTGTCGGTGTGCCGCTGACGTTACCCCGAGGCGCTCTCTGCAAACGTGACCGCCGGTGCCCCTACCCGAGGAGCTGGATCCCGGCCTGGGTCAGCACGACGAGCTCCCCGTCGTCGAGCTCGCCGAAGCTGACGAGGTTCCCGACGTCGGTGGCCAGCTGGACTGGTTCGCTCGTGGGATCGTCGGCGGGGACACCTCGGATGAAGCCGGTGCAGTAGTCGCCGAACAGGTACCAGCCGTAGAGGCTCGGGTTGGCCTCGCCGCGATAGACGTACCCACCGGTGATCGAGCAACCGTCGTCGGGGCCGTACGTGACCACTGGTGCGGTGAAGGCGGGATCCGGCTCCCCGTCGTAGTCGTTGTTGCCCTCGACGGTGTTCCAACCGAAGTTCGGGCGAGCGTCGTCCCCGTCGACCACCGACACCTCCTCGACGGCGCTCTGCCCGACGTCGGCGATCCAGAGGCGACGGGTGACCCGATCGAAGCTGTACCGCCACGGGTTGCGGAGGCCGATGCCCCAGACCTCCGGCCGATCCCAGTCGGGGTTGGACGGCGGCGCCACCACCCCGCCGTCGGGGTCGGGGACCACGCGCAGCATCTTGCCCAGCAGATAGGTGTCGTCCTGGGCCACGTCGCCGCGGTCACCCGCCCCGCCGCCGTCGCCCGTGCCGATCCACAGCGCTCCATCCGGCCCGAACACGAGGTTGCCCCCGTTGTGGTTCTCGAAGGGCTGCCCGATCTCCAGGTGCAGCACGCCGTCGCCATCGTCTACCGGCAGGCCCTCACCGTCGAGCGGCCACGACCGGATGTCGGAGTCACCGTCGGCGTCGGTGTAGTCGAGGTACATCCGCCGGCCGTCGGGATCGACGGCGATGCCCAGCAGCCCCCGCTCTCCACCGGTGCTGACGCGCTCGCTGATGTCGAGCACCACCTCGGCGGTGCCGGCGTCGAGGTCGACGGCATGGACCCTCCCGTCGAGCGTGGTCACCAGCGCCGGTCGGTCGCCTCTCCCATCGGCCAGCGCCGACGCGCCGGGCAGTGGGATCTGGGCGCCGAGGGTGATCATCGGGTCCACCCCCGCTGGTTCGGGGGCCCCTACCGGGGCGGGTAGGTCGACATCGCCGCCCTCCCCGGCCGGACCTGTCGTCCGCTCCGCCGCCTGCGTGTAGGCCGGCCCGGGCACGGCCAGCTTGGTCAGGAACCAGATCTGGTCTCGCTTCACCCACCCCGCCACCAGCACCGCCACCACCAAGCCCGCTGCGACGATCTGGGCGCGTCGGGAACGGGGGAGCAGGCGCACATCCCCATCTTCGTCGTCACCCGCGCCGATGGATGCTCGGGGAGAGCTGACTCGTCGGATCGACGAAGACGGTCAGGCGTCGCCGTGCTTGACGCTGGCGGTGGCCTTGGCCGGGGCCTCGTCGGCCCGGTCGGGCCACCACGGGGGCGGGAAGACGGTGCGCTCGTCACTGATGGGCTCGGCGTAGAACTGGGCCGCCCACTTGCGGAACTTCATGAAGGGGCCGTCGTTGTCGGCCAACGCCGGACGCACCAGGTGGGCCTTGTGCTCCCAGATCGGCTTGTCCTCGAGGAACTGCCGGTCGACCTCCTTGACGAAGGCTTGGCCGACGTTGCGGGTGGCCTGCTCGTCGCCGCCCATCGTCTTGAAGCGGAAGTTGAAGCGGGTGGTGCACCGATCGCGCGCGATCGGAGTGGTGACCGCGAAGCTGACCGTGTCGACGATGCCCCTGAAGCGGACGATGGACACGCCTGGCCCGATCATCTCGGAGTCGATCCGGCCCTCCATGACACCTCGGGGCGTGGGGAACTTCTGGCTCGAGCGCATCTCTGAGCCGGGGAAGCCGCACTCGTAGCTCTCCACCTCGGGCACCTCGGCGGTGTTGTGCACGAAGCGGAAGTGGGCCGAGTCGACACCGTTCTCGGCCATCTCCTGCCACGGCGCGTCGACGGTGTGCTCGGTGCGGATCACCGTGGACCACTCTGGGTCGCCATTGAACTCGGGGAGGTCGGGGATCTCCCACCGAGGGCCGACCTCGGGGTCAGGGTGGTACCAGACGAGGCTGACGCCGTTGCGCTCGGCCACCGGGAAGGTGCGGAGCGTGCCCTTCTTGTTGGTGCGCTCGGAGTACGGGATGTCCGTGTTGAGGCCCTCGGCGTCAAACCTCCAGCCGTGGAAGGGGCACACGATCTGGCAGTCCTCCACCGTGCCACCGTGGCCGAGGTGGGCACCCAGGTGCGGGCAGAAGGGGTCCTGCACGTGGAGGTCGCCGGCGCCGTCCCGCCAGGCCACCAGGTGCCGATCGAAGTAGAAGATGGCCTTCGCCTGGCCGGCGGGAAAGTCCTCCGGGTAGCCCACGCAGAACCACCCGAAGGGCACCGGGAACGGCGATCGCTCGACGGCGGTCATGTCAGCCGTCCAACCCGAACACGCGCACGGCGTTGTCCCGCAGGAACTTGGGCCAGACGTCGTCTTTGAGCTGCACGTTCGGGAGCTCGGTGAAGATTCGCTCGAGGGAGAGGCCCATCGGGAAGTAGCCGGCGTACATCACCTTGTCGGCGCCACGGGAGTTGGCGTAGTCGATGATCGACTGGGGGTAGTAGCGGGGGGCGAAGGCGGAGGTGGAGTAGTAGAGGTTGGGCCACTTGAGCATGAGCTTGACGGCCAGGGCATCCCATGGCTCGGCGCCGTGGCGCATCACGACCTTCAGCTCGGGGAAGAACCAGCAGACCTCGTCGAGCAGCTCGGTCTTCTGGCAGAGCATCGGCACTCGAGGCCCGGGCACGCCGGTGGTGATGCAGATCGGGATGTCGAGCTCGATGCACTTGGCGTAGATCGGGTAGAAGCGCTTGTCGTTGATGGGCACCTGCGGCGTCATGCCGGCCGGGAAGGCGCTAGCCGCCTTGATGCCCAGGGTCTCATGGGCCCGCACGAGATCGCGCACGCCCTGCATGCCGAGGTTCGGGTTGACCTCGTAGGAGGTGAAGAAGCGGTCGGGGTGCTCCTGGGCGGCGCGGGTGGAGGTGCTGCGCTCGAAGCTGACACCGAGCATGGCCTTGTCGATGCCGAAGTGGTCCATCTCACCGAGGACCACCGCCACCGGGTCGGCGCCGGGATCGATGTCCTTGGGCACCTCCTTGAACATGTACTGCGCGGGGAACTCCATGGCCTTGGACTCGTCGTCCATGAGCCCGGCGCGCAGGAACCCGTACCACTCCTTCTTGGAACCTTCGGGCACGCCCATCATCAGGTCGACGACGCCCACGTCGGAAGGGAAGGTCATCACGCCAGACTAGAACACGTTCTAGTTCTGGTCGAACGCCACGACCTAGGATCCGGGGCCATGGACCTCGGACTCATCATCGGGTACTGGCCCTCCTCGGGGCCGCCGCCGGACGCCGCCCAGCAGATCGCCACCGCCGAGCGGCTGGGCTACAAGAGCGTGTGGACGTCGGAGGCCTACGGGTCCGACTGCTTCACGCCGCTGGCCTGGTGGGGGAGCGCCACCGAGCGGGTGCAGCTCGGCACCGCCATCACGCAGATCTCGGCCCGTACCCCGGCGTCCACGGCCATGACGGCGATCACGCTGGATCACCTCACCGGCGGCCGCTTCATCCTCGGCCTCGGCGTCAGCGGTCCGCAGGTGGTGGAGGGCTGGTACGCCCAGGAGTACGCCAGGCCCCTCGCCCGCACGCGCGAGTACATCGACATCATCCGGGCCATCGTCGCCCGAGACAAGCCCGTGGAGTACGTCGGCGAGCACCACCAGATGCCGCTGGTCGGCGGCACCGGCCTCGGCAAGCCGCTCAAGTCGATCGTGCGCCCGCTCCGCCCCGACATTCCCATCTACCTCGGCGCCGAGGGTCCGAAGAACGTGGCCCTGGCGGCGGAGGTCTGCGACGGTTGGCTACCCATGTTCTTCTCGCCCAAGGCGGACGGGTTCTACCGAGAGGCGCTGGCCGAGGGCTTCGCCCGGCCCGGCGCCCGCCAGAGCGTCGACACCTTCGAGGTGGCCTGCGTCGTCCCCGCCATCGTGGGCGACGACGTCGACGCCTGCGCCGACCTGCTCCGCCCGACGTTGGCGCTCTACGTCGGCGGCATGGGTGCCAAGGATCGCAACTTCCACAAGGACGTCTTCAGCCGCCTCGGCTACGCGGCCGAGTGCGACAAGATCCAAGAGGCCTACCTGGCCGGTCGCAAGGATGAGGCGGCTGGGTGCGTCCCCACCTCGATGGTGGAGGACGTCTACCTGATCGGTCCCAAGGCCAAGATCCGGGACGACCTTGCGGCATGGCGCGAGAGCTGCGTCACCCAGCTCCTGGTCAGCGGCCCCCCGTCCCTCCTGGAGGAGATCGCCGAGCTGGTCCAGGGATGAGGCCGGGGCGGTCCGGGTACCACCGCCCCCGATGACCTTCGATGACGAGGGCCTGCCGAGCCAGGCTGCGCTCCAGTTGCCGATCGAGGTGCAGCCGCTGGGTGGAGACCTCGTCGTGGTGGCGGTCCACGGCGACATCGACCTGAAAGAGGCCGGTGAGCTGCGGGCCGTCCTCAACGATGCGTGCGTCGGGCCTCACCACACCGTCCAGCTCGATCTCGCCGACACCCACTTCATCGGGTCGTCCGGGATGGGCGTCCTGGTGACCGTCAGCCAGCGGATGGTCGGAGAGGAGCGCCGCTTCGAGGTGCTGAACGTGGCGCCGGCGATCCGAGTTGCGTTCGAGATCGCCGGCGTGGCCCACGTGCTCGATGGCTGATCTCAGCTCTCCCTGGCCACCCGGCGGGCCCAGACCAGGAGTGGGATCTGCAGCGGGAGGCGCAGCCAGGCGACGAGCGCCGAGTCGAACGGGGGCGCCGCATCGGCCAGGCCGCCATCGAGGGCCGACTGGACGTTGGCCGGGTAGACGCCGAGCAGCGTGAGGAAGCAGAGCCACCCGCCGATGCGGCGGGTGGGGGGGAGGGCCACCAGCAGGGCGCCGGTGATCTCTGCGGCACCGCTCACGAGGGTGACGCTCCGCTTCGAACCCGGCATCCAGTCCGGCACGATGGCGTCGAAGAGCTCGGGTCGCACGAAGTGCAGCACCCCCGCCCCGCCGATCAGAGCCGCCAACCCCAGTGCCCGTCGATCCTCACGTCGCATGGCGGCGGACCCTACGGCGTCTTGGATCCGGGTCGGGGTCAGTCCTCGAAGGCTTCGGGTGGCGGGCAGGCGCAGAAGAGGTTGCGGTCCCCGTAGCCGCCGTCGATGCGGTTGACGGGCGGCCAGTACTTGCTGGCCCGGACGGAGGCCCGAGGAAAGGCCGCCCGCTCCCGCGTGTAGGCGCGCTCCCAGGTCTCGACGAGGACGTCCTCGGCGGTGTGGGGGGCGTGGGCCAGCGGGCTGTCGTCATGGGCGAGCTCGCCTCGCTCGATCTGGGCGACCTCCTCCCGGATGGCGAGCATGGCCTCGACGAAGCGGTCGAGCTCGGCGAGCGACTCCGACTCCGTCGGCTCCACCATCAGGGTGCCGGCCACCGGGAAGCTCATGGTCGGGGCGTGGAAGCCGAAGTCGATGAGACGCTTGGCCACGTCGTCGACCGTCACGCCGGTGGCGGCAGTGATGGGCCGGAGGTCGAGGATGCACTCATGCGCCACCCGGTCGTGGCGGCCGGTGTAGAGGACCGGGAAGGCGGGGTGGAGGCGGGCGGCGACGTAGTTGGCGTTGAGGATGGCCAGCTCGGTGGCTCGACGCAGGCCGTCGGGGCCCATCAGCGCGATGTAGGCCCAGGAGATCGGCAGGATCGACGCCGAGCCCCACGGTGCCCCCGACACCGGGCCGGGCCCGGTGGCAGGGCCGGCCTCCGGCACCAGCGGATGGTTGGGGAGGAACGGGGCGAGATGAGATCGGACGGCCACCGGGCCCACGCCAGGGCCCCCACCTCCGTGGGGGATGCAGAAGGTCTTGTGCAGGTTGAGGTGGCTGACGTCGCCGCCGAACCAACCCGGGCGGGCGACGCCCACGAGCGCGTTGAGGTTGGCACCGTCGACGTAGACCTGCCCGCCATGGGTGTGGACCAGGTCGCAGATGTCGGTGATGCGCTCCTCGAACACCCCGTGGGTGGAGGGGTAGGTGACCATGAGGGCGGCCAGGTCGACGCGGTGCTCGGTCACCTTGGCCTTCAGGTCGGCGACGTCCACGTTGCCGTCCCCGTCGCAGGCGACCACCACGACCCGCATGCCCGCCATCACGGCCGAGGCGGCGTTGGTGCCGTGAGCCGAGGATGGGATCAGGCAGACGTCGCGCTCGGCCTCGCCCTGGGAGGCGTGGTAGCACCGGATGGCGAGCAGGCCGGCCAGCTCGCCCTGGGAACCGGCGTTGGGCTGCAGCGACACGGCGTCGTAGCCGGTGATCTCGGCCAGCCATGACTCCAGGGACGTGATCAGCTCCCGGTAGCCCTCGGCCTGGGGCAGGGGAGCGAAGGGGTGGAGCGACCCGAACTCGGGCCAGGTGACGGCGGCCATCTCGGTGGTGGCGTTCAGCTTCATGGTGCAGCTGCCCAGCGGGATCATGGACCGATCGAGGGCGATGTCCTTGTCGGCCAGCCGCCGCAGGTAGCGGAGCATCTCCGTCTCGGAGCGGTGCGCGGAGAAGACAGGGTGGGTCAGGTACGCCGACGTGCGCAGCAGGGGAGCGGGGAGCGACGACTGAGCCCCCTCCTCGGCGAGCGATGCGCCGAACGCGGTGGTCACGTCCTCGAGGATCGCCGTCGTCGTCGTCTCGTCGACCGAGATGCCGACCGTGTCAGCGTCGATGCGGCGTAGGTTGACGCCTCGCTCGAGGGCGGCGGCCAAGACCTCGTCGGACCGTCCCGGCACTCGCACGCACAAGGTGTCGAAGAAGGCGTCGTGGGCGAGGCGGAACCCGGCTGCGCCCAGGCTCACCGCCAGGCGCGCCGCCCGTGCGTGGACCTGCTCGGCGATGTGCCGGAGGCCTTCGGGACCGTGGTACACGGCGTACATCGAGGCGATGACGGCCAGGAGCACCTGGGCCGTGCAGATGTTGGACGTGGCCCGTTCGCGTCGGATGTGCTGTTCGCGGGTCTGGAGCGCCAGGCGGTGAGCCGGGCGGCCGGCGGCGTCGACCGACACGCCGACCAGCCGACCCGGCATCGATCGGCGGAGCCCGTCCCGGGTGGCGAGGAAGCCGGCGTGCGGGCCGCCGTAGCCGAGCGGTACGCCGAAGCGCTGCGATGATCCCACGCACACGTCGGCGCCCTGCTCGCCCGGCGGGGTGAGCAGGGCGCAGGCCAGCAGGTCCGTGGCCACCGCCACCTGGCCCCCCGCACCGTGCACGGCGGCGATGGCGGGGGAGAGGTCCCGCACTGCCCCGGTGGTGCCGGGGTGCTGCAGCAGGGCACCGAACACCGCAGCGGCATCGAGATCGTCGAGCGGAGCCACCACCACCTCGATGCCGATCGGCTCGGCCCGCGCCGCGACCACGGCGATCGTCTGCGGATGCGTCTCGGCATCCACGAAGAAGGTCCTGGCCGCGTGCCTGGTCGAACGACGGATGAGGGTCATGGCCTCGGCGGCGGCCGTCGACTCGTCGAGCATGGAGGCGTTGGCGATGTCCATGCCGGTGAGGTCGGTGACCATGGTCTGGAAGTTCAGGAGGGCCTCGAGGCGGCCCTGGCTGATCTCCGGCTGGTAGGGCGTGTAGGCGGTGTACCAGGCCGGGTCCTCGAGGACGTTGCGAAGGATCACGCCGGGTGTGTGGGTGCCGGAGTAGCCGGTGCCGATGAGGGAGGTCAGCACGTGGTTCCGATCGGCCAGGGTGCGCAGGGTGGCGAGCACCTCGGGCTCCGACCGTGCGTCGGGAAGGGTGAGGGGCCGGTCGGCGCGGATCGTCTTGGGCACCGCCTGTCCGACCAGCTCATCGAGGGTGGCGACGCCCAGCACGGCGAGCATCCGCTCGACGTCCTCAGGGCGTGGGCCCAGGTGGCGATCGGCGAACGTGGTGGCGGGCTGAGGCACAGCAGGCTCCATGGGGCGCGGGGTCAGGATGGTCGACCCCCGCTGTCGCCTGGGCTCCAGCGTCGCCTCGCCCCCGTGGTCCTGTGGCCTGAGAGGTTCCGGGGCGGTTGCACCTTCGGCGCCCGACGCCCAGCCGGGGCTGGCCGCCGGGACTCTCCCACGAGGGGTCGTCAGCCGGCTCACCCTACCCTCCGGCGGCGGGCCGCCCGCGAACCGGGACTACCGTTGCCTCCATGGGTCCGGACGCACGCCGCCAAGCCGGCCTGAGGGTCCTCGTGGTCGATGACGACGTGGTCGTCGCCATGCTCCTGGCCATGGGCCTGCCGGACGTCGAGGTGATCGAAGCCAGCCGGATGGGTGAAGGCCACGCGGTCGCGCTCGCGCAACGCCCAGACGTGGTGGTCGTCGATAGGAAGCTCCCCGATGGTGATGGCCTGGACCTCGTGCGCTCACTGCGCTCGCACCCGGTGACCGAGACCATGCCGATCGTCCTCGTCACCGCGGGGCACGATCCTCAGGATCGCACCGAGGTTCTGCGGGCCGGCGCCGACGACTACCTCGCCAAGCCCTTCGAGCCCCACGACCTGGAGCACCTGCTGCGCGCCCTGGTCAGCGTGCCGGCCACCGAGCGGGCCCGACGCCGGAGCCAAGCACGGCGTCAGCAGCCGCTGCGGGCCGCCACCGACGAGTAGCCATCGGCCGCCGATGGGCCAGCGATCTGCCTAACTTTACGTAACGATGATTATGGGCGCTTGGGTGTCCGGCACGGGTGCGGGCTGCAGGGTCGACGACCTGGGACTTCCGTGCCGCTACCGTCTGGGCGATGAGTGGCGATCGCACACGCTCCAGCCGTCCGGTGGAGCGGGATGACAGGCGGGCCGAACGCCGAACGCAGCTCCTCGACGCCGCCGTGACAGCCATCCGGGAGCAGGGCGCCGGCGCCACCATGGAACAGCTGGCCAAGGCGGGTGGCGTCACCAAGCCGATCCTCTACCGCCACTTCGGCGACCGCGACGGGCTGATCTCCGCCATCGCCGAGAGCTTCTCCGCCGACCTGCTCACCTCGGTCACCACGCCGCTCGGTGCCGACGCCACCGGCCGGGAGCTGCTGCACTCCACCGTCGACTCCTACGTGGCCTTCATCGAGCGCGACCCCAACCTCTACCGGTTCATGGTCCAGAACCTGAGCCAGCGCCGTGAGGGCCTCAACCAGATCACCTCGCTCATCGACCTCATCGCCAAGCAGGTTGCCCTGGTGGTCGGCGAGCGGCTCCGCCAGGCCGGCCAGGACAGCGGCGCCGCCGTGCCCTGGGCCTACGGGATCGTCGGTCTCGTCCACCAGGCTGGTGACTGGTGGGTGGACGACCAGACGATGAGCCGCGACACCTTGGTGGGCTACCTCGTCTCCCTGCTCTGGGACGGGCTCGATCCCGGGCCGGCCGGGTCCACCCCGGACGCCTAGGATCGTCGTGCACGATCCGCAGGAGGCTCCCGTGATCCGACCCACCCAGCCCCACACGCTCCCCGAGTTCGGCTCCCCGGCCGAGGAGCGCACCCACATCAAGCAGCGCATGGCGGCCGCCTTCCGGCTCTTCGACCGCTTCGGGTTCAACGAGGGCGTCGCCGGCCACCTGACCGCCCGTGACCCCGAGCGGGAGGACTGCTTCTGGGTGAACCCCTTCGGCCTGTCCTTCGGACTCGTCCGAGCCTCCGACCTCATCCTCGTGAACCACCAAGGCGAGGTCGTGGAGGGCGACTGGCCCGTGAACATCGCCGCCTTCGCCATCCACTCCCAGGTGCACGCCGCCCGTCCCGACGTGATGGCCGCCGCCCACACCCACAGCAAGGGCGGGCGGGCGTGGTCGACGCTGGGACGGCTGCTCGATCCGATCACCCAGGACGCCTGCTCGTTCTTCGAGGACCACGGCCTGTTCGACGACTACACCGGCGTGGTCATCGACACCGAGGAGGGCAAGCGCATCGCCCACGCCCTGGGCGACCACAAGGCCGCCATCCTCCGCAACCACGGCATCCTCACGGTCGGCCACTCCGTCGACGAGGCGGCGTGGCTGTACATCACCATGGAGCGGAGCTGCGAGGTGCAGCTGGCGGCCGAGGCGGCGGGCACGCCGATCTCGATCGAACCCGAGATGGCGAGGCTCACGCGCGACCAGGTCGGCAGCCACTTCGCCGGCTGGTTCAGCTTCCAGCCGTTGTACGACAAGATCGTGGCCGACCAGCCCGATCTCCTCGACTGAGCCTGATGCCTGCCCCAGGCCCTCGGTGCGCGACGGTCCAGTGTCAGTGACACCGATCGACGCCAGGCAGCGCGACCAGCGCGAGACCGTCCTGCGGGATCTGCTGAAGGCTCAGAACCGTCAGGACATCGACGCGTCGTTGGCCTGCTTTGCCCACCCCCGCTACGAGCTGGTCGGCAACCAGCGTGTCTACGAGGGCTCCGATGAGGTGCGCCGGTACTACCGCACCACCTTCGGCGCCTTCCCCGATCTCTCCTTCGAGCTGATCGCTGCCCACCAT
>Ga0136618_10000454_pt1 | contig 14017 bp, 17 predicted proteins | sample AntDrymUQ3302106_2_FD_104805 | JGI IMG/M metagenome (GOLD analysis project Ga0136618, IMG submission 104805) | Polar desert sand microbial communities from Dry Valleys, Antarctica - metaG UQ330 (21.06) | ecosystem: Environmental > Terrestrial > Soil > Desert | place: Antarctica: Dry Valley... | reverse complement strand
AGTCAGCGTTCCGGTCTTGTCGAAAATGACCATGTCCACCCGCCGTGAGCGCTCGAGTACCTCGCCTCCCTTGATCAAGATCCCCATCGATGCGCCGCGGCCCGTCCCGACCATGATTGCGGTGGGTGTCGCGAGCCCTAAGGCGCAGGGGCAAGCGATGATCAGCACGGCTACGGCCGCGATCAGTCCCGCCGTGGCGTCGCCGAGGAACAGCCACCATGCCGCGAAAGTCAGGCCCGCGATCCCTAGGACCACGGGCACGAAGATCGCCGAAACCCGGTCGACGAGCCGCTCTACAGGCGCGCGGCCCGCCTGGGCCTGCTCTACAAGGTTTACGATCTGCGCGAGCGCGCTGTCGCGCCCTACCGCCGTGGCCCGCACCATAAGTGCACCGGTGGTGTTCAACGTCGCACCCGCTACACGGTCCCCGGCGTGCTTGTCGACAGGCACGGACTCCCCGGTCAGCATCGATTCGTCGACAGCCGAGGCTCCATCGATCACCTCGCCGTCAACGGGCATCTTCTCTCCCGGGCGAACCCGCACGACCATCCCAACCGCTACCTCGTCGACCGGCACGAGCCGCTCCTCACCGTCCGTGACCACGCGTGCCTCACGGGCCCCCAGCTCCAACAGCTTCTTGATCGCGCTTGACGACCGCGAGCGGGCTCGCGCCTCGAAGAAGCGCCCGAGCAAGATGAAGGCCATGATCAACGCCGCGGTCTCGAAATAGAGATCGCCACCGGTCAGGAGCTGAAACGATGAGAAAGCCAGCGCAGTGAGAGTGCCCAGCGCGATCAGCGTGTCCATGTTCGCACTGCGCCTCCGTGTTCGCTCGGCTGCGGCCCGCAGTATCGGCCAGCCCGCCACGAACTCCACGATCGCCGCAAGTGGTAGGGAGAGCCAGCGGGCCCACGGGTCGTCACCGAACGCGTAGGCCAGCACCATCACAGTCAGCGCGAGAGGCCATGCCAAGAGCACCCGCTCGCGCCAGCGACGCTGCTCGTCTAGCTGGGGGTCTTCGTCGTCATAGATCTCCGCGACCGGCGTCGCCTCGTAGCCCGCAGAAGAGATCGCCGCCGTGAGCTCCTGTGGGGTGACTTCCCGGGGGTCGTAGGCCACGGTTGCATGTCGCGTTGCCAGGTTGACGCGAGCCTGGGCGACGCCACTCTGCGCGTCGAGCCCTCTTTGGACCCGGCCCGCACATGAGGCGCAGGTCATGCCTTCGATCGAGAACTCGATTTCCGCGTTGCCCTCTGCTGGGCCGACGCTGGCAGGCACGGGTTCAGTACGTGTGGTCATCATCGGGCTTCATCGATTGCATCCACGATGCAGTGTAGTAGGACGCCGGACCACCTCCTCGCAGCTCGCCGAGGGAGTGAGAGCGGCGCGCACCGAATAGTTGCTTGGCACCCGATACGGCGGGGCGAGCAGCGAGCAGCGCTAGGCAGGCTCCCGGTCTGGCGGGTCGATCCGCAAAAGTCGGAAGAAGATCACGATTCGCTTATCCGCGCTGTAGAGCGGATGGCAGGCGGTCAGGACCAAGCGATCGTGTCCACGTCACGGACAACGCCTATCCGGGTTGGTTCGACGATCAGCTGTTTCTCGAACTCGTACGTAAAGCGGCCGTAGGGCATCTCCACTACGGCCCGATCACCTTCCTCGATGTCGTCTACCTCTTTAAAAGGAGCGAGGTAGGTCGTGCGATGGCCAGCCACGGCCATGGTGCCGCGCTCGCCAGGCAAGACGGTGTCAGGAAAGTGACCAGGGCCATTGCGCAACGAAGAGGTATCCGTTCCTTCGACCATCGTGTAGTCAATATCTACCGCGTCGATTTCAAGGCGCCCGATCGCCTTTCCGGTCTCGAGGTTTCCGGCGAAGCGCCCCGCCAGACGAGTGGCTTCGCCCCGACCGAGGCGCGGTCCAACCTCCGGGGCCGCGGCGGTGAACTCCCGCTCAAGCTGTTCGAGCTGATTCGTTGCCTGTCGTTGCTTCCACCAGCCGGCGATGCTCGAGAGCGGCTCCTGCCACGCCAGAGTGACGGCCACGTCGCCAGCAATCATCAGTCCTGTAGTGATCAGCGCCGTCGAGAAAATGCGGGCCGGCCGTGTTCGCCTCATAGTTTGCGAGTCGGCCGGGAGCCCCGCCGGGACTCAGGCTTGAGCGGAAGGGCGATGGAACTGGCGCCTTTTCCAAAAGAGGAGTAGCCATCCGCCGACGATAAGGGGCACCGTGAGCATGCCGATCATGCAAGCCTCGGCCAGGAGCGACGCCACGCTGACGCCGTCGGACGCGATCAAGCCGGGCGCGGTGGTGAGGACGAGGGCGAGGAGCGCGAAAAGGATGATCAGCGAGCCGGTGAACATCGACAGCGGCAGCTGCCAGCGAGGCTGACCTCCCAGCAGGTGGTCGACGCGCTCTGCGGCGATACCAACGACCGGAGCGGTCCCCCTACCGCGCTCTCCGAAGGCCAGGAGGGCCGAAGCGAGCGCCGGAGCGCCCTCTGTCGTCCTGGCTGCCTCGTCCGCGCCCAGCTCAGCGAGCTCCCGGTAACGCTTGCTGAGCCGCCGCAGCGCGGGAAGGAAGAAGAGCGCTTCTGCGGCTACCGTGGCCAAGAGGATGCGAAGCGGGTCGTAGCTTCGCTGGTGGTGCGCTTCGTGTGCGACCACCGCATGCAGCTCCGTCTCGGAGAGGCGATCGAGAGCCGCGGTGGAGAGATAGATCCGGGGCCGCAAGAAGCCGGCGCAGAACGCCTGCGGAATCGCGCTCTCAACCAGCACCAGCTCACGGCCGCGGATCTTGATTACGTTCGCACGAGCAAGTCGCCGCAGAAACCGTCGCTGTTGGTGTAACTGTCGCGCAAGGGATCGCGCGGCCAAAACCAAGACGCCCAGGCCAAGGGACCCTAGTCCCAGGACGAGCACGCCAAGCCCGGGCTCGGCCGGGATGATGCCTCGACAGGCGGCAAGTAGCGCCCCGGCTGAAGGTACGCCGAGCTCGATCTTGCTCAGGGCCACGGCCGCTCCCACGAACACCGCCGCCAATGCGACTGCGGCCAGACCCACATGCACGAGGTAGAGGCGGCGGGCGCTAGTCACGCTGAGCCAGCTTTCGCAAAGCGTCGACACGCTTGGCGTCGAGCTTCTCGACCTGCTCGGCAAACTGCGCCAGGGCCAGGTCACCGAACTCGTCTACCAAAGCCCTCACCTCGCTCTCCGCCCGCTCGGCGAGATACTGATCGCGGCTCATCACCGGTGTGTAGATGTCCGTCTTGCCGCGACGCTCGCGGGTCAACAGGCCCTTTGTGTCGAGTCGGGCCATGATCGTCATCACGGTCGTATACGCCCGCGTTCTCTCGCCGTCGTTGAGCGCCGTCAATACCTCTCGCACCGTGCATTGGTCCTTGCGCCACACCTCTTCCATGACCAGCGATTCGAGCTCATGCAGGGGCGGTGGCGGGTTTCCCTTTCTACTAGCCATGGTCGTTGAGGTTACGCATGGCCGGTACCCGGCTCGTTATGGAGTTCGGCTAGACGGGCCGAGAGCGCAGCCTGACTTTGACGCAGCTCCTCGAGCTCCGTGTCGCGGTCCGTGCTCGCGGGCGCGCAACACGGGGCTTTGCGGCCTCGGCGCCGCTGCCACCACATCATCGCGGGACAGGCGAAACCCGTGACCAAGATCGCCGCGATCAGGAAAGCGGTCTCCATCAGCGCGCGGCGTACTCGCCGGTGCGCTCACGTTCCAGTCGCTCGACCTCGCCGGCTAGGCGCTGCTGCTCTGCCTGCATCTCATCGACCGTCGCCTGATCCTTCTTATTGCCTCCGCCCATCATGCCTTTGCCCATCATCCACATCATCACGCCCATCCCGACCGGGCAGGCCAGAACTGCAAGTCCTAAGAGAAGTGATTCCATCTCGTTGCTCCTTCGCTGCTGCTTCGAGTTACTTAGTACGACATAGGGTAGTAGATAGATCGCGCCAACACAAGCCCCGTTGAACCCCGGAGCAATCTCCTATGCCTTGTAGTGTTCAGTCGATCGCCGACCCGATGCCTGCAAGATCCAACAAGCTGCCCCGCGTTCTGCTCTTCGGAGCACTCGTGGTCGCGTCGCTCACCTTCGTGGCCTGTGGAGAGGATCCCGCGGACTCCGACGGCGGTGAGGCGATCGAACATGTCCACGGTCTAGGTATCAACCCGGCAGACGGTGCCCTGTTCATCGCGACCCACAGCGGCCTGTTCCGCTCTGCCGAAGGATCAGAGCTTGCGGAACGCGTGGGCACGAGCACCCAGGACACGATGGGGTTCACCGTCGTGGGTCCGGACCGGTTTCTTGGCTCCGGCCACCCAGGCCCGGGGGAGGAAGGCCCGTCGAATCTCGGCCTGATCGAATCCATCGACGGCGGGGGAACTTGGAGCGGGGTTTCCTTGCCGGGAGAGGCCGACTTTCACGTTCTGCGCTACGCGCAAAACACGGTCTATGGGTTCAACGGTCCCACCGGCTTGATCATGGTGAGCGCCGACGAGGGCGAGACCTGGACCGAGCGAGAGCCGCCGGCGCCGGTCTTCGACCTTGCAGTCGACCCGGACGATCCTGACCGCGTGTTCATCACGACCGAACGTGGACTGGCGTCAAGCGATGACGCCGGCAAGCGCTGGCGCCCGGTCCCAGGCGACATCGGACTTCTCGCCTGGGGCGAGACCGATCGCCTCTACCTCGTCAACGGCGCGGGCGAAGTCCAAGTCAGCGCCGACGGCGGCCGGACGTGGACCGATCGCGGGAGTATCGGTGGGCAACCAGGGGCCTTCGTAGCCGGCCCTGACGGAGACCTCTATGCCGCCTTGGTTGATGGAACCGTGCTGGGCTCTACTGACGGCGGCGCCTCATGGTCCGTTCGCTCGACGCAAGGTTGATACTCGTTTCGGCGTTACTCCCGGCCGGAGCTCCTGACCTCGAATGACAGAGCCCGCTGCGGGGAACTCCAACCCCGGCCGAATCCGTCTTTGGCCGCTACTTTCCGTCTGCGGCGCGATTTCTATTATCGCATTGCTCGTTTTCGGGGTCATAACGAGCGCCGAGGATCGTTCGATCGACGATGCCCTGTCAAGAGGCAGTGCGCCCGTGGCGCCCGAGTTTGATCTTGAAGTCCTCGACATCGGTGCTCACGCAGGCAAGGAAGCCGAGGCAGCATCCGGGTTAACCCGGTGGTGGGCTTCGAAGCGAACGTCGCCCCGGGCAGTGTCGCTGGAAAGGCTCATTGCCTAACCTCCTTGAGTTCGGGTGTGAGCCGGCGCAGGACGCTCCGACTTCACCCAAATTCAATGGTCCGCGTGGAGGCGCGTGCTTGTATCTCCCTGTGCCTTCATGGATGCCAGGGGCTGAATTTCAGGAAATACGGCTTCGGGCCGGTCTTACGCAACGACAGGCCGCTCAAGCAGCAGGCGTGAGCCAGCAGGCTATTAGTGCCGTCGAGCGGGGCGAACGTCCGGTTTCCGAGCACCTTTTCGACACCATCCTGGCGCTTGATCCAGAAGTTGACCCCGACCCCGACCTCGTGAAGGCAGCGCGCGAGGTTGGCGCTAGACGGGGACCGATGGTCACGAAACCGCGGGCGCCGATCTCAGCTCCACAGAATCCAGACGACTGAAACGGTGCCTCAACGGTGCCCGGCTCGGCCGACGCTATGTCGCCTGATCGCCAGAAACCGCGTATCTACGCGGTGTTCAACAGCGGGCCCGACAGGATTCGAACCTGTGACCTTCGGTTTCGTAGATGGTCGCCAGCGCGGCCTTGGAGGCCCAATTCAAGCGGTTTAGCGGGCGTTCGATCCAGCGCGCGATGGCGCGCGCGATGGTTCAATTGGACACCTTTCGTGCGTAATGTGTCCGCTTTTCGTTAAACGACTCGCTCAGAGGTACCTCGCAGACAAGCATCCGAGAGCTCATCGCCTGAGGTACTCGTAACCGCATTGCTCTCCATCAGGGAAAGCTCCATGGAAATACGAGCTCGCTCTTTCATAAGCTCCGACTGTTTTTCGATTGCCGCGAGCTGCGTCCGTAGATTCCCTCCCCTTAAACGAATTTTGGCGAGGTCTTCGATGGACGCCTCAAGCTGCAGCCAATACTCGTCCAGCCGCCCGCGAGCGTGATCGTTCGGCTCTCCCTGCTCTAGACGGTTCACACGCTCTATCGCGCGTCGGACGGTCCGCTGACCTATTCCATGACGGTCAGCAATCTCCGCCTGTCTGACGCCCGAAAGAGACTCAATCCAGATTGCGACATCACGCCGGAATTGCCGTTCACGCTTCATCCGAGTAGAAGATCGACCGGTACTTCTTCGGTCGGAATCGATGAGAGCTCGTCATGACCGGCACAGTAGGCAGGCAGACGCTTCATGGCTACAGCGATGTCATCGGTCAGGAGCCCACGATCCTCGAGAAGCTTCAGAATTCCTTCGACTGAGCGATCCAGATCAATCTCAAGCACCATATGGCGAAGGTCTTGAGGCACAACGCCTGTGGCCTGATCGAGCTCGAACAGGGCCTTCAGCATCACGAAGCGAACCTGAAGCGCGCGGATGCTTGCAGGACCTTGCGCCTTAGCCCCGACCGAAGCCAAGTCTTCGATCAAGCCTTCCAGCCTGAATCGGTAGTCGCGAACCACTTCCTGCGGTCTCAACTGCGAGGGAAGCGGGCGTTTCTCCTTCTCTGCTCTTAGGGTCTCGTTTACGGTGTCGAGGCTCATCCCGAACATGTTGGACAGCCCTTCCGCCGTCATGCCGCGAACCCACGAGCGAAAGATTGTGTTGCTCATAACCCCTGGGTCGTCGTCTCCCACCTCCTCTGCCTCGTCTCGGTCTTCCTCTGCCTCGTCTCGGTCTTCCTCTGCCTCGTCTCGGTCTTCCTCTGCCTCGTCTCGGTCTTCCACGGAGTCCTCCTCTTCGGATTGATCTGTACTCCAATAGGAAACACCCAGCTGAGCCCCTGCTACAGGTATGGACCTTTTCCGCCCAGCCTCCCTACTGACGGATCAGGCTGCTTGCGAGACTGCGCCTCATCGGCTCCCCCCGGATGCCGACAGTCTGCTTAAACTAGGTCTCGATTGGCCCGTAGTAGATAGAACGGGTCGCCTGCCAGACTTGAGCCTCGCCCGCGTCGTCGAAGATAAGCCTGGCGATGCCCTCCGCTAGGTCCCAGCGCTTGCACTGATCCTCTGTGACCACGTACGGCGGATACTGCCGCTCGTCACCCCCAAGCCGAGGCCCCTCGTCCTCGCTCACTGAGCACTCCTGAGGCCATGCTTGAGCCGGTCCCGCTCTAGGTACGAATCGAGCAGCGCCGCGGCCTCGCGCTCGTTGCCCGGCATCAAGTGGCCGTAGCGGTCAAGCGTCACGGTGATACTCGAGTGGCCCATATATGTAGAGAGCGCCTTGGCGTTTACACCGGCGGCGATCATTAAGGAGGCATAGGTGTGGCGGGCCTCATGGAATCCGAGCGAGCGAAGCCCGGCGCTGGCCCAGGACCGTCTTGCGACCCTCAAGGCATTCGAGGGATCGAAAGGGCGGTCTCCGTCACTAGAGAAGACAAACCCCTCCCCTCCCGCCCCTTGGCGAAGACGGAACTCACGCAGCTCTCGGGCCAGATTGCCCGGGATCGGAACCGTGCGTTCGCCAGAGCGGCTCTTGGGCGAGACGAGCCCGGCTACGCGATCCCAGGAGTGCTCAACGCGAAGCGTGCCCGCGTCGAGATCGATGGTCCGCCAGCGCAGCGCCTGAAGCTCACCGCGACGAAGCCCCGCGAACACAGCGGCCGACCATAGGACCCGATGGTGCGGCGCCAGAACCGCCAATAGGGCCTCGATCTCCCGCGGCTCTGCGACCCGGTCGCGCCTGCGCCGGTCTCGCGGAAGCGCGAGCTTCGCTGTCGGATTGACTGCGATCTCTTCGCGGTCTTCGGCACGCCGGTAGATCGCCCTGAGGGGCAGGACTGCGTTGTGAACGGTGCTTGGAGCCAAGCCCTTCCGAGAGAGGTCGTCAATCAGGTCTTGAATCTGATTGCGGGTGATCGCCGAGAGGCGTCGGTTCCCGAAAGCCGGGATCAGGGTGAGACGCAAGGCGGCTTCGTAGCTTCGAAGTGCCGCTGGCTTATACGGCTGACCGGAGCGGGTCCTGACGATGCCGGCGCGCGCGGCGTTGACCCAGGAGGCGGCGGCGGCGGCGAACACCGTGTCCGAGGGGGTGTTCATCGCGCGGCGCCGAAGGGCCACAGTCGCTTCTTGTCGCCAGGTTCTCGCCGCAGCGAGCGTCTGAAAAGTCCTTCGAACCGGTTTCTTGTCGTGTGCGGACCAGGCCTGGGCTTGATACGTCGGTTTGCACGAGCACTCGTTGGCGGAACGTGAAGCGCACCGCTTCGAATGGCGTCGTGTGATTCCGGTCGCTACCTGAACGTCAGGGGAAGCAGCAGGTCGAACCGTCTGGCTGGGGGCATCACGCATGCCCCTTTCGTACCTTGAGTTGCGCGGCTTATCAAGTCGAACTCTTCTGCGAATTGCACGACAGCTGCGGCTATCGCACCGTCACCTTCGGGGATCGCGCGTCGTCGCACGCAGCCTCGTTAGGCACAACCATGACCGCCACCTGCGCGTAGTAGTTCCCATTCCCGGCTGATCGGCCCACTGCATACGCGCCGTCGGCGGCCGTCGTAGCCTGACCCATCCGCCTATCAGGGCCCTTTTGACGCCTGAAGATGCTGACCTCTCGGCCCCCGCGACATGACGACTCCGAGGAGGTGAGGGTTCCCTTGAACGCCGGACCTTTCCGACTGGTTCTGCTGCGAAGTGAAGGGACCCGACGACCGCCTGCGCCCGTGCCAGATCGCGAAGTTCGAAACGCTGGTTTCGGTCTCCGGAAAGCAGATCCGGGTGCTGAAGTTGAAGTGGGCGCGAGAGACTTGACGGAACTAACTGAGTCACCCGATAGGAAGGGCGCCTCGATGGCAGTCGAGTCAGCCGCCGCGGCTTGCCAACTCTTCTGTCGTTGAAGGTCCTGACTTCAGCGCCTCGGAGCTGGTGTAGCGCTGAGACTGAGACCAGGCGCTTGAACCGACATGCTGGATCGGAGATGGGAGGCGGAAACCGGCCTCGTTGTCTAGCAAGAAAATCTGGTACTTCTCCCCTTCCTTCCGCTCATCGCCGGCGCGACCCAGAACCTGCTCGATGATGCGCGCAATCTTCACGTCCCGCTCGTCGCTCGAGGACCCGAGGTGATCGATCGACTCGCGAGTGAAAGGCACACCCCGTCGCCGCTCCACGATCGCCGGGAAAACCGAGTCGATCCGCTTCTGCGTGTAGAAGCCGAGATAGCGGATGCTGTCACGGAAGGACCGTTTCGGTTGACAGATGTAGGTGCCGAGAACTTCGAAGTCGATTCGGGCGTGCCGTGCGGCCACGACAACGGTGTCGGCATTCTGGACCGTCGGGGTTCGAACTCGTCTCCCTGCTGAGCTTTGACGATCTTTGTCAGAAAGCCCACCAGTCCGGGGCTCGTCCTGACTTGAGCCCCGAGAGCGGTCAGGAAGGGGCATTCGCTTAACCAGCGCTTCTATGTCCTGGCGCCAGCTTTCATCACGCAGCTTTATTGCCTGGCGGCGGGCCAGCTTTGCCAGCGGCTCGGGAAGCTGGTGCTGGCGAGGCATCTCAATTCCTTCAACCAATACGGGAATCACCGGGACGTTGCGCTCAATAGCCGACTTGATCTCGATGTGAACGAAATCGAGCGGATCCTCGAGCCGGGCGTTGCCTTCCTGGTCGGACAACTCCAGCCAGTCGTCACCAATCATCACCATCATCACGTCGCAGGCGCCCACCTCGTGCTCCAAGAACTCAACGAAGTCTGCGCCGGGCGGGATCGAGTCCACGTCGAGAAATACCTCAGCATCGAGGCGATCTTGAAGGTTGTCGGCTAGCCGACCTGCGTGGACCGCACAATCCTCGCGCCGATACGAGATGAAGATGCGTGGGCGTCGCTCAGTCAACTGGCTCCCTATGAATCGAGTGGATGGTCGAAGGAAAGAATGAATTCCGGAATGCCCTGCGGCGGACGAAACATCTTTCGCTGCCTCCCAGGAATGTAGTCGTGGGGGAGCGTTAAGCCAGCTAGACGCACTGGAGCGCCTAAGAAGCCAACGTGCGGAGGTCGTCGAACAACTGGGCAGCCATCGAAAGAAACTGCTCGCGAGTCGGTTGGTCGGCCAGCGGCGCGAGCTCGGTCCGCGGCCATCTGAGACGGGGCCAGCGTCCGACGAACTGGACTCCCTTGATCGATTCGAGCTGACGACAGAATTCCAAAACCCGCTCGTCATCATCCCACGCGGGAAGGGTCTTCCGCAGGGTTTCGATCCGGACTTCGACTGTACCTTCGGGCCATACGCGCAGGACTGGCTGTTTCGCGGAAGCATGTCGGATATCGCCAGCCGTTGTCCACCGAATCACCACGTCGGACTGTGCCTCGCCCCAAGTCAGAATCGCCTCACCGGCAGCGGCCGCTTCCGAACCTATTGCCGACAACTCTGCTAGAAGCAACGAACGGTCCGTGCGTTTACTTGGCGAACGAGAGCGCTTGACGCTTGCGCTGATCTTCTGTGCCGCTGGCTGCGCCACGGGTCCTGGTGGCTCGGCAGGAGGTTGCTCGGATCGTGACTTCAGCAGCCCGGCCAGTCCGCTGACTAGGTGCGCAACATCGGCTTCCCACCCATGTTCACGAAGGTGAGCGCCTTGGAGATTTGCGAGACCTTTCAGGTCGCTTGGAAGCTCCTCCGGCCGAGGCGGTCGCACCCCCTCTACATAGATCGGGATGACGGGCTTCCCCCGAGATAGTGCCGAGCTGACTTCGAGCCGAATCCAGTCCCGGGGATCGGCAATTCGCGGCTCGCCGTCCGGTCCGTTCACGGTCAGCCAGTCATCACCGATCATGACCAGGACCGCGTCGGCCGCAGCAACCTCTGAATCGATCTGGCTCGTGAAATCAGACCCGAGTTGGATTGACCCAACGTCGAGAAAGGCATCGGCTCCGGCGGCCCGCAGGTCGCTTCGAAGGCTGCGGGCCTCCATCGAGCAGTCTTCCCGCCTGTAGGAGATGAAGATCCGCCTCCCGGCCAGGGTCTCGCCGGTCAAGAAAGCGGGCTCTTATTCGGAAGACTCACCTGATAGCCCAACTTACCCAGATATAGAGGCAACCCCCGAACGGCATCTCGGTCTTTCTCGCGGTCGGCTTCGCTGAGCTCAGCCCAGCCGACCAGCAGCGGGTGGAGCTTGGCTTCAGGGTCCTTTTCGCCGCTGTGGTACCGCCAGCCCTGCTTCTCGAGGTCCTCCTGCCACCTTCGGTGCTCTTCCACCGCCATCTCCTCGAGGAGTTCGTCGGGGAACGCAAGTTTCTCTCGAGTGACCGCGCCCGCGACGGGGGCTAGCGAAGCACCCATCCTTGCGAGCTTCGCGCCGACGCTGTCGGCGAAAAGCCGGTTGGAGTCGCGCCAGTTCTCATGAAGATCCTCCCAAGGCACCATCGCATCATTATCCGCCAGAAAGGTCCCCCGCTCGTGCTCCTTCTCAACGTAGTCGGCGTGTTTCGCTCGGGCGAGCACCTCCGTAGCTGACTGGTCGAACACGGCCTCAGACAAGGCCTCTGCCTCTGCCGGCACTAGCTCCACATTGACGAGATCAAAATGCGTGCGCTCGAGGGCCGCTTCTGCATCCTTATCCGGAACTGCTACGACGACCTTTCCAGAAAACTCCCTTCCGAGGCTCGCGGCAGCGGCAAGCGCGTCGGCCTCGGGAACGCCACAAACGAAAGCCACTGAGGGACTTTCCAGGTCCGCCTCAGCTACCACGAAGCGCATGGACCATGGCTCCTGCTCCTCCAAGAGCGCTCTGAGGCTCCTCGCCTCCGGCCCTACGAGGGCCAGCCGGGGGTCCTTGCCGGCAAGAAGTGAGCGGCGCAGAGCGTGAGCAACAACTCGGACGCCAACCGGTCCGCAGCCGTGGACAACAACCTGGTCTGGCTCCCCGCTCTCACAAGCCGTAGACACGATTCTCGCGGCGATGCGATCGGAAAGCGAGAAGAACTCAATACGGCGATGTCGCGGTTTTGCAAAAGCTAGACGGTGAAGCTCACCCCAAAGACCTACGCCCTCGACGACCATAAAAAGGCTCGGCCCGGAAGAGTCGGATTCGGGCAACACTCCTACGCAAGCGGCCAGGATCCCGAGATTTACTGAATCATCACCGGCACATATGAGGCAGCGGCTGGCTTGTCCCAATCGCGCACGCTCGAGCACCGCTTTGTCGCTGCCACTACCGCTTACGACCGGAATTCCGCGGGCACGAAGACCGAGCGCCTGAGCGTTGTTGGCATCGGCTTCGATCGCAACTACGTCGCGTCCCTCAGCGTGGAGGCGGCGCGCAATCGTGGCACCGGTCCGACCGAGCCCGATGATCAATGTGTGGCCCGTGCGGAACCTGATACGCAAAGTCTGGGATCGCTCTCTAACGATCGTCAGGGCGGCCAGGATTGCGGCCGAGGCGAGCACGGCCGGAGCGAGAAACCGGGCTATCTCGAGCGTTACGGGGAGATTCTGATTCGGGAAGCTGCCTTCCACAGAGAAGAGCTGGACCGACCGGTATAGCGCCTCAGATTGGGAGAACCCGCCGGCCGCGGAGTCTCGGTAACCGATATAGCCGAGGAGAAGAGCCAAGGCTCCTAGACCGACCAGAAGAACAAGGCGCCTCGGGGCCACGCGGGTCGTGTGCGGGCTCAAGGGGTCTCCAGTAGCTCTCGTGCCAGTGCCGGCAAGGCGACTTCGCCAACCCACGGATGCTGGTCAGGTACACCGAGCTCTGCGTGTGTTGCTGCCATCGCGGTTGCCCACTCCTCTTCGGAGGTCGGGCGATGCGGGTCGTCGACGAATAGCAAGTGGACCAGCCAGGCCTCCACCCCACGCTCACGCAGCCACACAAGGTGCGCCAGCCGATTTGCAAGCTGGTAGAAGCCATCAAGCCAAGCTTCCGGATTCGGCGTCACCCCCAGAGCCGACTGGGTTTTGGCCAGGGCTTTGGCGATCATCTGCCGTGACGTTCCTTCCGCTCGCGTCGAGCTTCGCATCTCACCCGGGTAGCTCTTCCCTTCCGCCAGCAGAACACCCCGCCAATTTGGCCGCGCCGGATCCGCAACGATGGCGAGAGCGTCCCAGCGCGGACCTCGCGCCGGCCAGAAGGCTTTCAGCGCTGGTGCCTGGGGAGCTAAGCCGAGCGCACGGAGGAACTCGGCATCTCGGTATTCGGCGTAGGCCTCTTGTTTTAGTGGTGAGCGCCAGTCGAGCTCGGCACCTTGCGGAAGCACTAGCCCGGACGATCGGATCGAGCTGCCTAGGGCCGATACGCGCGCGTTGACGTAGAGCTGCGTCTGGAGCTGACTCCCCTTGAAGGCGAGGCCGGAGGAATCGGTGCGCCCCGCCTCCGGCTCTTGCCGCCAGCGCTGCTGCGAGTCGCCCTCGGCGCCCAACAAATTACGAACGTCCTCGAGAAGCCGCTCGACCTGTCGTCCAAAGGTGACCGTCCCTGGGCGTCTCACGACCTCCCCGCCTGCAAACGCTTGCCATTTTGCGAGGGCCGGATCCTCCTGCCAGGCGCAATCATCAAGGACAACGGGAACCACCCGGGCCCCGCGTGCACCGGCCGCCTTTATCAGGCCGAGCTCCCGATCATGCGCGAAACCTGGAGCGAGAAACTCTTGACTGACCAAGACCAGGATGAGGTCGGCTGATCCGAGCTCCTCCTCGATGCGAGGCTCCCAGGAATCGCCCGGACCGAGGTCGCGATCGAACCACGTACGCGCAATGCCCCCGTCCTCCAGGCGCTCAAGGTGAGAAGCGATGGCTCGCGCGGTCGCTTCGTCCTCCCGAGCGTAGGACAAGAACAGGCTGGCTACTGCGGGACTAGGGACGATCATCGGGCACCGAAAACACATAGTCCT
>Ga0136618_10000453_pt1 | contig 14025 bp, 13 predicted proteins | sample AntDrymUQ3302106_2_FD_104805 | JGI IMG/M metagenome (GOLD analysis project Ga0136618, IMG submission 104805) | Polar desert sand microbial communities from Dry Valleys, Antarctica - metaG UQ330 (21.06) | ecosystem: Environmental > Terrestrial > Soil > Desert | place: Antarctica: Dry Valley... | reverse complement strand
CGGCAGGCGGCTCGAAGCCGAAGACCGACCCGGCGGGCACTTCTTCATGGAAGCCCTCGGTTGGAACGACGGCGATCGGCACGTCGACCAGCGCGGCTCTCACGTCAGCCTCTGGCTGGCCGATCAGTGCCTCGTCCACGACGAATCGCTCCAGGCCTTTGGAAACCTGGAGGCTGACCGTGCTCCCACGCATGATCTCGGCCCCCGCTTCGGGATCGGCCGAGATCACCTTGTCGTCGGCGACGGTCTCACTGAAGACTTCCGTGATGATCGGATCCAGCCCGGCATCCTGAACTGCATCGACCGCGGCGGCTTCGGCGAATCCGACCACGTTCGGGGCCTCGGTGTATCGGCCAGATCCGTACCACCAGCCGATGCCACCCGCAATTGCGGCAAGAACAAGGATCAGGGCCAGGACGATCCTGCCGTTGCGACGTTGTCGCCGGGCCGGCCCATCGGACCCTGGCCGGCGACCGGTCATCGGCCGAGCCATGACCCCTTGCACCGACGTGTCCGGGCTCGTCGACCGCGCAGCCGCGGATCGACCCGTGGCAGTACCGAGCACCGCCGTCCGGTAGGTACGAGAGGCTCGCGCGCCGTGCGGTTTCGTGGAGCCAGGATCGCCATGATCCTGCTGCGGATTCGATGCTGGGTGGGCGGGCCGCGGGCTTTCGCGATGAGGGACCGGCACGGTGACCCGAGTCATTGCCAGATCGGTGCTCACGTCGAAGAGTTCGGCCAAGAAGGCCCCGGCATCCAACGGCCGTGCAGCCGGGTCACGACGGGTCGCCGAGCGGACCAGCTCGTCTATTTCGACCGGGATGCCCGGCACCCTGCTCGAGGGCAACGGCACGTCGTTGTTGACGTGCTGGTAGGCCACCGACAGCGCGCTGTCCCCGGAGTAAGGCGGCTTCCCGGTCAGCATCTCGTACAAGACGATGCCGGCGGCGTACACGTCGCTGCGGGCATCCGCGCTGCCCCGCTCGATCTGTTCCGGTGCTAGGTAGGCGATCGTGCCCAGTAGTACGCCGCTGGTCACCGATGTCGTCCCGGTTCCCGCGACTGCCCTGGCCAGCCCGAAATCAGCTACCTTCACCACGCCGTCGCTGGACAGCAGGATGTTCTCCGGCTTGACATCGCGGTGGATCAGCCCGGTCCGATGGGCAGCCGACAGCCCGGACAGCGTGGGGGCCAGCACGGCGAAGGCCTGTTCGGGACTCAGTCGCCCGTTCTGATGGATGACTTCACGCAGCGTCTGGCCGCGGACGAGTTCCATGACGAGAAAGACGAAGCCGTCGTCCTCGCCCTGATCGCTGACCGAGACGACATTGAGATGCGACAGGCGCGCCGCGGAGCGGGCTTCGCGGTTGAAACTGGCCAGAAAGGACGGGTCGCTGGCCAGGGCCTGCGCCATCACCTTGATCGCCACGCGGCGGTCCAGGCGGAGATCGGTGCCCTCGTACACGGTGGACATGCCGCCGCGAGCCAGTCGGCGCTCGACGCGGTAACGCCCCTCGAGCACGAGACCGACCACCGGGTCCAGCAGCGTCGTCTCCACGACCAGCCAGTTTACGGCTGATCCGGCACCGGACCCTGCGCGACTCGCTCGGTCATATCGTGACCAGATCCCTGGGTACCCGCTCGACCGAGGCGACGCCGCACAGTGTCATGGAGTGCACGAGTTCCGCGCGCAGCCTCGCCAGCACGGCGGCGACTCCGTCCGCGCCGCCGGTGGCCAGACCCCAGATGATCGGACGACCACAGAAGACCGCTCGGGCGCCCAGCACCAAGGCGACCAGGGCGTCGGTGCCGGATCGAATGCCTCCGTCGACATAGACCTCGGCCCGCTCGCTCACCGCGGAGACGACGTCGACCAGGGCCGCGGCACTGGAGATGGCCCGATCGACCTGCCGACCGCCGTGCGTGGACACCCACACGGCGGATGCACCGGCGTCGAGACAGCCCACCGCATCGTCTCCTCGGAGCACGCCCTTGACCACGACGGGGAGATCGGTGAGTCCGGCGAAGTGCTCGACGGCGGCGTAGGTCCAGGGCGGGGTCTTGTCTGCGGAGTCCAGAGCCTGGCTCAGCCGTCGCACCGACACCCCGCTTCCACCAACTGGAGGCGCCGGCATCTCAGCGTCTGATCGTATGTCGGCCTGATCGGGGTGGTTGGCCATCACCAAACCCTCGGGGAGTTGGAAGTCGTTCGCGGTATCGCGCAGCCGCCGGCCCAGGATCGGGAGGTCGACGGTGAGGACCAGCGCCCGATAGCCGGCATCTGCGGCACGGCGTACGAGGTCGTCGGTGTACGCAGGGCCGTGCACCTGGTAGAGCTGAAACCACTTGGCGGAGTCCGGCGCCACGGCGGCTACCTGGGCCAGCGGCACGGTTGCCGTCGTGGACACGGTCATCAACGTCCCCGCCCGGGCGCAGGCCGCGGCGGTGGCTAGCTCGCCGTCGGGGTGCGCCATTCGCTGTAGCGCCCAGGGGGGTACGCCGATCGGGCTGGACACTGGTGTCCCGAGGAGTGTGGTGGTCAGGTCGGGGGCCGCAACACCGCTCAGCATCCGCGGGCGCAGTCGCCACCGGTGCCAGGCCAGGGGTGCCTCGTGCAGCGTGGTCTCCGTCTCTGATCCCCCGGCGTAATAGTCATAGACCGCGCGCGGGAGCAACTGGCGGGCACGGGCTTCGAGAGCGGCTCCGGTCAGATCTTCGACGACGCACTCTGCTTCGCGCTGGATGGGGAGTCCGGCGGCAACCGGTTCGGAGTCAGCCATAGGGTGCAGCCTATGGATCTGTTGACCCTGCCCGAGGTGGCCCAGCGGCTAGGGATCCGGGTCAACCGGGTGCGCCAGCTCATTCGCGACCGAGTGCTGGCCACAGTGGAGAGCGAGGGGGCTCCCCTCGTGCCGGCAGCGTTCTTCGACGACGAGGGGATCCTCACCCACCTGGGCGGCGTCCTGACCGTCCTCCGCGACGGGGGCTACAGCGATGCCGAGGCCGTCAGGTGGCTGTTCACCGAGGACGACACGTTGCCGGGCATGCCGATCGACGCCCTGCATGAGAAGCGACACCATGAAGTGAATCGGCGCGCCCAAGCCATGGCGTTCTAGCCTCAGCGGATCACCGGTCCCGGGCGGTCAGTGTGGTGGCCAGTTGCTCGAGAACCTCCCGGGGTTCGCCACCGACCGCTCCCTCGGCCAAAGCGGTCAGCGCGGCGTCGAGCCGCTGGGCGATCAGCACTTCGACCTCGGCGAGGGCGCCAGACCCTTCGATGACCATGCGGAGCTGGTCGATGTCCATCCCGGACAGGTCAGGGCGGCCGATCAACCGCTGGAACAGATCCCGCGCGTTGGCACTGGCTCGCTTGCGGGCGAGAACCACCAAGAGCGTCTGCTTGCCCTCGCGCAGATCGTCGCCGGCGGGCTTGCCCGTCTGCTCGGGGTCCCCGAAAACACCCAGCACGTCATCGCGCAATTGAAATGCCTCACCCAGGGCGAACCCGTACTCGGAGTAGGTCTTGAGCAGCGGTCCCTCAGGAGCATGGGTGCCGCCGATCAGTGCGCCGATGTGCAGTGGGCGCTGCACGGTGTAACAGGCCGACTTGTACCGAGCCGTACGCCAAGCCGCCGCCAGCGCCTCCGCGTCAGGACGGCGGGAGTCCACCTGTCCCCTTAGGTCGAGGTACTGCCCGGCCATGACTTCCAGGCGCATCGCGTCATAGGCAGGGGCGACCCTGGTGATCGCCGCGTCGTCGAGTCCGGCGGTGCGGATCATCTCCTGGGCCCAAGTCAACGCGATGTCCCCAGCGATAATGGCCACACCCTGGCCGAAGCCGGTTGCCGTTCCGGCCCAACGGTTCTCAATGTGCATATCGGCGAACCGCACGTGCAGCGCCGGCTGGCCGCGGCGGGTAGACGCTCGGTCCATCACGTCGTCGTGGATGAGTGCCCCTGCCTGGACCAGTTCGAGAGATGCAGCCGCCCGTACCACTGTGTCGTCGTCCCGGTCGGGGTTGGCCGCCCGGTCGGTCGCGTCATCGTGGGAGACGGCGTCGAGCGCACCGCGCCACCCCCAGTAGACGAAGGCCGGCCGCAGCCGCTTGCCTCCCTCGAGAACAAGGTCACAGATCGCCTCGCCGACCGGCGTGAGATCGGGATCGATGGTGCCGAGATCGGCCACCTTTCGATCGAGGAAGGCGGCGAGTTCGATCTCGACTCGCTCGCGAAGGGAGTTCCGATCCAGCAGGTCGGCAGGTGTGGGGTTCGTTGGGGAGGACGTCACGACTACGCAGTATCGGCCACGAGCCCAGAGGTTCCCTCGTGGTCGCGTCCGGACCCCCTAAACTCGGATCATGCCCGGGACCGTGCGTGATCAGTTGGCCGCGGGCGAACCGACCTTCTCCTTCGAGTTCTTCCCGCCCAAGGACGAGGGCAGCGAAGCGGTCCTGTGGCGCACGCTGCGCGAACTGGAGCGGCTGCGCCCTTCGTTCGTGTCGGTGACATACGGTGCGGGCGGTACGACGCGCGAGGGCACCGTTCGGGTTACCGAACGGATCGCCACCCAGACCACGATGCTGCCGATGGCTCATCTCACCGCGGTCAATCACAGCGTCGCAGAACTGCGCAACGTCATCGGAGGATTCGCGGCCGTTGGAGTTCGCAACATCCTGGCGATTCGAGGTGATCCGCCAGGTGATCCATCGGCTACTTGGATCAAACATCCAAAGGGCATCGAGTACGCCGACGAGTTGGTGGGCATCGTGCGCCGCGCCGGTGACTTTTGTGTCGGTGTGGCCGCCTTCCCGTACAAGCACCCACGCTCAGCAGACATCCACAGCGACGCCCGGTACTTCGTCCAGAAAGTCCAGGCCGGCGCCGATTTCGCGATCACCCAGATGTTCTTCGACGCCGAGGACTACCTGCGGCTACGGGACCGGGTCTCGGTGCTGGGCTGCGACGTCCCGATCATTCCGGGCATCATGCCGGTGACCTCGATGGGCACCATCGAGCGCGCCCCGAAGCTGTCCGGAGCGCCGTTCCCCCCGGCCCTGGCCGCAACCTTCGAGCCGATCGCGCAGGACAAGGACGCCGTGCGGGCACAGGGGGTCTCTCAGGCAAGCGCTCTATGCCAGCGGTTGCTCGACGAGGGCGCGCCCGGCATCCACTTCATCACGCTGAACCGGTCCACCGCGACCCGCGAGATCTGGGCGAACCTCCGCCAGACGGCTCCGACCGGCTGACCCCGCGCGCGTTCCTACGCGCGGGCGCCGACCGGCGATATGACCCGCTCGTGTCTCATGCCGGACTGACGGCCCTCGCGCGACCCGCGGTAGGTGTCTCGAGTGCGCGTGTCGTGCGTCGCCCGGCGAGCGGCGAGGCTGTCGCGGTACACCGCTTCGTACTTTTCGGCCATGGTCGCAACATCGAAGCGCGTCAAGACGTGCTCGCGGCAGTCTGCAGGATCCAGGCGGCGAGCGGTGCGGATGGCGTCAGGGAGTTGTTCCGGGCGATCGCAGATCACTCCGGTCACGCCGTCGACGACTACCTCCGAGACCGAGCCCCGGCGCAGCGCAACGACCGGCGTGCCGCAGGCCATGGCCTCGATCATGACCATGCCGAACGGCTCGTCCCACACGATGGGGAACATTAGGGCCGCAGCGCGGGTCAGCAGGTCGCGCTTGGCGGTGGCATCCGCAGAGCCGAAGATCGTCACGTCTGGCCCGAGCCGAGGCTCGATCTGGGTTCGGAAGTACTCGATTTCCACCGGTTCGCTGCACTTACCCGCCACCACGATCGGCAGTCGGACAGCCCGCGCGGCATCGATTGCGAGGTGAGCCGCCTTGTCCGGGTGCAGGCGACCGAGGAAGAGCAGCATGTCGTCTTTGACTTCGCGGTACGGGAAGGTTGTGACATCGACTGCGTTGTGCACGGTCCCAGCCCAGGGAAGGTCGGGAGCGGCGCGACGCTGCGCCTGCGAGATGGCGACGAGCTCGATCGTGTTCCCCAAGAGGCGGTAGTACTCACCCGGCTCGCCGGCCACCGGGCCGTGCATCGTGACGATGGTGGGTATGTCGCGGCCGCGGGCCAACAGCGGTCCCGCGAGGGTGTGGTCGTGCACGACATCGACGTCGAGATCGTCCAGGATCCGGGCCGCCGCGGCCGCATGGAAAACCTCCGGCAGGGGCTCGCCGAGTCTGGAACTAGGCGGTTCGGCATACGTGGCGACAAAACGCGCAGGAGTCCCGCTCACCCCGGCGCCGATCAGCGTCACGGCGTGGCCGCGGGCTGACAAACCATCTACCAGATCCGCGCATACGTTCTCGACCCCGCCGTAGCCGTGGGGGGGAACGGTGAACCAGGGGGGTGCGATCACTGCGATCTTCATGGGCATCTGCGACCGAAATCGTTTATGGCGCCGTCCTCCAGCGTGCAGAACACGAGGCGCCGGTATCCCGGCTGACCACGCTGATCGCTTCGAGGGAGGCAGGCTTGCCTCGACCTTCCGGCCCGACCGCTGAGAGCCGGACCACAATCTGCTTACAGTGTAGCCCCGCGGGGATTCGTCCCCGGGACGGGCCGAGGCTTCCGGACCACCTCCAGGCCTGGCGGCATTCCGGTCACCGCCACTTCGTGGTTGCTGACCGACATTGAGATCCGGCTACCCGCAAGTGGGACGTTGTCAAGCCGCAAGTCGGCAAGCTCGGAGGTCAGCATCGGCGCGAGCCAGACTCTGCCATCAGGTACGTCCGGGTCTAGGCGCAGCATGGAACGCAGCAGCAGCAAGGGGCTTGCCGCGGCCCACGCTTGCGGAGAGCAGGACGTGGGATACGGGATCGGCGCGTCGAAGTCGCTGCGGTCGAAGCCGCAGAACAATTCCGGCAACCGTCCGGCGAAGGCGGCCCCAGCGTCGATGAGTCCGCGGGCTACCACCTGCGCCTGTGCCACGTGCCCGTACCGCATGAGTCCAGCCGCGATAATGGCGTTGTCGTGCGGCCATACCGAACCGTTGTGATAGCTCATCGGGTTGTAGGCGGCCATGGACGAGGCCAGCGTCCGAACACCCCAGCCGGTGAACATCTCAGGCTCGAGCAGGCGCTGCGCGACGAGGGCTGCCTTGTCCTCGTCGACGATGCCCGTCCACAGGCAGTGCCCGATGTTGGACGCGAGGCTGTCAACGGGTCGCTTGTCGCGGTCCAGGGCGAGGGCGAAATAGCCTCGGTCGGGCAGCCAGAACGCCTCGTTGAAGGCGGTACGCAAGGCGCTGGCTCGTGCGCCGCAGCGCTGTGCGAGCGCCAGGTCCCCCATCCGTTGGGCGATCTCCGCCCGCGCGAGGTAGGCCGCGTAGGCATAACCCTGAACCTCGGCGAGGGCCAGTGGAGGCTCGGCAATCCGGCCGTCGGCGAAGGTGATGCCGTCGAAGGAGTCCTTCCAGCCCTGATTGACCAGTCCCTGATCGGATCCGCGCAGGTATTCGATGAAGCCGTCCCCGTCGCGATCCCCGTACTGCTCGATCCAGGCGATCGCCCGGTCGGCGGCCGGCAGCAGTTCATCCAGGTCGGACGGCGGCACACCCCACCGGTACATCTCACCGAGCAGCATCACGAATAGCGGAGTGGAATCAATCGAGCCGTAGTAGACCGATCCACCACCCAGCGCGCGGGTGGAGTCCATCCCGTCGCGCATCTCGTGCAGGATCCGGCCGGGCTCTTCGTCGCTGCGCAGATCCACCACTCTGCCTTGGTACTGAGCAAGCGTGCGCAACGTGCCCACGGCGAGACTTTGGTCGAGCGGCAACGCCATCCATGCGGTCAGGAGTGAGTCGCGGCCGAAGACGGTCATGAACCACGGCGCGCCCGCTGCCACAGCGATCCGGTCTCGGTGCTCGGGATCGACGATGCGCAACGCGCCGAGATCTTCCGCCGCCCGCCTGACGAGCTGGCTGAAGCCCTCGTGCTCGGTATGAACGATCGGGTTTGTGTGGCGCCATTCTCGTAACCTTCGAGCCGGTTCGGCGAGTTCAACCAATTGGTCGGAGGGGTAGTGCGGGGGGCTCTCGACGCCATCGACGGAAGGGTGGACCTGCACGCAGCTAATGAATTCGCCGCGAGCCGGCACGGTGACCTTCACGCTCAGGACACCTGAGTCACGTGCCAACCAACCATCGGCGTGGACCCTGACCCCACGAAGATCGCCGAGCCATCGCCGATCGAAGCGCAACCCATCATCGCCAGCCACGATCCGATGTCGGCCATGTAAGCGGACCCGACTCTCCTTCACCTCGAACAGATCGGCGAAGTCCGCCTGCGCCTCGAGTTCAAGGCTGCACGAGGCGGGCTCGTCGCCAAAATTGCGAAGCACGAGATCCTCGCGCATCCCGCCGCCGACGTACCGGTGCCGGAGCACGAGGAGGGTGCTGTCAGCCCGACCCTGCACCGGACGGGCCCGGCCCACGAAGGTCGTTGCGAAGGGCTCGCGCGAGATGGTCGCCAGAGCCTCGGGCGGTTCGCCATCCACGAGCAGCTTCCAGCACGACAACACGCGAGTGTCGCGAAAAAAGAGCCCGTGGGGGACGCCGACCTGGATGTCGCCGGTGCGCCCGCTGATGCAGAACGCCGCTCCTTCGACCAGGGTGACCGATCCAGCCGCACCTCCGAATGTCGAGGGCTCACCCGCGAAAGTCCAGCCGACCGGCATTGCGACCACCTGCCTCCGGCGTGCCGCCAGGACTCCCCGATTGGGCCGTGGACGGCGTCGATGCTACTGCCGCCGCCCAGCCCCAGATACCACCCCTGGACACCGGCTGCCCGCCAGCTCCAACGTGGCGATGACGATAAATCGGAACATGGTGATCCCGGCGGCGTCTGCGAGTGGATGAAGCCGTAGCTCACTCATCGCGGGCGCCGGGTCAGACCCAGGATGGCGAAGGGTCGGGTGTCGCCAGGGAAGTAGTGGCTTCTCATCAGATCCACGAAGCTCTCGGAGCGGTACAGGCGGAACGCACGGGTGTCACTGTCCGGTGTGGAAAGCACCACGTGAGGATGGGCGACTCCGCCGAGCAGGGTACGCAGCAGGTTACGCCCGACTCCCATGCCCTGTTGGTCAGGCCGAACGTGGAACTCGCACAACTCGAAGGTGTCCCGGAGCCACTGCCGGGACCGTGCTCGGCCGAGTGCATCGGCGACTTGGTCGTACCACCATTGTCCGGGACGAGTGGTGTAGCCGTACCCGAAACCGATCAGCGCCCCGGCCGGATCGAAGGCCGCCACCGCCTCGAACCCCATCCGCGTCGTGTGCGAGGCGGCGTGGCCGTACCGCGCCTCCACGACCGAGGCCGGATAGCCCATGGCCTCGCCGTAGATCTCGAGGGTTTCGCGCAGATGCTCACGCATCCATTCCGCGTCGACCCGGAGGATGCGCGCGGGCTGCAGTTGGGTCACCGCGGAGACCGCCGTTTCGATGCAGCGGGGCAGGACACCCGCTGAGCCTAGCTCCGGTGAAGCGCCGATTCGGCCGGACTCGAACGCGACGCATCACCCGTCGGCGCATGCTCCGGGCTCGCGCGTCTCCCGCATCGCCGACAGACTGTTCTGCAGGTATGCGTAGTCCACCGGTTCGGCGCGCTGCAGCCGCCGCCCGCCCCTCGCGGCGTCGGCCACACTGACGGCGGCGGCCAGGGCGTGCCGGTACAGCGAAGACCCCGTACTCACCCGGGCCACGCCGACGGCGGCCAGTGCGCTGAGATCGCCATCGGGACGGCAGAGCACGTTGACCGGCAGGGCCACCGATTTGACGACAGTCGCGGTGTCGGCCAAGTCGGTCAGGCCCGGGATGAATACTCCAGTGGCGCCGGCGTGGCGGTAGGCCGCGAGCCGGCGCAGCGTCTCGTCGAGGCGCTGATCGTCGGGGCCGACGCTAAGCCAGTAGGTATCCGTCCGGGCGTTGATGAACAATTCTGGCGCGGCGATGGCGACTGCGCTTATGACGGCAGCATGCTCCTCGGCGCGGCGCAGGCCGCCGTCGGAGCGGCCGTCCTCCAGGTTGATCCCGGCGACGCCCAGTCCGGCAAGTTCGGTGGCCAGGGCAGCGACGGTCGGCGGATCGTCGGAGTAGCCGCCCTCGAGGTCGACCGTGAGCGGCACGCTCAGGCGCCGGACGAGATCGTGCACCAGAGCCAGGGTCAGGTCGCGGCCGGCACCCACTCCATCCGGCAGTCCTGCCGCTGCAGTCACACCGAGACTGGTCGTGCCGATCGCCGGAAAACCGGCGTCGGCAAGCAGGACCGCGGAGGCCACGTCCCAGGCGTTGGGCAGCAGGAACGGTCGTTGCGCGTAGTGCAGGGCGGTGAAGTTCGACGCGTTCGTCATGATCGTTGCACCATGAGCCGGGAAGGTAGTCCCAGATCAGGTCAGTCGCCCACTTCGGCGGCCGTACCGGAAGTGATCCGGAGCAGTTCGTCGTAGCTGGTCGGGAAGACCGTGCAGGGATGGCCGGCCGCCGCCCACACCTGCTCATATCGGGCGAGTTCGATGTCGACGAGGGTTCCGATCGGCTCCGGATGACCGACCGGCGCCACGCCGCCGATTGCCTGACCGGTGTGGGTCCGTACGAAATCGGGATCTGCACGACGCAGGTTGGCGATGCCGAGAAGCGCGGCGACCTTGGCCGTGTCGACGCGATGTCCCCCGCTGGTCATCACCAGCAATGGCACGCCGCCGGCGTCGAAGATCAAGCTGTTCGCGATGGCGCCGACCTCGACGCCCAGCGCGGCAGCGGCCAGGGCTGCGGTGTGCGCCCTGGACTCCAGGATGCGAACCTCAACGACGACACCGGCATCGCGCAGCCGGCGGTTGACCGAGTCGACCCTAGGATTCACTCGGCCAGTATCCCGATCCCGGTTTTTCCTCGGTCCGGACCCCAGCGTCAGAGCAGGTGGACGTCATGCCGGTGGAAATCAGGCACAATCCGAGCTTCGCGGTGGCCAGGGTCACGCTGGCCCCGGGTGAACCGTTGCAGGTCGAGGCCGGCGCGATGGCGGCCATGTCGCCCGATCTGAACGTCCAAGCGCAGATGCAGGGCGGGCTGATGAAGTCCTTGGCGCGCGGGGCGCTGGGCGGGGAATCGCTGTTCATCACGACCTACACCGCCGGACAGTACGGCGGATGGGTCGACGTGGCGCCGAACCTGCCGGGTGACGTCGTCGCGCTCCCGGCCTCGCCGGAGCGGGCCTGGAACCTGTCCAAGGGCTGCTGGTTGGCCAGTGAATGGAGCGTGACGATCGACACCAAGTGGGGGGGTTTCGGCAATCTCGTCGGTGGTGAGGGTGGCTTCTTGATGCGAGCCACGGGTCAGGGGCAACTGCTGGTCTCGTGCTTCGGTGCGCTGGATGTGCATCGCCTCGGTCCTGGCGAGCGCGTTGTGCTCGACACCGGTCACTTGGTCGCCTACTCCGACGGGATCGGGGTTTCGACCCGCCGGATGGGCGGGTCGACGATGACTGCGCTCAAGAGCGGCGAGGGGCTGGTGTTCGAATTCACCGGTCCCGGCGAGGTGCTGGGGCAGAGCCGCAACCCCGCCGGTCTCGTCTCGTAGCTGGCGGCCCGGGGCCTGGGCGCTCGCTCCTAAAGGTCCAGGCATGCTGCACGGGTGAGTGCCGGGGGAGACGAGACCACCGGCAGCTCTGCGAACGGCACTCCGAAGTTGCCCCGCGAGGCCTGGATCCTGGCGTTGGTGGCTGGGTGCGTGGCCATCGGGTACGGCATCGTCGCCCCGGCCATCCCGGACTTCGCGCTGGAGTTCGGGGTCAGCCGTACGTTGGCGGCCTTGGTGGTCACCGCCTTCGCCGGGATGCGGATCGTGTCCGCGCTGTTCTCCGGCAGACTGGTAGACCGGTTCGGTGAGGCCGCAGTCCTGGTAACCGGAATCGGGTTGGCCGCCGTCACCAGCGGTGCGGCCGGCTTCGCGCAGAGCTACCCGCAACTGCTGTTCCTGCGAGGTCTCGGCGGCCTGGGCTCGGCGATGTTCACTGTCTCGGCCGTCGTCCTGCTGATCCGAACCTCACCTCCGCAGGTCCGCGGTCGGGCCAACAGCGTGTTCTTCGGTGGCTTCCTGGTCGGGGGGATCGCAGGACCGGTGGTCGGCGGACCGCTGGCGGCGATCTCGCTGAGATTGCCGTTCTTCATCTACGGAGCGCTGCTTGTCGTTGCGACGGTTGTCGCTTTCGTCGCGTTGCGCCGGCTTCCACCGCCGGTCCACGTGTCCGCCTCGATCGAGGACGGCCCGCCTGGCACAGCCAGCATCGGATCGATGTTGCGTCTTCCGGCCTACCGCGCGGCGATCGGTGCCAGCCTCGGAATCGGATGGTTGGCCTTCGGCGTGCGCTTCTCGTTGATCCCGCTGTTCGTCGGAGAGGCGCTGGGGTTGGGCACGGAGTGGACGGGCATCGGGCTTGGCGTCTTCGCAGTGGCCAACGCGGTGGCGCTCTTCCCCACCGGACGCTGGGCTGACCGGGTGGGGCGTAGGCCGCTGATGATCCTCGGGACGACGACGGCGACTGCGGGCATGGCGATCCTCATCGCGCCCGCAAATCTGATGCTGTTCCTGGTCGCGATGGCCGTATCCGGAGTCGGTACCGGCATCCTCGCGGTCGCTCCGGCGGCCATTGTCGCCGATGTGGCCCCGGCCAGGAGCGGCGGTGCCGTGGCTTTCTACCAGATGGCTATCGACGTCGGGGCGATGATCGGGCCGCTCGCCGCATCGGCGTTGGTCGACAGTGGAGGCTGGGGGTCGAACCCGGCCGCCGGCTATTCCACCGGGTTCGCGCTGACGACGGCAGTGCTAGCGATCGGCGTGGTGCTGGCGATCAGGATGCCCGAAACCCGCCCGGCCTAGCGACGTGCCGCGGACGAGCCGTGCCTAGCCCTGAGCTCGGTCCCTCAGGGTGCAGTCTCCGGAGGAAGTTCGATCTGAACCGCCTGACGGGTCGCGATCAGCGGGGCGATGATTTCCTTGAGGATCCGCACGTGCTCGGGATGGTCCAGGTAGGCCGGTAGCGTCTCCGGACTGTCCAGCACGGCGGCGACCGCGAAGTCGGCGTTGCCGTCGCGCAGTCCGAGGTCCGGGCCGAAACTGTAGGAGCGCAGTTCAGGAATCTGGTCGGGCAGCGAGCTCAGTCCTTCGAGGACGGCCACCACGTCGTCGTTGGTCACGTCGGGACGCCAGGTAAAGGTCGCCAGATGCATGATCACGCCCCGAGCCTAGGTGACGGTCCATGTGGAGATCCGGGGTTGACTTCGAGCGGTTGAGGTTGTTCACTGAGACCGGCATTCGAACACATGTTCGAATGATCGGGCACTGCTTCAGAAGTGCCGAACGAACTGAGCCGGGGCCGAGGCCCTCGACCCGTATCGGCTCCGGCTCAGTGGCGTGGTTGGTGCTGGTCGTTTCAGGTGCAGGAGGTCTAGCGCTCATGAGCCGTCTGCCAGAGGCGGGTCGGGGTGAGCCGATCGACGTGGAAGCGGGCACCCGGGTGTACTCAAGCGTGACACCGCACAGTTTTTGGTGGCGCGAGCGTCTGTACGACGTGGCTGCCGTTCTCGATCACTGGGTGGAGTCCGGTCCCTGGTGGCGCCGATTCAGCGGCGGCGAGGCGATCGTGCAACTTCACTGGTGGCGAGTGGAGACTCGGCCCGGCCAGGGTGCAAGCGGTGCTCCCGGCGGAGTCTACGACCTGTGCTGGGACGAGGCGGCCAACCTGTGGGTACTGGCCCGTGTCCATGACTGATTCTTCTCCGGCCAGAACAGCACAATCCAGCGCCGGGCCTGAAGCGCGCGGTTCGGCGGCGTCGTTACTGGCTCAGGCGCGGACCGAACTGGTCGAGGCAGCCACCGAGCCCGAGCCCGAACCCCGTTATGCCCGAGCACATCTGGCTGCTCTGCGGGCCGCTGCAGCGGTACTCGCCCAACGCAGTGAGTCGGGGGTTCGGCCGCGTCGGCGGGGATTGCGCAGTGCCTGGGATCTGCT
>Ga0136618_10000452_pt1 | contig 14030 bp, 11 predicted proteins | sample AntDrymUQ3302106_2_FD_104805 | JGI IMG/M metagenome (GOLD analysis project Ga0136618, IMG submission 104805) | Polar desert sand microbial communities from Dry Valleys, Antarctica - metaG UQ330 (21.06) | ecosystem: Environmental > Terrestrial > Soil > Desert | place: Antarctica: Dry Valley... | reverse complement strand
CCGTTGGGGTCGGTCTGCCCGCCCGGCAGGCGCCACGAGACGGTGCCCACCGGCGTCGTCGTCAGCCGCGCGCGCGCACGGGCGGCCGGCGGCTGGTTGCCCAGCAGGGCCGCGCTGATGCGGTCCTGACGTGGGCCAGCGTCGCCGATCGCGCTGACGGCCAGCGCCTGCCACGTGCCTGGCGAGGTCTCCTGCTCTACGACGAGGGACAGCGGTGTGTCGGCTGCGCCGCCGAACTCTAGGAAGGCCGTTCCCTCGACGCCGGTGGGGTCCCCCAGGAAGACGTTCTGCACACCGAGGCTGATGTCCCCCAGCAGCGGCGCGCCGGGCGGCAGGTAGAGCGTGGCCTGGCGCAGCGCGAGACCTCGCCACGAGGCGGGTTTGGGTGCCGGGCTGGTGCTGGTCGACTGGTCGTAGGTCAGCTCCTCGACGGTGAAGCCGAAGCTCGACGAGCCGAGGAAGAAGCTGGGTGGCTCGAAGCTGAGCGTGACGACCGGGCCGTGCGGCCCGAAGGGGTCGCTGTCATCGAGCTGGTCGATGAGGCTGACGTCCGGGGTGCCGCCGCCGGTCGCGGCGATGCGCAGCACTCCCCGCCCCACGATGCGGACCTCCGTCCGGCTGGGCTCGTCCTCGAGTCGAGTGGCGCGGGCTGGGTCGCGTCGTTCGCGCGCGGGTCGAAGCCCCGGCATGAGCAGGGTGACGCGGTCCAGGTCCAAGTCAAGCGCCCACTCGCTCGCAGGAGCGGTCGCGCTTGCACGTCGTACCGCCAGCTGAAGGCGGAGGCCGCTGGATATGCCCGGTGCCTGGAGCGGCAGCGTCCCCAGCTGCGGCAGGCCGCGGTCGCTGGCGCCGACGACGGTGGCGCGCAGGACCGTCACGTCGCCGTTGGTCGTACGACTGACGTCGTGGATACCGAGCGCCTGCAGTTGCTGCTCCAGGTCGCGCGGAAGCAGGTCCCCCACCCCGTTGTTGCGCAGCGTCTCAAGGACGTCCGTCACCGGCGAGCCTGCCTCCCGCATGGGCAGTGAGGAAGCCCCCTTCGATCCACACTGAGTCTGGCTCTCTTGAAGTCCGGATTATGCACCTGAGGATCCGCGAGCGACAAGGGGATCGGCGCCTTGTCTTTACGACTCGTCCAGGCAAGCCAGGTCCCCACGGATCGAAGTACAGAGCGGTCGCCGGGCGTATCGAGGATCCTGTGGATAAGTCGCTGGACATGGGCGTCTTACGGGCGAATACTGAGCCGGCGCGCTCGGGATGGCAGGGTATGGCTCGAGCACGGGGGAGTGCTCGAGGGGTGGGTGCGTGTTGCCCGACACGCTGAGACGGGACCAAACGAGTCCCGTGCTCAAGCGGAGGGAACACCATGGCACTCGGCGATGGCATCCGTCGGAACATCGCCCACGTCGACCCGGACGAGCGGGCTCTTCTGCGTGATGCGTTCCTGGAGCTGAACAGACGCTTCTTCCCGGGCAGTCGGGGCGACAGCATCCCGGGTCACGTCACCTGGTGGTTCAAGCAGGACGAGATCCATCAGGCGACGCACGTCCACGGTCAGCCGGAGTTCCTTCCGTGGCACCGGGAGATCGTCAACCGCCTGGAGGGGCTGCTTCGCGAGATCGACCCGCGGCTGTCGTTGCACTACTGGGACTGGACCCAGGATCCCCGAAGCATCCCCGATGCGAACCTTGGCAACGGCTCGACGGGCACATTGAACCTGTTCACGCCGACGTTCATGGGCTACGGGGGCACGACCGACCAACCGATCGGACCGCCGTGGCAGAACGCCTCTGCTTCATGGCGCAGCGACGGCTTCTACGTTCCCGGCGCGAACCCGCATCGTGATAGCTCCGGCAGTCCAGCCGACCCGCCCTTGAGCGTGGTTCGCCATGTCGGTGGATCGCCGGCGTCCCTCACTCAGGACCAGGGCGTCATCGATGCGCCGGACTACCCCACGATGTGGGCACGCCTCAGGATCATCCACGACGGCATGCACGGCTTCGTCGCGATGGGCGGCGCGCATGTCTCGTTCCGCGACCCTTTCGTGTTCCTCCTGCACTCCAACGCGGACCGCTTGTTCGCGACCTGGCAGACGGCTCTTGGCCATCCCGAGAGGCTGGATCCCGCGACCGTATACGGCACGGACGGCATCTCGCCTTCAGTGCTCGACGAGAACATCCCTCCGTGGTCGGGCGCGCCCGCGACGGTCCGGCCCTGGGCGATGCCCGAGAACGAGGGCGAGCTCCATACCTACAAGCACATCTCGATCGTGACGCCGCCGTGCTACGACACGCTCTCGACGTACCCGGCGACGGTCACACTCGTCACGACGAGCGTCAACTTCAACGATGTCCCCGCCGGCGAGACGGCGGCTCGTGCGGTCGTCTTCGAGGCCATCTCGTGCCACGACGTCCACCTGTCGATCACATCCGGTCCCTCCGTGGTGAGCGGCCCCCCTGGCACCGCCCTGGGGACCTTCCCCACGCTCGGCACCTCTGTGGTAGTGCCGCACATATCGAGCAGCACACCGCCCCGTGGGCGGATCTGGATCAGCTATACGGGCACCTCCGCAGGCGATGTCGCCACCGGTACGGTGACCGTGCACTGCGCGGAGACCGACCAGGACTTCGTGGTCCCCATCGCCGCCAACACCATCGCGCGTCCGAATGTGGCCACCATGCTGGTGCTGGACCGGTCGGGGAGCATGGACTGGTTGGCGGGCATCGACGACCATACGCCGCGGATGGACGTCCTCCGACAAGCCGCTGCGACCTTCGTCCAGCTCGTCCAGCGCTACCCCGGCGACGGAGTGGGGATGGTGAGCTTCGACCATGCGGCCTACCCGGGAGCTCCCGTGACGAAGTACTCCGGCGGACCGTTCGATCTGCTGGCGGTACAGGGGGCCATCCAGGGGCTGGTACCTCAGGGAGCCACCTCCGTCGGAGCTGGACTGACGCTCGGGCGGAACATGCTGAGCCCGGTGACCGGCTACGACCGAAAGGCCCTCATCGTGTTCACGGACGGGCTTGAGAACACCGCTCCCATGATCGCGGACGTGGCGAGCAGCATCAACCGCCGGACGTACGCCATCGGGCTCGGCACGGCCCAGCAGGTCGACGCAGCCGCCTTGAATGCACTGACGAACGGGAGCGGCGGATACCTCCTTCTCAGCGGCGTTCTCAGCCCGGCCATCGACGACACGTTCCGGCTGGCGAAATACTTCCTGCAGATCCTGGCTGGGGTCAGGAACAACGAGATCGTGACCGATCCCACCGGTCAGCTGGCGCCCGGCATGTCCCTGCGTATCCCCTTCCAGCTCAACGAGACGGACATCGACGCCGGCATCATCCTGCTTAGCGACATCCCGGTGGTGCGTTTCCTCATCGAGACGCCCGACGGCGATGTCATGGACCCGGCCGCAGCGGCAGGCATCGGCGCGATGTACGAGACGGAGCCTGGGGTCAGCTTCTACAGCTTCAACCTGCCTCTCGCGCTTGGGTCCTCCGGCGCGCACAGGGGTACCTGGCACGCCCTGTTGGAGATCGATCGCAAGATCGACCAGCGCCTGTCCCATGGGCTGGAGCGGTCCGTGCCCGCGACGTCCTCACGCCTCGCGCACGGCGTCCGTTACTGCCTCACGGTCCAGTCGCACTCCAACCTCCGAATGGACGCGCGCGTCACCCAGACCGGTCTCGTACCGGGCTCGGTCATGAGCATCCGGGCCACCCTGAGCGAGTACGGGATCCCCATGGCGCACCGAGCCTCGATGTATGTCGAAGTGGAGCGTCCCGACGGGTCTGCGGCGACGCTCGGTCTTGCCGAGATCGAGGAGGGCATCTTCGAGGTCGATACCACGGCCTCGCTCGAAGGCGTCTACCGCTTCCACCTGAAGGCAAGCGGTCTGACCCTGCGCGGCGAGCGGTTCACTCGCGAGCGGCTCCTGACCGGGAGCGTGGTGCTCGGCGGCGGCCGGCCGTCGCGCACACCCGAGCCTCAGCCCGGCAGGGACAGCGACGCTCGTCTCTGCGAGCTGCTGGACTGCCTGCTTGGACAGGGATCGCTCGATCGCTTCATGGCGGAGAACGGGATCGACCCGCAGGGATCCGGCGTTGCGTCGAGCGCTGGTGCAAGGAACGTTCGATGGAGTCGGAGGGGACTTGCAGGCTCGAGAGGGGACCACAGCGGCTGTCATGGAACCGAGCAGGTCCTCCACGCCGCTGGACCCGCAGCTGGTCGATCGACTGGTCAACCTGGTCGCAGCCCGTCTCGATACCGGGCCCTGAAGGAACGCCCCGAGTCCCAGGACCGTTCAAAGGGTCGACCCCCCCGCGCCAAAGGGAGATAGTCGCGCTCAGTCCTCGCCCCAGCGGCTCGGGCAGAGCGGCGGTAGTCGCACCAGCCGCAGGGTCCTTGACGCTCCCGCCATCCTAGGCATACTGTGCCGGATGAGTATGCACCGGCATGGGCAGTAGGCTATGTCGAGCAGGGTCGGAGAACGCGGTCAGATCACCATCAAGAAGCAGATACGTGAAGAGCTCGGCGTCTATACCGGCGACCGGGCGATCAGCGCATCGAGGATGGCCGGGTGGTCGTGGAATTCGTCCCAGGATCGCATCGCCGCTCGCTCGCCGGTGCGCTGACGGACAAGGTGACGCGGCGGCCGCAAGACGAAGGGTGGAGTGCCCTTCGCGAGGCCGCCAGGCAGGCGCCAGATCCGGACCGTCCGGCGGACAGGTGATCTCCGCCGACACGTCGGTCGTCGTGCGCTACCTCGTCGGCTCCCCTCCCGAACAAGCCGAACGCGCACGGATCCTGGTCGATGGGGACGAGACGATCGGCCTGTCACTGCCGGTACTGGTGGAGACGGGGCACGTGCTGCGCACGCAGTACGGTGTCCACGCGCTGACGTGGTGGCGATCCTCATCGAGCTCCTGACACGCGCCAACGTGGAGGTGCTGGGATTACCCACCGAGCGGGCGCTCCAGGCCCTGGTATCGGCACGCTCCCTGCCGGGGACGCCGATCCCGGACGCCTTGATCGCCGCTGTCGCGCGCTGGACGGGGGCGCTGCCCCTGTTCACGTTCGATCCCGACTTCGCTCGCCATGGGATCGCCATAGCACAGCCTTGAACATCGCGACGCGTGGGACCCATAAGGGGCTTGCGCGCCGTCGCCGAGACGCGCATCATGCCTCGGTCCAGTCGCCGCGAACGAGAGGAGGGCCGATCCATGGAGATGCTCCTCATCGTCCCACGCCCTCGTTCCCGCGGTCGGACCACTCACTGAGGTAGCGCCGCGACCACTCTTGGTCGCCCCTCGACTCACCCCGGCCACGGGACCCGTCCCGACCCGTATCCCGGAGTGTCCACGTGTTCGACGTATCGGCACCATCGGCGCGCCCACCCGACCGAGCTTCCGGCGCGCCGCGACCGGCACCTGACTGGTTGATCCAGAGCGACTTCACGGAGCATCGACTCGGTACGCTCAAGTCCGGCAAGGAGGCCGAGGTATTCCTGGTCGAGCGCCGCTCGGCCGATGCATCGTGCCTTCTCGCCCACAAGCGCTACCGTCCGCGTGCTCCCAACCCTGGCGAGCTGCGCGACCTCGGCTTCAGCAACGCAACCATCTATCGCAACAGCTCCGTCTACCGGGCGGGCTGGCATCTGGGGAGCCGCGAAAGGCGAGCGGTCGAGGGTGCCACCGCCTTCGGGCATAAGCTCGCGGCTGCCAACTGGCCCGTGATGGAGCTCGAGACGCTGCGCCGGGCGTGGGCTGCGGGCGTCTCCGTGCCCTACCCGGTGGAGCACCTGGACGACGGCGTGCTGATGGAGTTCCTGGGCGACGAGCGCGGCGCCGCTCCGCGGCTGGTCGACGCGCGCCTGGACCGGCCAGCGCTGGCGGAGGCGTGGCGGCAACTCGAGGAGAACCTCACCCTGCTCTGCCGGGCGCACATCGTCCACGCCGATCTCTCGGTCTACAACCTGCTCTGGTGGCAGGATCGGCTGGTGGTCATCGACCTGCCCCAGGCCGTGGACGACCGGACGAACCCGCAGGCGCCCGAGCTCCTGCACCGCGACATCACCAACGTGGCCACCTGGTTCGGTCGGCGGGGCGTCTCGGTGGATGCTGACGGTCTCTTCGTGGAACTCCTCTCCGAGCTGTTCTGAGGGGCGGTAGATTCGCGCCATGACCGCCGACACTTCGCTGCCCACGCCTGACGGCATCGCCATCGAAGGCCTTTCCTTCCGCCGCCCCTCGGGACCTGACGACTACGTGCCGCTGGCTGCTCTCATCGGCGCCAACAACAAGGCCGAGGGCATCCCCTACGTACCAACCCCTGACGGGCTTCGGAACGACTACGAGAACACGGCCGACTTCGATCCCCGAAGGGATCTGCTGCTGGCCGAAGTAGACGGGCGGATGGTCGGGTTCGGTCAGGCGTCGCGCCAGGTGCGCGACGGCATCGCTGTGTACTGGACGTTCGGCACTGTGCTCCGGGAGTTCCGGCGACGCGGCCTTGGGCGGGCGATCGTGCTCGCCAACGAGGCGCGGGGCCGCGAAACGGCCACACGTTTCCAGGACTCTGGCGGCCGCGTCTTCGCCTCGTGGGTGGACGACAAGGAAGGCGGCGCGCACGAACTGCTCATCTCCGAAGGGTATGAACCCGCTCGTTATGGGTACGTGATGCGCCGCACCGAGCTGAGTGACGTGCCGGACGTACCGATGCCAGAAGGTCTGGAGCTGCGACCGGTGACGCTGCAGCAGCACCGCGCCATCTTCGAGGCCGACGACGAGGCGTTCCGTGATCATTGGGGTCATCGCGATGCCACGGAGGAGGACTTCGTGGCCCGCTACGCGGAGCCAGAGCTCGATACGAGCCTCTGGCGCGTGGCCTGGGACGGCGAGGAGGTGGCCGGCTCGGTGATGAGCTACATCTGGCGCAGCGAGAACGAGGAGCTCGACATCCGACGCGGCTGGCTGGAGCGCATCGCCGTCCGCCGCCCGTGGCGCCGGCGGGGCGTGGCGCGAGCACTGATCGCCTCCGCGCTGGCGGGGCTGAGGGATGCCGGCATGGAGGACGCGATGCTGGGCGTCGACGCGGAGAACCTCACGGGCGCGCTCGGACTCTACGAGTCGATGGGCTTCGCCGTCGCAGACCGCCATACGCACTTCCGCAAGGCATGGTCGTAGGCGTCCGGTGGCATCTCCGAGGCAGCGTTGCAAGAGGTCACCCACCCTTCTGAGTCGGGTCGAAGCATCAGGCGGCCTCAACTATCGCCGCTGGTGATCACGCACCCTTCTGAGTCGGATCGGGGCATCAAGCGCGGCTGCCAGACATCGCGGCGAGTCAACCCGCGTCCGGACGACTGTCCAAGAGCAACGCCAGGTGCCCGCGACGAGCTTGCTGTGACTCGGCGCGCTTCACGCGAGGCTGCCAGCGGCATGGATGGTCATGCGGACACCAACCGAGGGGCAACTCATTCCCCAACGCGAGCTCGAGCCCGACGACCCTGTCGAGTGCGAGCCGGGGCGCCAACGCGCGCTCGGTCCTTGAAATGACGCTCTGGCTGACGCCCGACCGTGACTCGATCCCCGCTGGCTCATCGCCATGCGGGCCCTCGCCTCCGCTATCGCGACGCCGAAGTCCTCAAGCCCGCGGACGATGCGAAGATCACGCGGCACCAGATATGGCATACCGGGAGTCTGCGCGCACGCCCTTAGCAGGGTCTTGACTGGCCGTTATCTGCGGCTGTGTGGCCGTGATCGGCCTGGAGCACCTGATGCCCCGACCCGACTCAAAGGGTGGAAGAGCTAGGCGGCTGACGCGAGACGCTCCACCGCCAGGCACGCCGCCGCCACGCGCCCCGTTGTCACGCGGCCGGAAGGCGAGGCGCCATCGTGTCACGCTCGGTCGAGCGTCCGACGAGTAGCGTGACCGACGCACCACACAGCGACCGATCACCGAGGAGGCTGTCATGGCCGACCACAGGAACACGGACCCAACGACACGAGAGCCCAGATTCGAGGACCTCGAGACCGACGAAGCTCGGACGACGAGTGAGGAAGCGATGGCTCCTAACGCCATCGCTGCGGCACAGGGTGGGTCGGCCTCGCCCACGTCAGGCGGTCCCGCCGCCATCGTCCCTGCGGCGCCTGGCGATGTACTCAACGTGGGCGGCGACCGGACCAGCGATCCGGAGAACGACGCGAACGATCCAGCCAGCGGTTCGAACCGCTCGGACGCGGGCTAGCAGCTAGCCCGCCCGGGCCGCCTGGGCGATGCCCGAGGCGATGCCCTCCACCTCCGTCACAGCAGCGTCGATAGCCGCTTCCTCCCCGCCCTCGATGGCCCCGGCGGCCCACATCGCTCCTTCCATCCGCCCGAACGCTCGGTAGATCAGCCGCACCATCCGCCCGATCTCGTTCGGCTCCCGACCCAGCAGCGCCAGTGTCTTCTCGACTTGGATGGTGTGCTCCTGAATATGGGTCGACCAGCGCCCGACGCGGAATCCGGTGGTGACCGGGAAGCCCATCCATCTAGCGGGCACCCTGAGTTCGTCCTCGCTCGCTTGCCGCCAGAGTTCGCTCGACAGATCCACCAACCCGTCCAGCCGGGACCGCGCCCGAGCCAGCGACCCAGCAGCGACCTCACCCTTGGACGGCAGCTCGGCCTCCATCTTCTCAGCCAGTGCCTCGGGGATAGAGGGCGGGAAGTCGGCCTCGTCGCGTCGGCTCATCCACCAGGCGTTGAACACTGCGTAGGCCCGCTGTGAGGCCAGGATGTGGGCCAGCGTCAGCCGCACGGTCCACTCACCGCGACCCGGGTCGGCGTCAAGGATCTCATCAGCCAGCGGTGCCAAGAGACCGTGGAGGTCCCATCGCGCCTCCGTCGCGGGGCTGACCGCGCCGGCGCCCGGCCCATCGGCCGAGGCCCTCGACCCCAGCGATCGCCTGATCTGCCCGGCCGCGCCCTCGAAGGCCTGGATCGCGACGTAGAACCCGGTTCGGACGTCGCCCTCGCCTTCGCCGATCCAAACCCATTCGCGCTCCAGAGCGGACTCGGGGATGGACAGGAACAGGGCGGCCGACCGTGCCAGGCCCTCACGCGCCCGAACGAGCGACCCCGGCAAGGGGCTCGGCCGCGGGTCTAGCTCGCGGAGTCGGGGATCATCGAAGGCCACGGCGTTCCCCTACGGCAGTAGGACTCGCACGAAGGCGGGCCCGCTGGTGATCTCTGCCCATTGGAGCTCCAGATACTCCGACTCGTCGACCGACGAAGGTCAGCCAGCCCCTTACCTTGCGACCCTTGGCCAGGTCACCGAAAGCCAACTCCGGCTGTTGCAGCCCATCCTGCGCCTGGTACTCGAAGTTCTCATCGTCGAACATCGAGAACTGCACCAGGTTGTAGTGGATCGAATCGGTCAGTCCCTCGATCTCCACCAGAAAGGCGTACTCCGGCCCGCCGCTGGTGGACGAGGGTGGCCGCTGGATGGCCTCCAAGACGGTGAGATTCGCCTGATCCTCTTCGAAGAAGTCGGTCAGCGTGATGGTGTCCCCGATGGTGCCATCCGCCGACGGATCGGGCAGCAGTGGCGTCCCTTCGCCGGCCACGGGGGACCCCTCGGGCGCTTGCGTGTCGACCGGATCGGAGGCTGGTGCAAAAGAGGGCGGGGAGACTGAGGCCGGCGCGGCGGAACCGGGCGCCACGGAAACCGGCGACACCGGAGTGGGCACCACGGGACTGGGCGCCCCGGAACCCGGCGCAGCGGCACCGGGCGTACAGGCCGCGACCAGCACTGCCATCGCCGCCATCGATCGATATCTCATGAACTCTCTCGCCGCCGTTCTTCCATCCGAGCGGCATGAGGTTACCCGACCTACCATTCCCCGGGCAAGGGAGCCCCTCATCCCGAGATCGAACCCAAGGAGCCTGATGGAACAGGATCTTGCCTACCCGCGCCCCCAGCTGCGACGCGACCGATGGACCGATCTGGCCGGTCCCTGGGAATTCGCCTACGACGACGATGACGTGGGGCTTCGCGACCGCTGGTGCGAGCGCACGGATACCTTCGATCGCATCATCCAGGTCCCCTACCCGCCGGAATCGAAGCTGAGCGGGATCGGCGACATCAGCCAGCACCCGGTCGTCTGGTACCGACGAACGTTCCGCACCGCCGACGTGGCCATGGGCCCGCGTCTGCTGCTTCACTTCGGGGCCGTGGACTACGAGGCTCACGTCTGGCTCAACGGCAAGCTCGTGGCCGTCCACCAGGGGGGTCATACGCCGTTCACGGCCAACCTCAGCAACACCCTAGGCCCCGAGGACACGGACCAGGTCATCGTGGTCCGTGCTAAGGATTCGCCCACGGATCTATCGCAGCCGCGAGGCAAGCAGTTCTGGGAAGATCGTCCGCGAAGCATCTGGTATCACCGCACCACCGGCATCTGGCAACCCGTCTGGATGGAGCCGGTGGAGACAGACCACATCACGTCCGTGCGCTGGACGCCGGACCTGGACCGCGGGATGCTGGGCCTGGACGTCTCGCTCGACCGCGCTCCCACGACGTCGATGCGCTTGCGGGTCAAGCTTTCCCTGCGGGGCGACCTCCTGGCCGATGAGTCGTACGCCATCCAGCGCCAGGACACGCGTCGCGCCGTGGGCATCGAGCCTGCCGTCTCCAATATCGGGCGGTGGCACCTGCTCTGGTCACCGGCTCACCCGAACCTCATCGACGCTGAGCTGACCCTGGAGTCAGAAGGTGAGGTGGTCGACGTGGTTCACTCCTACGCCGGCCTGCGCAGCACGGCGTTCTCCGAGGGTTCGTTCCTGCTCAACGGCATCCCCACCTACCTGCGCCTCGTTCTGGACCAAGGTTACTGGCCCGACTCGCACCTGGCGGCCCCCGACGGCCCAGCGCTGCGATCCGATGTGGAGCGCATCAAGGCCATGGGCTTCAACGGCGTGCGGCTCCACCAGAAGGTCGAGGATCCGCGCTTCCTGTACTGGTGCGACCGCCTGGGACTGATGGTCTGGGGGGAGATGGCTAACGCCTATTCGTTCTCCGAGACCGCCGTGGAGCGGCTCGTATCCGAGTGGACGGAGGTCCTGCACCGCGACTACAGCCATCCATGCATCGTCACCTGGGTGCCCCTCAACGAGAGCTGGGGCGTGCCCAACCTGCCGCGCGACCCGGCCCAGCGCGACTACGTCCGGGCGCTCTACCACCTCACCAAGGCGCTGGATCCCACGCGTCCCGTCATCGGCAATGACGGCTGGGAGCACTTCGCCTCGGATGCCTGGGGGATCCACGATTACGCCACACGAGGCAAGGACATCCGCGAGCGATATGGCACACCGCAGGCGCTAGCGCACACACTGGGTGCCACGCAGCCGCAACATCACGCTATCGCACTGGAAGCCCGCAAGCGCGTGGGTGAGCCGATCATCCTTTCAGAGTGCGGCGGCTTGAACTACGACCCGGATCCCAGCACCGGCCGTTTCGGTTATGGCGTGGTGGACAGTGCCGAGGAGCTCTTGGCTCGGTATGAAGAGTTGGTCGGCGCGATCCTGGACTCGTCGGGTATCGCGGGTTTCTGCTACACGCAGTTCAGCGACACGGAGCAGGAGACCAACGGCCTCCTGAACGAGGACCGCTCGCCCAAGGTCGACATGGATGCCCTGCGGGCCATCAACGAGCGTCCCTCGCGAGCCATCCCAGGCGACTTCGTGACCGCTGTGCAAGCCGCCACGGAGATCACCGGCTTCTCGTCCGGCGGCGCCGGCGGGTAGCCGCCCCGGCTGATCCGAAGGCTGAGGTGGTCCGAAGCTGTCACGCGTTCGCGAGACGCGTCACTCACCTGAGACACGGCCGGCTCAGTCCGTCCATATCGTGCCGTCCATGGCGCCGTCCGGCGCCGGTCAGCTCGATCAAGGGAGGCTCCCATGGGTCACGACGACGAGCACGCAGGACACGACACCACGGCCATGGACCGAACGGACGGGGATGCCACCGACGCCCCGCTGGGCGACGGCAGCGATAGCGAGGAGAAGGTAGCCGGCGGCGGGGTCGGCGCGTTGGGCGGGGCCGCGGTAGGCACCGCGGTGGCCGGTCCGGTGGGGACGGTCGCGGGGGCGGCCATCGGTGCTGTCGCTGGGGCGGTCGCCGGTGACGCGGCGGAGGATGCCGCGAACGACGACGGGTCGACGGTCGATCGCGATCGACGCGACGATGATGTCCTCATCTGATCGAGCGACTGCTCCCTGAGGGATGACCTCAGGCGAACCGAGCACGAGGCGGGAGCGATCCCGCCTCGTGCCATGTCATGCTCCGGCCCCGTCGAAGACCAGGCAGACCTTGCCGGCGGTCCCCGAATCGGCCAGCCGATAGGCTTCCTCGGCCCGGTCGAGTGGGAAGCGATCCGTCACCACCACTTCCGGGTGGAGCTGCCAGCGCACCAGCTGTCCCAGCAGCTCCTCCATGTGGCCCAGTGAGGTCACCCAGGAGCCGTGGAGCGTCAGCTGGCGGTGGATGAGGAGCGGCGAGACGTCGAAGGTCACCTGGCCGCCCTCGCCCACGAAGGCGCAGCGGCCCCACTCGCGGGTCGCCTCGAGGGCCAGCACCCGTCCCTGCGGAGAGCCCGAGCAGTCCACCGTCGCCTCGAATCCACGTCCGTCCGTCGCCTCCCGCAGCCGCTCGATCGAAGCGTCGTCGGCGATGAAGGCGTCGTCCACCAGCCCCAGCCGCCGTGCCAGGTCGATCCGTTCGGTGGAGATATCGACACCGACCACGGATGTCGCGCCAAGAGCCCGTCCCAGCATCGCGGCGGCCAGCCCGACCGGCCCAAGACCGGCCACGAAGAGACGGTCGCGACCGCTCACTCCGAGCCGCAGGAGAGCCTCATAAGCCGTGCCGAACCCGCATGCCACGCAGGCGCCATCGACGAAGCTCAGCTCATCGGGCAGCGGCAGGCAGGTCACCTCTTCCGCCAGGAGATACTCGGCATGGCCGCCGTCGCGCTGCCAGCCATACGCGGCGCGAGAGGCATCGTGACAGCCGATCATGTAGCCGCGCTGGCACTCGTCGCACACCCCACAGCCTGCGATGTGATAGATAGCCACGCGGTCGCCGGGCCGGATCCGTCTACAGCCCGCGCCGACCTCCACCACTTCGCCGGCCGGTTCGTGGCCCGCGATCACGCCCTGGTAGGCCTCTGCTCCGACACCCAGATGCTCCCGGTAGATCGCCCGGATGTCACTGCCGCAGATCGACGAGGCGCGGACGCGCACCAGGACCTGGCCCGGCCCGGGCTCGGGGACCGGCGCGTCGCGGAACTCCACGCTCCGTCCGCCGGGAAGCACCACTCCGCGCATCTTGGCCGATCTCGTCACGGCTGGCTGGAGGGCGGTACTGCTCATGAGGTTCCTCCTGGTGCGCTGCGGCCGCGAGCCACGTGCAAGGCCGCCGCGAGCCCTCGGCGGGGGCCGTCATGGCCCTGTGGAGCGTGGACGCTCACGCTTCCGGGTGCCGCGGCCGAACGGACCGCGCAGAAAAGGGTAGCGAGGGTGCCATGAAGGTCGGGGTCATCGTGCCGCAGGGTTGGACGGGAGAGTACGACGGCTGGGACGCAGCGCGCGCCTGGGAGCGATCGCTGGCCATAGCGCTCCAGGCTGAGCAGCTCGGCTTCGAGTCGCTCTGGGTCTACGACCATTTCCACACCACGCCGGATCCCACCGATGAGCTGACGTTCGAGTCGTTCACGACGCTGTCGGCACTGGCGGCCGTCACGCGGCGAGTCCGCCTGGGGCACGTGGTGATGTGTGCCGCCTTCCGGAACCCCGCGCTGGTGGCCAAGATGGTAAGCACGATGGACACCATCAGCGGCGGCCGGATGGAGATGGCATCGGCGCGGGCTGGAAGGAGGAGGAGTGGCTGGCGTACGGCTACAGGTTCCCGTCCACACTCGAGCGGCAGGACCTGCTTCGTGATGCCCTGGAGATCCTGACCGCCATGTTCGCGCCCGGTCGCGCGT
>Ga0136618_10000451_pt1 | contig 14040 bp, 8 predicted proteins | sample AntDrymUQ3302106_2_FD_104805 | JGI IMG/M metagenome (GOLD analysis project Ga0136618, IMG submission 104805) | Polar desert sand microbial communities from Dry Valleys, Antarctica - metaG UQ330 (21.06) | ecosystem: Environmental > Terrestrial > Soil > Desert | place: Antarctica: Dry Valley... | reverse complement strand
GTGGTGGTCAAGGCCGATGCCCTCAACGAGCCCACGCAGAACTTCTTCGTGCAGCTATTCGACGCCACCGGGCCATATGGCCCGATCCGGTTCAAGGATGGCAGCGCCGAGGCCAAATCTACGATCGCTAGCGATCCTCGCTTTGGCCCCAGTTCTACACGCGCGGCAAGGTCGTAACCGCGCGTCAGAGCGGCAGGTGCACCTCCGCCTCCCGGGTCCAGAGACGATGCTCGGCCATTGCGGCGATGAAGGCCTTAACGCTGGAACGCGACATCTTGCTCGCCACCACGGTCGAGGCATCGGCGGGATTCGCGTCGCCGGGGGTTCCGACCGGCACATGCGCGGCGCCAAGCAGCTCGACGCCCTCTCCAGTCGCGAGGAGTGGCTTGCAGTGCTTGTAGGCGTCGGCCACGAACTCGACCGCGTCCGCCTCCAGCGTCCACTGTGCTGCGCCCTCGCCATCCGCGACACAGACCGCATCGAAGAGGACTGACGCCGTGGTCAGAATCGAGAACTCCGGATCGGTCACGGTGCCGTCGGATGCAGTGAGCGGACCGAGCCGGGGAGCCACCAGGAAGCATCGAGCTCCCTCGCGTTCGATGCCCTTCCGGAGCATGGCTACGCCTCGCGCGTCGAAGCCGTCTGCTGCAAGGATGGCCACCCTGCGTGTCGCGATCGGTCCGGGCACGTGGTTGGTCATGCTCAACGCTGGCGAGAGCGCATCGCGGTTCGCGACCTGTCGATGCTGGTAATCAGCCGACACACCATCTGCGGGCACGCTCAGGTTGGGAGGCGGGGATTCGCCCTGCGGCGGGTCGATTCCCAGGCCTTTGGCGACAAGCGCGGCGAGCATCGCGTCGATCTGCGCGAGGTGGCCGACCATCCGCTCGCGCACCGCGACGGCCTGGACCTTTCCCAGCTCGAAGCGGAGGGCCTTGATCAGGTGTTGCCGCTCTGGCTCGGACTGGCTGGCGAAGAACATGCGCGCCTGGCTGTAGTGATCAAAGAAGCTTGCGCCACGTGACCGGATCTTGAGACCCACGACAGGTTCGGGATAGCTCACGTATCCGCCCGCGGCGGCCGGAGCCTGGGCTGGCATGTTGTCGCCCAGGGAGTTTGGCGAGTAGCTGACCCGGCCCGGGTCAATCGCCTGGCGCATGAAGCCGTCGCGCTGGTTGTTGGTCGCGGCGACGACGGATCGATTGATCGGGATCTCGTGGAAGTTGGGACCGCCCAGCCGGATGAGCTGGGTATCCGTGTACGAGAACAGCCGGCCCTGGAGGAGCGGATCGTTGCTGAAATCGATGCCTGGCACGACGTTGCCGATGTGGAACGCGACCTGCTCCGTCTCAGCGAAAAAGTTGTCAGGGTTGCGCTGGAGGGTGAGCTTCCCGACACGGCGCACCGGGACGACCTCTTCGGGAATGATCTTCGTCGGATCCAGGATGTCGAAACCGAACTCGAACTCGTCCGCCTCATCGATGATCTGCAGTCCCAGCTCGTACTCCGGGAAATCCCCGTTGTCGATGGCTTCCCACAGATCGCGACGATGGAAGTCCGGATCCTTGCCCGAGATCTTCTGAGCCTCGTCCCACGCGACGCTGTGCACGCCGAGGAGCGGCTTCCAATGAAACTTCACGAACGAAGAGCGGCCCTTGGCGTTGACCAGCCTGAAGGTGTGGACCCCGAAACCCTCCATCATCCGGTAGCTGCGCGGGATCGCCCGGTCGGACATGAGCCACATGACCATGTGCATCGACTCCGGCATCAGCGAGATGAAATCCCAGAACGTGTCGTGGGCTGACGCGGCCTGCGGCATCTCGTTGTTTGGCTCGGGCTTCACGGCGTGGATGAGATCTGGGAACTTGATCGCGTCCTGGATGAAGAACACTGGCATGTTGTTGCCGACCAGATCGAACGTGCCTTCCTCCGTGTAGAACTTCACGGCGAAGCCGCGTACGTCGCGCGCCAGGTCGGTCGAGCCGCGCGATCCCGCTACCGTCGAGAAGCGGACAAAGACCGGTGTTAGACGCGTGGGATCGGTGAGGAAACCGGCCTTGGTGACCTTTTCCAGCGACTCATATACCTGGAACGTCCCATGGGCGCCTGCTCCGCGAGCGTGGACAACGCGCTCGGGGATGCGCTCGTGGTCAAAGTGGGTGATCTTCTCGCGGAGATGGAAGTCCTCGAGCAGGGACGGCCCGCGTTCTCCTGCCTTGAGGCTGTCCTGATCGTTGTTGATCGGCACACCCTGGTTGGTGCGGAGAACGGCGCGTTTCGGATCCTGGGTGAAGCCATTGAGCTGGGCTTGCTTCACGTTGGGTCGCGCTCGGCGCTCCGCTCCAGCCTTGGTTGATTTGGGCACGATTACGGCCTCCTCTGCCGGAAGGTGAACTTACTGTGCGAGGAGATCCTCGCGGGATTCTTTGGCGCGAGCCGCTTCGACTGCCGTCAGGACCTTCTTCACCTCTTCCGGCGGCGGCAGGACAGCGGGGAGCCCCAGCATCTCCAGCCACAGCTCGCGCGCCCAGCCCATGGTGTGGTACAGGTGCTGATCCTCCTCTTCCTCCACCTTCGCGTATGCATCCGCGAGCGCCGCGGCAAGTTCACCATCGGCAGCCTTGGCGACTTCGCCGATCAACTCCCAGTTCTGATGGTCCTTGGTCTCGGCCTCTACGACGCTCTCAGCGGCGACGAGCTGTGCAGCACCCGGTTTGGCATCCTTCTTGGCCATCTGCATGGCCCGTACCAATGCGGATCCCTTGGATCGGACGACCTGGCGTCCCGGCGTCTCCTTCTCAGGATCGAGATCGATTCGCGCGAATGTCTCACGCAGGATCGTCTCGTGCATCCGCGTCTCATCCAGGTACTTGGTCCATTCCTTCTGGAGGTCCGCGTTGACGGCGCACGTCAGGGCGGCCTCATACACCGCCTGACCACCGATCTCCGTTTCGAGAGCCTGGTACAGCAGCTCGGTGACGTTGTCCCTATTCATTAACCACCTCAGAGTTCGCGCAGCGCTCGAAGCCAAATGACGACACTGGCGAAGATGAAGGGTGGGTCACCCCGCCAGTCCGATGGTGGGGCGGGAGGACATAGCAACGCTGTGACAGCCTTGCGACGGAAGCGCCTCGACTTGTCGAGGTCGGAAATCGCGCGCGAACGTCAGGCGGGTCGAGTCCGTGATCAGATGCGCACTCGGGTATTCGAACAGCGCGCTACGGTCGCGGCGTGAGCCACCGCCACTTCGAGGACTTCAAGGTCGGCGACGTCTTCGCGTCCGGCGAGGAGTACGAGATCACGCCCGAACGGCTGCACGACTACGCCTCCGAGTTCGATCCCCAGCCCATCCACCTGGATGCCGAGGTCGCCCAGCGCGAGATGTTCGGCGGCATTGTCGCCAGCGGATGGCACAGCCTGTCGGTCACGATGCGCCTCGTCGTTCGCTTGCTGATCTTCGGCGGCGCACCGGTCGTCGGCGTTGGGATCGACCGACTGCGCTTCCTCCAGCCCGTACGCGCGGGCGGCCGGCTGCACGCTGAGGCAGAGGTGCTGGAAGTTCGGCCGTCGAGCAGTAACGCCGAGCGCGGCTACGTCGTCCTACGGATCACCACAAAGTGTCAGGACGAAACGCCGGTGCTCACGCAGGACTGGACTGTGCTCGTCCCGCGCCGACCGCCAGACGGGAGGACGTAGGATGCAGTCCGGCAGAGCTTGCGACGCGCCGTCGCGATGAGAGTCGTGGTGTTCGCGAGCTGACGACGCTCGCCCCTCGTGGGAGCCTGATGGCACATCCGCCGCTCGCCAGACGCATAGGCTTCGTACTTGCCGCGCTCGCCCTTGCCGTTTCGAGCGTCTTCCTCGCAACGGTCCACGGATCGCGAGCCGCGTCGCCAGATCCCTCTGGCCAACAGCCGTCGGCATCGCCCTCCACCTCGGCGATCACGATCACCGTCCTGCCCATGCTCGGCGGCAGCTTCAGCCCGGGAGCGTGGGCGGCGGTCCGCGTTCGCATCGAGAATCACGGCCCTGCCGTAACGGGCGAGCTGCGTATCTCGGCCTCCCTACAGGGCACAACGACGTATGGACTGCCGGTCCAGCTGCCTTCGGGCGCCCGCCAGGAGCACGTCCTGTACGGCCAGATGGGAGCACTCAGCAATCGCTTCGTGATCTCGCTCGTGAGCAATGGCGGGGCGATCGAATCCATCACCGCACCGGTCAACCGGCTTGACGAGGGGGCGCTCGCGGTCTACGTCATCGCGGAACACCCGGAGGCCATCGTGAGCAGCATCCGCGGCGCGGTCACGACGGCCAATCGGACGCCGCCCGCCGTGGTCGCCATCGCCCCGACTGACCTGCCCGCCCGAGTCGAAGCCTGGGCGTCAGTCGACCGGCTCGTCTGGCAGGACGTCAATTCGGCCACCCTCGACGGCGGTCAGCTTGAGGCGCTGCGTACCTGGGTCTCCTCGGGCGGGCAGCTGGTGATCCTCGGCGGATCGACCGGGGTCGCCTCGATGGGAGGGTTCCCCGCCGACCTCCTGCCATATCAGCCAACGCGCGTGGTCGATGTGCCCACCACAGATTTGCAGGGGCTGGTGGGTGCGCTGCCCGCCGAGGCCACGCCGCTGCCCGCGGTCGCCGGCACGCTCGAACGCGGATCGCTCCTCGCCGGAAGTGGCAACGACGCCATTGCCGCCCGCGCGCCGTACGGCCAGGGCTCCGTCGCGCTCCTCGGCGTCGATCCGTCCGTGTCCTGGCTCGCCGGCTCGGCGGCGGCGGACGTCTTCTGGTCGCGCGCGTTGCCACCGGGTGCCATCCGGGCCGATCCCGGCCAGAGCTCCGGCGACGATTTCATCGTCAACGCGCTCGGCAACCTGCCCTCGGTGCAGCTGCCGCGGCTTGACCAGCTGTTCCTGCTGATCGTCGCCTACATCATTGCGATCGGTCCGCTGAACTACTTCATCCTGCGTCGCCGCGATCGGCGCGAGTGGGCGTGGCTGACCATGCCTGCGGTGATCATCGCCTTCGCCGTCACTGCCTACGTCTTCGGCGTGCTGATCAAGGGCACCGACGTGATCGTCAACGAGCTGGCCATCGTCCGCGGATCGGCCGGCACGGACCGTGGCGTCGCGCAGGTCTACGTCGGTGTCTTCTCGCCCGCGCGCGCGTCGTTCGACGTGAAGGTGGGTGGAAACGCGCTCATCTCGGCGCCCGTCCAGGGCAACTTCTTCCGCGGCGACGGTGGCGGCACTGCACAGGCTCTGGATGTGCTGTTCGGCGACCCCGCCACGCTGCGTGGCTACGGCGTCGGATTCGGCGTCCTGCGCGGCTTCCGCGCGGAAGCGGCGGCGTCTACGCCACGCATGGACGCGGACCTGCGCCTTGTCGGAGGCGTGCTGGAAGGCACCGTCACCAATGCATCGGCCGAATCGCTTCCCCACGTCAGCCTCGTTTACGGAAACGGTGTGGACGTAATCGGCGCGATGGGGCCCGGCGAGACCCGTGCTGTCCGGCTGGAGGCATTGGGCGGCGGGTTCCCGGGGCGGCTGTCCGATCGGTTGTTCGGCGACCGGCCGGACCCCGGTGACCCCGAGGCCGCCCGTGAATTCATCGCCCGCCGCGCGATGGTCCAGCACCTCTCAGGCGGCTTCAACGACGAGTTTGGTTTCGAGAGCACCCAGACCCTGGGAAGCGGCCCGGTGATCCTCGCGTTCCGTTCCGGAGGCACCCTCGACATCGACGTCGGCACATCCGCCCAGCGACTTGGCGAGACACTGTTCGTCCTGCCGGGTCACGTGACAGTGACGGGCCCTGTGACGTTCGCCGGCGGGCTGGTGGGCCACGCGTTGGTCGAGGCTGATGCCCTGGATGCCTTCGAGGAAGGGCCTGCCTTCACCATGGGACGAGGCACGATGACCGTCGACTATTGGCCGCTCGGCGTCGAAGGTGCGTTCAACGCGACAGGTCTGTCGATCCGCCTCGATCAGGGAGAAACAACCCCGCCAACGGCCGGCGGCGTGGAGCTGCTGCCCATCCCGGCGGCTGAGCAGCCCGACTCCGGCTTACCACTTGCGTCCGATCCACATCCGCAGGCCGGCCAGAGCGAAGTCCCAGACCTCCAGCTCTTCGATCGCGCGGCCGGGACGTGGATCGAGTTCCAGACCCCGTCGATCGGCAGGTCGTATCGGATCGCCGAGCCGGAACGGTTTGTCGACTCATCCGGGGGCCTGCGTGTGCGCTTCGTCGGCCGGGAGAGCGACAGCTACTACTTCTCCCTGACGGTCCGGCTGGAGGGCACGGTCGAATGATCCCATCGTCGCTGCCGGCGCTTCAGATCCAGGGCCTGACCAAGCTGTACGGGACAGTCCGGGCCGTGGCCGGCGTGGACCTGGACATCGGCGCCGGCGAGATCTTCGGACTGGTTGGACCCAACGGGGCGGGCAAGACGACGACCATCCGGATGCTCGCCACGCTCATCGAACCATCCGCGGGCGAGGCGCAGATCTGCGGGCTGGATATCCGCCGCCAGCCGAACTCGGTTCGCCGAGTCATCGGGTACATGCCGGACACGTTCGGCGTCTACGACGACATGCGCGTCTGGGAGTACCTGGATTTCTTCGCGCAGTTCTACGTGATTCCCGCCACGCGACGACGACAGGTCGTTGCCGACCTGCTGGAGCTCGTCGAGCTCACGTCGAGGCGCGAGGACTACGTTCAGTCGCTGAGTCGCGGCATGCAGCAACGGCTGTGCCTGGCGCACGCGCTCGTGCACGATCCCAAGGTCCTGCTGCTCGATGAGCCGGCGTCTGGCCTGGATCCCCGCGCCCGGGCCGAGTTGCGCGAGCTGTTGCGGGAGCTCAGCGCCATGGGCAAGACGATCGTGATCAGCAGCCACATCCTGCCCGAGCTCGAAGAGCTGTGTACCGCGGTCGCCATCATCGATCGCGGCCGGGTGCTCGCATCCGGGTCGGTGGACCAGATCCAGGCACGTTTCCGACGCGGTTCTGTCGTCCGCGCACGCATCCTCGGCGGCCCAGACGCGGTTGGCTCCGCTCGGGAGTTCCTGGGCGCCCAGCCGGAGGTCGTGTCGGTCGAGATCCTTTCCGAAGGACGGCTCGAGCTGGCACTGGTCGGCGACGATGACGCTTCGGCGGGCGTGCTGTATCGAGCGATGTCCGCCGGCCACCGGGTGGTGTCATTCGCGCCGGTGGCCTCGGATCTCGAAGAGCTCTTCCTGCAGATCACGGCGCCCAACGAGGAGAGCGCGGCATGACGGACCCTGTCGCCACGCCCCCTCCGCCCGAGACGACCCCACCGCCCGCGATGAATGACCCGAGCGCCCTGCGCAGCTTCTGGGCGAGCATCTCCGCGGTGGGCGCGAAGGAGTCCCGCTGGCGGATGCGTGGCAGGCGCGCCTTCGTGGTAGTGACCATCTATGTGACCCTGGTGAGCCTGCTCGTCTACGCCGTGTACCAGTTCATGTACGACCAGGCACTACGAATGGCGCAATTCCAGTCCGACGGCATCCCGGTGGACTTCGTGTCCGGCGTGGTGTCGGCGCAGATCGGCCAAGCCATCTTCGGCGCCATCCTGGTGCTGCAAACGGTGCTCACCATCATGGTCGCGCCGGCGCTCACGAGTGGCGCAATCTCCGTGGAGCGGGAGAAGCAGACGCTGGAGCTGCTGATTACCACGCCGGTCAGCACCCTTGGCCTGGTGATCGGCAAGCTCTTCTCGTCGCTGGCGTATGTCTTCCTCCTCATCGCGGCGTCCGTGCCGTTGATGAGCGTCGTGTTCGCGTTCGGCGGTCTTGCACCGGAGGACCTGGTTCGTGCCTACGTGCTGCTGGTGGTGGTCGCGTTCGGAATCGGTTCCATCGGCCTCGTGATGTCTGCCCTGGTCAAGCGCACCCAGATCGCGACGGCGCTGTCATACCTGGTCGTCCTGGGCCTGACCATCGGAACGCTTGCCCTGCACACGTACTGGATGTTCTCGACGACCGATCAGGAAAACGGCTTCGTACGGGGCCTGCGCGTCCACGATGCCCCCGAGGCGATCATGTGGCTCAACCCGCTGGCGGCCGACCTCGACGTGGTCTGCACCGGCACTCCTGAAAGCTACGGCTTCACGTGCCAGTACATCGCCCTCGTCACCCACCGGGAGGTTGTGCCACCCAACCAGATGCGCGACGCCTTCTGGCCTGCCTCAGCCGCGTCGTTCCTCATCCTCGGCATCGTGCTGACATTGCTCACGACGCAGCTGATCGCACCCTCACGCCGAATCTGGCGGCGCAAGCGAAATCGCCCTCCGCCCCTCGACCCGGCATCGGAGCCCGCGTCGTCCTCTCCCGTGCAGGCCGAACCTGTCGCCTGACTTCAGCGGGGGATGGCCACCGTCTCGCCGGGTGGCGTTATGAAGACCTTCACGTCGGGCGCGGTCTTGGCGGCGTAGCGCGCGAAGTCGACCGGCGGTTGCTGAAGCTGATGAGGCGCCACGCGAGCCATGCCCATGGGCCATAGCGTGCCCCAGTGAATGGGCACGACCGCGCGCGGCTTCAGGACGGTGAGAGCCTCTGCGGCGCGACGTGGGTCCATATGCCCCGGACCCAGCCGCGGACCCCAGCCCCATACAGGTAACAGCGCCAGGTCGATCCCGGCCAGGTCTGCCATGGCGGCAAAGATGTCGGTGTCGCCGGCGAAGTAGACGCGCTCATTGGCCTCCTCCAGTAGGTAGCCGACCGCCTCCGCGTTCGGTCCGAACGGGGGCCGAAAGCCCGAGTGCGCCGCCGGCGTTGCGGTCACCCGCACGCCCTTGACCTCGGCCGATTCGCCCAGCGATAGCTCTGTCACGTTGACAAAGCCCGATCTGCGCAGCAGGCGGCCGGCGCCGCGCGGGACGACTAGCAGCGTGTCGGTTCCGAGCATGCGGAGTGAAGGGATATCGAGGTGGTCGAAATGGAGATGGCTGATCACCGCGGCGTCGACACCGTGGTATAGCTCGGGCGGCAGGGAAGAGACCCGCCGGCGCAGGATGGCCACGCGGTTGATCAGGACCGGGTCGGTCAGGATGCGCGCCCCGCCCATCTGGACGAGCACCGTGGAGTGGCCGAGGAACGTGGCATCGGCCTTGATCATGCGCTGGTCACGGGCGTTTTGGCCCGCCCGCGGCGTGTCCAGGCGGGCCTGCCGCGGCGCGTCGACTTGGGCTTGTCGGAGGTGGCGGCCTCGGCCGGTTCGGCCGTCTCGGCAGCTTTGCCCTGCCAGCGGAGCAGCTGATCGTACACAGCTGGCGCGCCGACGAGCAGCTCGGTGTCCAGGTCCCAGTCGGATGGATGCAGGATCATCGGCTCGTTCTGCGCACCCCCCAGTCCGCCGTGTGAGCCGATCAGCTCCTCGAACGCGGCGACCTGCCCAGTATCGGGGTCGAGCATGCTGATCAGCACCAGATCGCCGCAGTTCGACATTTCATCCAGCCGCTTCAGGGCCTCTGCGGCGTGGACACCGAAGGGCTCCAGTGGATCGTCGCCTTCGACCTTCTTGTTGGACAGGTAGCGGACGCCCGACTTGCCGATTGCCAGCGGTCCATGGCCAGAGGAGCGGACCATGAGCACACCGATGCCGGGGTGATTTGCCAGCGCGTCGACCATGTGGGGGTATCTGTCGTTGAGCGTCTCGAGCTCGGCACGTCCCTCGATCTCCGGAAAGTAGACCAATGCCAGGTTGCCCGACGGGCATACGACGAGCTCCGGGCCGTCAGGATCCTGGGCATTGGGCTCAACGGCGGCTGCCACCTCGGCGGCCCGTGTTGCGCCGGTCGCGCGTCTCATCGTTCGTGAGCGGAGAGCTCGGCGGGCGACCGTTGCGGCACCGCGAGCGCGCGCGAGCTCCGACGCGAACGTGTTCACGACACGCCATTCCTCTACCTGCCCGACCGCGGTGGTGACCGAATCGGCACCGCCCATGAGCTGGCGGATGACGTCCTCGACGGTGCCGTCGAAGCGCTGCCTGAAGGTCGCGCCCAAGGTCTGGCCGTGGTCAGACAGGACGACGAATCGATACGGGCGTGGCGCATCCTCCGCAGCCCGGATCAGGCTGCCCAGCACCCGGTCGACCCCGTCCAGCGCATCGAGCGCCTCCGCGCGCTGGGGTCCGCTGTGATGAGCGATCTCGTCGTAGTCGGTGTAGGTGACGTAGATGATCGAGGTGCCGCGCAGCATCTCCTCGATCACGAGGCTCGTGGAGAGGGGCCGCAGGACAACATTGGTGAGCGCGCGCAGGAGCGGGTAGGGGAAGCCGCGCGCCATTCGCGGCTCGATTCCCGCGAGACGGGATCGCCTGGCCTGGAGGATCTCCTTGCCCATCTCCGCGATGCCCAGGACGATGGCGTGGACGAAGCCATACGGGCTCAGGAAATACGAGAAGTACGAGCGGCTGCGGCCAAGGCCCTGGCCCGGATCGCGCACCGTCGCCAGGGTCAGGTAAGCCCGCTCCGCGCCACCGGAGAGCAGGTTGCCGATGCTCGCGCCGTCTTTGCCCAATAGGCCCGGGCCCCCTTTGGCGAGTCTCTGCTCGAGCTGCTCCGCGTCCGTGGCGTGGTTGGAGACGAAGAGCCGCTTCTCCTCCTTGGCCCACCAGCGAAAAGCCGGGATGTCGTCGTTGCGGCCGTACATGATCCCGGCCTGGCTGGCGGACGTCTGGGAGGGGAGCAGCGCCACCCACGGCGCGAGGCGCATCTGGCCGTGTCCGATCCATTGGGAGATTACGGGGACGCGACCGGCGTTCAGCTGCTGGGTTAGCACCGCGTGGGCGAGGCCGTCGATCTGGACGATCACCAGGCCGGGTTTTCTCGTTCGCGTCGCGTCGGGGCGGCTCTTCAGCAGCCGGCGGACGAGCATCGAGTAGTACGAATCGTCCGAGTCCAGTGACACGACCCACGAGATCAGCGAGTTGATCACCGCGAACGTGGCCGCGGCGATCACCGCGTCGACCAGTTCGGCGAGATGCACGCCGGGCACCAGGACCTCGAGCGCCAGGAAGACCGCGACCTGGAATACGAGCGATCCGATCAGCATCAGGACGAGCGAGAAGGGCGCCACCAGCGCGAGCAGGAGTGGCCGAACCAGCGCGCTCAACACACCGATGACGATCACTGCGGCCGCCACGGACAGCGGCGAGTCGATGTCGACGCCGGGGAGGATCGCCGCGGTCGCCGCCAGCGACGCGAAGGCCACCACGAACGAAACCGCGGCGCGCCACAGCAGCTGCCTGCGGCCGCGCCGCCAGTTCCAGATCAGCTCGATCTGCGCGCGATAGAAATCGACCAGCCTGTAAACCGCGCTCACGTTCCGGAGTGTAGGTGTGCCCGCGCTCAGCGCCGCCGCCACCGCACCCTACTACCCGTCTAGTGGCGGCTTAGTCAGCCGGTGACTGAACCGTCCGTCCGGACGACCCGAAGGACGTCCCGATAAGGCTCTGTCAGTCATTTCAGTCACCAGATGCATGGAATGGCGCCGGACCGCCCTAAACGGCCAAATTTCGGCTGCGAGAAGGGCGTCGACCGTCCGTTCAGTCACCCGCTGCATTAAGGACGTCTGACAGCGCCGCCCGGCCTGACGTGGGCCGCCACGCCACTCGGCCATGTCGGTATGCACCCCATGCCTGAAGCGAGGCGATTCGGCCGATAGCGGCGCCTCGAGACTGCCCGAGGGCGGAGAAATGCGCGTGAAGCCGCAGCTAAGGCTTGGGCTAGTGCTCGGGCTAGTCACTGCGGCTGCCGGATGAACAGCAGCGCTCTGGGTGCTCCGATGCACCATACCAATGCCGAACGCCACTGGTACTTCACGAATATCGAAGGGGTCGGGCTCCGTCGCGAGCATGCACCTCTACGTACGGTGATCGCCTATGTCGCTTGGCACTCTGATCTCTAGCAGTCAAGCGACGATTCCCGGCGGGGCTCAAGCGTCCGCTACTGGCATGCGCCGCCGCCTGCGCGGCGGCCGCCGTGTGCAGGTCAGCGTATCGATCGCCCTGTTGGCCTCACTCTCGCGACGATCGCCGCGTCGCTCACGGCCGGGATCGTGATGCGCGCCTTTGGTACGCCTGCGGCCGCCCGCGCCGCTGAGGTTGAGTCATGAGGGTCCCATGCGGCCATCCGACCTTGGCGCACACACGAACGGGCTATAGGACTGCGCAGGGGGGATCCCTAAGTTGCGTGTGATGGTCCGCCAGCTCCAATCCGCACTCGCCGTGCCAGCTCCCTGGCAGCCGGCCCGACTGAACGAAACCTTCAGGTCGTCATCGAGGATGGTTCGGGCGGTGCTCGCTGTAGGCTGGATCGGCGGGTTTCTCGCTCCTGCGACCGTGGCGCTCGTTCCCCAGTCACACATGTGGGAGCGTGCACATTTCTCGCTGACGGCGTCGGCTTGTCTCGCGGTCGTGCTTCTCAGCTGGAACCATGCCACCGGCCGGACGCGGATCGTGCGCGGTTGGATCGCAGCGGGCGCTGGCGTATGGACTGTGCTGCACGCGTTCAAGAACGCGGAGTACAGCTTCGGCGCGCTGCCCGTCCCTGCGGAGGTGCTCCTGCTCGGTATCGCCGTACTTGCCGCCGGCGCCTACCAGGCGGATCTGGCTGGGCGGATGACGTGGCGGGAACAGCTCGCCGTGTATCTCGATGCTGCCGTGGTCACCGCTGCGACGGGCGCCGCCCTCGTCGTGCTGTTCGCTGAACGTGCACTCGCCGATCCCCAGATTGCCATCGTCGTCGTCTACGCAATCGTATTCGTAGGGATCCTCGCCGCGACGTTGATCCTCGATCTTGCCCTTCTTGCGGAACTCAATTTGCGCGGGGCGTACGCCCTCCTTGTAGGGCTCGGGTTGCTTGGACTCGGCTTCGTCGTGCGCGCCGCGTCAGGCGTGGCCAATGATCCCGGCCTGGCACCGTGGCTGAGTTCGGCCGGTGTGCTCGTGATCGCCTATGGAACCGTGACCTGGAACGACCGGGTGGATCCAAACCCGCACTACGCTGCCATCGCCGCGCAGCTGCGCAACCAACTCCCGCTTGCGGCCGCACTATTCACGCTCCTGCTACTGCTCGTCGCTACCCCCGCGGTCGAGCCCGTCGCGCGCGCGCTGTTCCACATCCTTGTGGCGTCGGTCGTCATAGGCGTCGTCGTGCGCCAGAGCCTGCTCCTTTGGGAGCGCGAGGGAGTACTCCGCGGTCTTGCCGCGGCGCGCGGCGCGGCCGAGCGCCGAACCCAGCAGATTGCCGGCATGGAAGCCGTTGGGCGCCTGCTGGCCGCCGCCGGTCCGACGAGTGCGGTACTCGACGAGGTGGTCGAAGTGATTCGGGACCGCTTCGGCTATGCCCACGTGGCCATCTACGTCTGCGACGGCCCGCTCCTGCGATTGGGCGCCCAGCGCGGCTACAACGACCAGTACGCAACCCTTGACGTATTGGCGGGCGTCGTCGGTCGCGTCACGCGAACGCAGCGCGCCGAACTGGTGCGTGACGTCACCATCGATCCCGACTATCTGATGGCCGATGCCGACGTCCAGAGCGAAATCTGCGCGCCTCTCCTTGAAGGCGGTGAGTTCCTGGGAGTCCTCGACGTCGAGTCCAGCAGTGCAGAGCCCCTCGATGAAACGGACCTCGCCGCGGTGGTGGCTGTCGCCGACCAGATTGCTACGGCGATCGCGCTCGGCGTACGCAGACAACGCCTGCTCGGCGAGCGCAACTTCACATCCGCCGTGCTCGATACGATCGGCGCGCTGATCGTGGTCACCGCACCGGATGGATCGGTTGTGCGCTTCAACCCGGCTTGCGCCGACGCCAGCGGCTACAGCATGGACGAGCTAGCCCGTCGTCGCTCCTTCATGTTCCTGGTACCGCCCGAACAACGCGACGCGGTCGCATCGATCGTCAGCGAGGTCCAAGCCGTCGGCGCCGCGCGAGGCCTCGAAAACGACTGGGTACGAAGCGACGGGTCGCGACGGACAATTACCTGGTCGAACCGCCCGGTGTTCAACTCAACCGGCGGGG
>Ga0136618_10000450_pt1 | contig 14042 bp, 11 predicted proteins | sample AntDrymUQ3302106_2_FD_104805 | JGI IMG/M metagenome (GOLD analysis project Ga0136618, IMG submission 104805) | Polar desert sand microbial communities from Dry Valleys, Antarctica - metaG UQ330 (21.06) | ecosystem: Environmental > Terrestrial > Soil > Desert | place: Antarctica: Dry Valley... | reverse complement strand
GCGCCTGGGGTGCGGCCCCCGTCGTGCTCGTCGGTGCCGACGAGGCCGCTCGGATCGGCGTACGTCGACCGCCTCGACGCGACGGCGTGCACGTCGTGGGACTGGGGCCGCTCGCCGACGGGGTCTTCCGTCAAGCCCTGGCGATCGGGGCGCGCGACGTGGTGGAGCTCCCTGCCGCCGAAGGCTGGTTGGTGGAGCTGCTGGCTGACGTGGCCGACGGTGCCGGGACGCTCACAGCTCCGATGATCGGCGTGGTGGCCGGGTCCGGCGGGGCCGGGGCCAGCGTCTTCGCGAGCGCGCTCGCCCTGGTGGCCGCCGGTTCACGACCCTCCGTGCTTGTCGACCTGGACCCTTGGGGGCCGGGTCTCGACCGACTGCTGGGGGTCGAGGAGGCCCCGGGAGCCCGGTGGGACGCCCTGGCAGACGGCAGTGGCCGGTTGGGTTCGCGTTCGCTGCGGGCGTCACTGCCCGGCCGCGACGGCGTGGCTGTCCTGGCGTGGGGGCCACCGCTCGAGGATCACCGGTCGTCGCTTTCGTCGCTGTCGTCGGACGTCGTTGTCGAGGTGCTCTCTGCTGCGCAGCGCAGCAGTGAGCTGGTGGTGGTCGACCTGCCGCGGTCCCTGGATGGTGTCGCCGCTGAGGTGACAGCACGTTGCGACACGTTGTTGGTGGTGTGCGAAGCAACTCTCACCTCGGTGCTTTCCGGTCAGAAGGTCACGGCACGGGTGCGGTCGCTGCAGTCCGACATCGGCCTGGTGGTGCGCGGCGAGGGCAGCAGCGTGCCGCCGAGCCGGGTCGCCGATGCGCTGGCGCTCCCGCTCCTCGCCGACTACCCGTCGCGCCGCAAGGTGACCGAGCAGGTCGAGCTCGGGCTGGGGCCAGTGCACAGCCGCCGCTCGCCGTTGGCCCGCGCAGCCGCTGATGTCCTGCAGTGGCCGCCCGGCTTCGGGACCGACCGCCGATGAGCCGACCCGTCGCAACGCGCGTCCACACGGCCGTCGTCGAGGCGGTCCGTGAGCAGCTCGCCCGCCAGGGTGCGGAGGTCACCCCGGAGCGGGTGGCGCTGGCCCTGCGGGACCAGGGCCGACCGGTCGGGGACGCGACGGTGCTTGCCGTGCACGACCGACTCCGGGAGGAGGTCCGGGGGGCGGGTCCGCTCGAGCCCCTACTGCGAATGGAGGGTGTCACCGACGTGCTGGTCAACGGCGCCGATGCCGTGTATCTCGACCGTGGCCATGGTCTTGAGCTGACCGAGGTGCGCTTCGCCGACGACGACGCCGTACGACGTCTCGCCCAGCGACTCGCTGGCCTCGGGGGCCGACGGCTCGATGACGCCACGCCCCACGTTGACCTGCGTCTGCCCGACGGCACCCGGCTCCATGCCGTCCTTGCTCCACTGGCCCGGCCGGGAACGACGATCTCGTTGCGCGTCCCCCGGGGTCGGGCGTTCACGCTGGAGGAGCTGGTGCTCGCCGGCACGGTCCATCCCGGAGGCGCCACGCTGCTGCGACGTGTCGTGGAGGCACGTCTCGCCTTCCTGGTCAGTGGCGGCACCGGGTCGGGAAAGACCACTCTGTTGTCCGCGCTGCTCGGTCTCGTCGACCCCGGCCACCGGCTGGTGATCGTGGAGGACGGGAGCGAGCTGCGCCCCGACCACCCGCACGTCGTCGGTCTGGAGTCGCGTCCGGCCAACGTGGAGGGGGCTGGTGAGATCCCGATGCGCGTGCTGGTCCGGCAAGCCCTGCGGATGCGACCCGACCGGTTGGTGGTGGGTGAGGTCAGGGGAGCCGAGATCACGGATCTCCTCGCCGCCATGAACACCGGTCACGAGGGTGGCTGTGGCACCCTGCATGCCAACTCGGCAGCCGACGTACCTGCCCGGGTCGAGGCGCTGGCGGTGGCCGCCGGGTTGCCCCGGTCGGCCGCGCACAGCCAGCTCGCTTCGGCCGTCGACGTCGTGCTCCATCTCGGCCGCGACCGGGACGGGCTTCGTCGACTCGTCGAGGTCGGCTGTCTCGAGCGCGGCCCGGACGGGATGGTCCGGGCGGTGCCCGCGGTGCGGTTCGCGCGTCAGGGACCGCCGGAGGAGGCATCGGCCGCAGCCTCCCTCGGGGACCTCATCGACTCAAGGCTGGCCCGATGACCGGATCGACCCGATGATCGGCCCGACCGTGGCGGCACTGTGGGCTGGTCTGTTCGCCTGCTCCGGAGCGCTGCTCCTCGCTGCGCCGCGTTCGCGACTGTCGATGACCCGCGGGCGGAGGCCGTCGACGCCGGCTACTGCGCCGGTGCTCGTGACTTCTGTGGCGGCCGTCCTCGCAGCTGCCCTGGGTGTCTGGCTCGACGGTGTCCGGTTGGCGCTCGCGATGATCCTGCTCGCCGCTTCCCTGGCCTCGTCAGCACTCTGGCAGCGCAGACGGTCCGAGCGGCAACGCGAGCGGCTGCGGGGCTCGGTCGTAGAGCTGAGCGAGGCGCTGGTGGGCGAGCTGCGAGCGGGACAGCCCGTCGTCGAGGCGCTCGACCGGTGTCGGCACGTGTGGGAGCCGTTCGCTACGGTCGCGGCGGCCGCCCGGCTCGGCGCGGACGTGCCGGCCGCGCTGAGCAGGCTCGCCGAGCAGACGGGAGCGGACGGGCTGGGCCGGCTCGGGTCGGCCTGGCGGGTCTCCCAACGCACCGGGTGCTCGCTCGCGGGGGTCCTGGATCAGGTCGCGGTGTCTGCGCGGGCGGAGCTGGCGGCAGCCCGGTTGGTCCGCTCCGAGCTCGCCTCTGCCCAGGCGACGGCACGGCTGGTGGCGCTGCTTCCGGTGGTCACGCTGGCGATGGCCTCGGGCGCCGGAGGGAACCCGTGGCGCTTCCTGCTCGGACGGCCGGCGGGGCTTGCCTGCCTGGCCTGCGGAGCGCTCCTGGTCTTTCTCGGGCTGTGGTGGATCGACCGGATCGCTGCCGCGGCTACCCGCCCATGAGCCTGCTCAGCCTCTTCACCGGCCTCCTTGGCGCGACTGCCGTCCTGGCGCTGTGGCGGCCGCGGGTCACCGGCACGCCGGCCTGGGCAGCCGTGCGCATGGCGCCGCACGAACGGGGTGTCCAGGCATCCGACCTGCCGCAGACTGACTCCTCGGGCGCCGACCGGGCCGTGCTCATGCGGGCGGTGGCAGCGGGATCGGGGGCGATCGGGACGGCCGTCTTCGTCGGTGGGGACATCGGGCTGCCGGCCGGCGCTCTGGTGGGTGTTGCCGTGTGGGTCGCCGTGGGTCGGATGGAGTCGCCGCAGGCCCGCCGCAGACGTGAGCGGCTGGAGTCCGAACTGCCGCACGCAGTCGACCTGCTCGCGGCCTGTCTGGCCGGCGGGCTCGCTCCGGGCCCCGCGGTGGAGCAGGTGGCTCTGGCGGTCGGGGGGCCGGTGGGTGAGGAGCTGCGCCTGGCGTCGTCCCGTCTCCGTCTGGGCGTCGATTCGGTCCGCGTGTGGCGCGAGCTCGGTCAGCACCCTCAGCTCGGGGCGTTGGGCCGGTCCATCGCCCGAGCGATGGACAGCGGCGCCTCCATCGCCGATGCGATGGCGCGGCTGGCCGAGGACCTGCGGCACGAGACGCGGTCACGCCTCCAGGGCCGGGTTCGCTCGGTCGGCGTCAAGGCCGCACTTCCTCTGGGCCTGTGCATGCTGCCCGCCTTCGTCCTCACCGGTGTGGTCCCACTCGTCGTGGGATCGCTAGGTGCGCTCCTGGGTCCTTGATTGGGGTCCTTGATTGGGGTCCTTGATCGGGGCCCCTGACCGGACCGGTTCGGGTCCACAAGCGCGGTTCCGCCGAAGCTGTCCCCAGACCGGGAGACCCGGGCCACGGAGGCCCTGCCACCCGGCGAAAGTCGTCCTCGTCAAACACCCATAGATCCTCGGGCACCAGCCCGAAGGTCCTCACGAGGAGGTCTCCATGACCAGGTCACCCGTTGCACGTCTGCGCAAGGAGCAGGGAATCGCCACGGCGGAGTACGCCGTCGCCACAGCGGCCGGCTGCGGTTTCGCTGCCCTGCTGATCAAGCTGCTCACCAGCGACTGGGGGGAGCAGCTGCTCAAGACCCTGTTCGACCTGATCCTCAACCTGATCGGGCTCTAAGGGATGCGGCGATCCGTCGCCAAGGGGGTGCGCAGCCGCGTGCTGCGCACCCCCGCGCGGTCTCGGTCGGAGCACGGCACGGCCACGGCCGAGACGATGATGGTGCTGCCGGTGCTTGTCGGCGTCACGATCGGGATGGTGTGGCTGGTCTCGCTGGCGGCCACTCAGGTCCGGGTCGTGGATGCGGCCCGCGAGGTCGCCCGCGCGATGGCGCGGGACGAGCCCCGCTCCGCCGCGTTGGCGCTGGGCCGGCGGGTGGCGCCGGCGGGGTCGGAGTTCGACATCGAGGAGGGCACCGACCTGGTCATCGTGACGGTCACCTCCCGGGTCGCCGGTCCGGGTGGAATCTTCCGGTTCGCCCCGAGCGTCTCGGTGGATGCCGAGGCCGTGTCCGCCCGGGAGCCCGGATGAGGCGGTCGGCAGATCGCAGCGAAGCCGGGACCGCGACGGTCCTGGTGATTCCGTTGCTCGGGGTCATCGTCCTGGTGGCGATCGTCTCGTCGGTGCTCGGCTCGCTGGTGGTTGCCCAGCGCCGGGTCCAGGCGGCTGCCGATCTTGCGGCTCTGGCCGGCGCGTCGGCGGTTCCCGGCGCGGCCGGCGCGTGCGCTGTGGCGGCGCGGCTCTCCCGGCGCAACGGGGCCGATCTGGTGTCCTGTCGCCTCGAGGGACGAGACGTGCGGGTGGAGGTGGCAGTGCAGGTCACCGGCCTGATCGGGCGCTCCGTGACGGTGCGCGCGCAGGCACGCGCGGGGCCAGCGGCAGGCCGGACAGGCGTCTTGGTCCCGCGTCCTTGACGCGAGCCCGGTGTGCTCGGTGGGACCAATCAGCGGGTGGGGCCGGGACCGGGGCCCGACGTCGGCGTGCTGGTCGTGGTGCCGTCGTCGGGGTGGCGGCGTTGCTGGTCGGCCAGCTCCCGCTCGGAGGCGGGTGCCTTGGTCTCCCGTGTCCCTAGTTTCTTGTTCAGCCGGGACAGCTCCTTGGAGTCCTTCCGTCGCTGGCCGGCCCGGCGTGTCCCGGAACGCACGAGCGACGCCCCGAAGACCAGCAGCAGCAGGCTCGCGGCACCGAGCAGGAACACTGCGAAGGTGCTCATCGACGCCTCGATGAACCCGACTTCGAGCGCAGTCGGGTCGTTGCCGCCGCCCAGCGCCACAGCCGCAACCACCGCGACCGCCAGCAGGATCAGGATGAGTCCGAGCACTAGCATGATGTGTCCTTCCGTCGAGACGCCTGACCTAACCTGAGGCGGGCCTCAGCCGTCGAGCAGGACATCGAGCAGCGCGACGGCGCCGACCTTGTCCAGCGGATGGTTCCCGTTCCCACATTTGGGCGACTGCACACATGAGGGACAGCCATCCTCGCACCGGCACGCGGTGATCGCGTCGCGGGTCGCCGTCAGCCACGGCCGGGCCGCGTGGAAGCCGCGCTCGGCGAAGCCTGCCCCTCCGGGGTGCCCGTCGTAGACGAAGACGGTCAGCGCTCCGGTGTCCAGATGATGCGCCGTGGACACGCCGCCGATGTCCCACCGGTCGCAGGTGGCGAACAGCGGCAACAACCCGATCGAGGCATGCTCGGCCGCGTGCGCAGCGCCCGGGAGATCAAGGGTCGCCAGCCCCGCCACGTCGAGGACGGCTGCAGGAAGGGTCCACCAGATTGCCGACGTGTCCAGAGTGCGCTCGGGAAGGTCGAGCGGGTCCTCGCCCAGGACCTCACCGGTCGGCAGCCGCCTGCGGAGGAAGGAGACCACCTGGTGGCTCACCCGTACGGCGCCGTAGCTGACCCGGCCAGGACCCCAGCTGACGTGCTCGCGCTCCGAGGCGATCTCGATGTCGGTCACCTCGCGGGCCGACGTCGAGTAGTCCGGGTCGGCACGCTTGACGACCGCGACGTTCTCCTCGAGGTCCAACGCCTCGACGAGGAAGGTCTCGCCCATGTGCAGGTAGACCGCCCCGGCGTGGACCGTGCCGTGGGCGGAGCCTTGGTCGACGGTGCCGAGCATCCGCCCGGTGCCCGCCTCCACCAGCCGGACCGGCGCTCCACCGGAGGACCGGATGTCGGCCAGGTCACCGGCGCGGCGCCGATCCGTCCAGAACCAGCCGGCCGATCGGCGGCGGAGCAGGCCGGCGGCGGTCAGGGCGTCGACAGCGTCTCGCGCACCCTGACCGAACAGGTCGAGATCGTGCTCGGCGAGCGGTATCTCCGCCGCCGCCGCACACAGGTGCGGACCGAGGACGTAGGGGTTGTCCGGGTCGAACACGCTTGCCTCGACCGGTGCGCCGATCAGCACCTCGGGGTGCGTGACGAGGTAGGTGTCGAGCGGGTCGTCCCGAGCGACCAACACCCCCAGTGCGTCCTGTCCGCCCCGGCCCGCCCGGCCGACCTGTTGCCACAGGGCTGAACGGGTCCCTGGGAAGCCCGCCATCAGGACGGCGTCGAGACCTGCGACGTCGATGCCGAGCTCGAGCGCGTTCGTGGCTGCCACTCCGAGCAGGCTGCCGTCGCGGAACGCCTGCTCCAGCTCCCGGCGGTCCTCAGGGAGGTAACCGCCGCGGTAGGCCGCGACCCGCCCGGGGAGGCCGGCATCGACCTCGGCGAGCAACCGCTTGGTCGTCAGGGAGACCGACTCCGCACCCCGGCGGGACCGGACGAAGGCCAGGGTGCGGACCCGCTGGAGAACCAGGTCGGCGAGCAGATCGGCCACCTCGGCGGTGGCCGAGCGCCGTACCGGTGCGCCGTGCTCGCCGCCGTACGACGTGAATGGTGGCTCCCACAGGGCCAGGGCCACGCGCCCGCGGGCCGACGCGTCCTCCGTGATCGAACGGAACGGCAGACCGGTGAGTCGCGAGGCCGACACCTGCGGCTCGGCGACTGTCGCCGACGCAAGCACGAACGTCGGGGTGGCCCCGTAGCTCGCGCACACCCGACGGAGCCGGCGCAGGATCTGCGCGACGTGCGCCCCGAAGACGCCGCGGTAGTGATGGCACTCGTCGACCACGACGAACTGCAACGCCCCGAGGAACTTCGACCAACGGGCGTGTCCGGGCAGCAACGAGTGGTGCAGCATGTCGGGGTTGGTCAGGACGTACTCGGCGAAGTCCCGGGCGAAGTGGCGCTGCTCGCGGGGTGAGTCGCCGTCGTGCGTGGTGGCGGCCAGGCCCGGGACGCCCAGTGCATGCAGCGAACCGAGCTGGTCCTGGGCCAGCGCCTTGGTCGGCGAGAGGTAGAGCACGGTTGCCCCCCGCTGACCCTGCTGGCCGCGAGATCCCACCACGGACGTCAGCGCCGGCATCAGGTAGCCCAGCGACTTCCCGGACGCCGTGCCCGTGGAGAGGACGACGTGCTCGCCACGGCGGGCTGCCTCCGCAGCCTGCACCTGGTGCTCCCACGGGGCTTCGATCCCGCGCCTCCGCCAGGCCGCCACGAGATCCTCTGGCAGCCACGCCGGCCACGGAGCTGTCCGGCCGGCACGCGCGGGCAACACCTCCAGGTGGGTCAGTCTTTCGTCGTGCCCGCCACGCGCCGCAAGCACGCGCACGAGCTCGACCATGTCGACGGTGCTTGGGGGACTCACCCCGGAAGTCTGACAAACGCCTCCCCCAGCGGCGGTGACGCGAGCGGACCCGCCTGGTGCATGATTGAATGCACGAGGGTGACCCCGAGGGCCACCGCATTCGATCACATGACGCAACGTTGAGGGAGCACGGCGTGGATTTGTCACTTGAGACGCGCCACGAGGATGGGTTCACCATCATCGAGGTCGGCGGCGAGATCGACGTCTACACCGCGCCGAAGCTGCGCGACAAGATCACCGAGCTGGTGGGCACCGGCGAGTACGACCTCGTCATCGACATGGAGAAGGTCGACTTCCTCGACTCCACCGGACTCGGTGTCCTGGTGGGGGGACTCAAGAAGGTCAGGGCGCACGATGGTTCGATGCGGCTGATCTGCAACCAGGAGCGGTTGCTCAAGATCTTTCGGATCACAGGACTGGCAAAGGTGTTCGTGATCCACGGATCACAGGCCGACGCTCTCGCCGAGCGCTAGCGCGTGGCCACCGACGTGGTCCGCACTGTCCCCGGCATCACGGTCTCCATCGCCCGAGACCCTGCCCTGGTCCGCACCGTCCGTCTGGTCGCTGCGGCAGTCGCGCGACGCAGTAGCCGCGACGAGGAGTTCGTGGAAGAGGTCCGGCTGGCCGTCGGCGAGGCCTGCGCGTTGTTGATGGGGGCGAGCCACGCGGAGGACGAGCCGGTCACCGTGCGGCTGAGCGTCGACGCCCGGCTCCACGTGGAGGTCTCCTCCGACGGCCCGATGACACCGCGGGGCGGCCTCCCCCGTGACGTCGCCGGCGTCGAGCCCTGGGTTCTGCTGCGTGCGCTGATCGACGACTTCTCCCTTGCGCAGGACGGTTCGCGCACGGTCGTGTCGATGTCGTGGCCGCTCTCCTGACCGGACACGTGCTCGCCGCCGGCGTACCTCTGTCGGTCCGGCGACGCATCCCGCGCACCCCCGGCACGCATCTGTCGGGCCCGTCAGTAGACTCCCGCTCACCAAGCGTGAAGCGGGTCACAACCTGTTGTCCGGTGGCGACGACCACGGACAGGCACGCATGTTCACAACGGGCCACCAACGCCCGATCGAGGAGGACGTATGCCCGGGCACATCTTTGCTGCGGAGTACGGCGGCAAGGCTGCGGCCGTGGACCTGTCCGGCGGCAACCTGACCTTCGTCTACATCGTTCTCGTCATCGCAGTCATCGCGCTGGCGCTCGGGATGGTGTTCCGTAGGGAGGTCCTTGCAGCCGGTGAGGGCACGAGCAACATGCAGAGCATCGCGCTGGCGGTGCAGGAAGGCGCCAACGCCTTCCTGACCCGTCAGTTCCGGACCCTGGCGGTGTTCGCCGTGGTGGCCTTCGTGCTGCTGTTCGCGCTTCCGGCCCCCGGTGGCCTGGACATCCGGATCGGGCGATCGGTCTTCTTCGCGGTCGGCGCCGGCTTCTCGGCTGCCATCGGTTACCTCGGCATGTCGCTGGCCGTCAAGGCCAACGTCCGCGTCGCCGCCGCAGCCCAAGGCGGCGGCCGTGACATTGCGATGCGCATCGCCTTCCGCACCGGCGGATTCGTCGGGATGGCGACAGTCGGCCTCGGTCTCCTAGGCGCCGCCCTGGTGGTGGTGATCTATCAGAGCGACGCCCCCACGGTGCTCGAGGGCTTCGGCTTCGGGGCCGCCCTGCTCGCGATGTTCATGCGCGTCGGCGGCGGCATCTTCACCAAGGCTGCCGACGTCGGCGCAGACCTCGTCGGAAAGGTCGAGAACAACATCCCCGAGGACGACCCGCGCAACGCAGCAACTATCGCCGACAACGTCGGTGACAACGTCGGGGACTGCGCGGGCATGGCGGCCGACCTCTTCGAGTCCTACGCCGTCACGCTCGTTGCGGCGCTCATCCTCGGCAAGGCCGCCTTCGGCGCCGAGGGTCTGGTCTACCCGCTGATCGTCCCGGCCATCGGGGCACTGACGGCCATCCTCGGTGTGTTCATCACCAAGCCGCGTCCCGGCGAGAACGGTCTCACCACGATCAACCGGTCCTTCTACATCTCCGCAGGCGTCTCCGCGGTGCTGTGCACGGTCGCGGCCTATGCCTACCTCCCGGGGACTTTCGCCGAGCTGACGGACGTGCCTGCGGCACTCGCGGACTACGGCGGCGACCCGCGGCTGATTGCGACCCTCGCCGTGCTGATCGGCATCGTTCTGGCGGCAGTGATCCTCTCGCTGACCGGCTACTACACAGGCACCGACCACCGCCCGGTCATCGACGTCGGCAAGACGTCGCTCACCGGTGCCGCGACCGTCATCCTGTCGGGCCTCTCGGTCGGCTTCGAGTCGGCTGTGTTCACCGCCCTGGTCATCGCGGCGGCGGTGTACGGCGCCTTCCTGCTCGGTTCCGGTGTCGTCGCGATCTCGTTGTTCGCCGTGGCCCTGGCCGGCTGCGGCCTGCTCACCACGGTCGGTGTCATCGTGGCGATGGACACCTTCGGCCCAGTCTCCGACAACGCCCAGGGCATCGCTGAGATGTCCGGCGACGTGGACGGGGAGGGCGCAAAGATCCTCACCGAGCTCGACGCGGTCGGCAACACCACCAAGGCGATCACCAAGGGCATCGCGATCGCGACGGCCGTGCTTGCCGCCACGGCGTTGTTCGGCTCCTACACAGGTGCCATCCGCGAGGCTCTCGTCGAAGCCGGCGAGTCTGCGAACTTCACTGCACAGGTGTTCAGCCCCGACATCCTGGTCGGTCTGCTGATCGGTGCCGCGGTGGTGTTCTTGTTCTCCGGCCTCGCGATCAACGCGGTCGGTCGGGCGGCGGGCGCGGTCGTCTACGAGGTGCGCCGGCAGTTCCGGGAGATCCCCGGGATCATGGAAGGCACGGGTCGTCCCGAGTACGGCAAGGTCGTCGACATCTGCACCCGCGACTCGTTGCGGGAGCTGGCCACCCCCGGCCTGCTGGCGATCTTCGCCCCCGTGGCGGTCGGTTTCGGTCTCGGGGTCGGTCCTCTGGCCGGCTACCTCGCAGGTGCGATCGGTGCCGGCACGCTGATGGCGATCTTCCTTGCCAACTCCGGCGGCGCCTGGGATAACGCGAAGAAGCTCGTCGAGGACGGCAGCCACGGCGGCAAGGGCTCGATGGCCCACGAGGCCACGATCATCGGCGACACGGTCGGGGACCCGTTCAAGGACACCGCCGGCCCGGCGATCAACCCGCTGCTCAAGGTGATGAACCTGGTGTCGCTGATCATCGCCGGTGCCATCGTGCAGATGAGCGTGGGCGACGACGAGAACGATGTGCTGCGGATGCTCATCGCGCTGGCGGCGACCGCCATCATCGCCGTCGCGGTCTACATCTCGAAGCGTCGACCGATCGCCATCGGCGACGATCAGTCCATCCCCGTGGTCCACATCTGAGCGACCCTCCCACCCGATTCGTCTGCGGTATATGCGGGATACTGAAGTGGCAGACAGCAGACGAATCGGGGATGGGCTTGGGGGCTCGAGCGCTCCGCCGGCGATGTCCGGGCCCGCGTCGACCTACGGCCCTATGCCGACGAGGGCCCGGAGCAGGTGCGTGTCAACGACCTCACGCCGGCGTCACCAACCCGCCGTTCGTGGTCACGCCACGGGAGTCGGCTGGTCTACCGCGACTCGGGCCTGCCGGGCGATGAGTTGGTGCGCCGCGTGGTGACCAGGGCGACACAGTCGTGGCCGGACTCGTGGGGGCCTGCCACGGGGGCTGACCGTCGGAGCGATCCTTGACGCTTCGGCGAGCCTGCTGGGCCGAGAGGGTGCTGCGTTGCGGGAGAAGCACGTCGACGAGGTGCGTGCGTTGGTAAGGACGGGTTCCTCGACGTGACCTGGGCCGGGCGGCGTTGACAGGGGGCGTTACCGTGTCTGGCGCACACCAAAGCACTGAGGGAGCACATCACACGTGGCAGGCAAGAACGGCACCGGGAGCAAGCTCGTCATCGTCGAGTCGCCGGCCAAGGCGAAGACGATCGCGGGCTATCTCGGCAGCGGCTACGTTGTCGAGTCCAGCATCGGGCACATCCGCGACCTGCCCCAGAGCGCCGCCGACGTCCCGGCCGCGATCAAGGGCGAGTCCTGGGCCAGGCTCGGCGTCGACGTCGACAACGGCTTCACCCCGTACTACGTCGTCTCGCGCGACAAGAAGTCACACATGACCAAGCTCAAAGGCTTGCTGAAGAACGCCGACGAGCTCTTCCTGGCCACCGATGAGGACCGGGAGGGCGAGGCGATCGCCTGGCACCTGTTCGACGAGCTCAGGCCCAAGGTGCCGGTGCGCCGGATGGTGTTCCACGAGATCACCAAGCAGGCGATCCTGGCTGCGGTCGAGAACCCCCGCGACATCGATATGGACCTCGTGGAGGCGCAGGAGGCCCGGCGGATCCTCGACCGGCTCTACGGCTACGAGGTGTCCCCAGTGCTGTGGAAGAAGGTCATGTCCGGCCTCTCCGCGGGCCGGGTCCAGTCCGTCGCGACCCGCCTGGTCGTGGCGAAGGAGCGGGAGCGGATCGCCTTCCGGACGGCGTCGTACTGGGATCTCGAGGGCACCTTCGACGCCGGATCCCGGCACGAGATCCGGATGTTCCCCGCTAAGCTGCACTCCCTCGACGGCGCCCGGGTCGCCCGCGGCAGTGACTTCACCTCGCAGGGCGTCCTCAAGGCTTCGACTGGCTCGACCAATGGGCCTGGGGTCGTGCACCTGGACCGATCTCGCGCCGAGAACCTGGTACGTGCGCTTGCCGACACCGGCTTCAGGATCCGCTCCGTCGAGGCGAAGCCCTACACCCGCCGGCCCTACGCGCCGTTCCGCACCACCACGCTGCAGCAGGAGGCGTCCCGCAAGCTGGGTTTCGGTGCCTCCCGCACCATGCAGGTGGCACAGCGGCTCTACGAGAACGGGTTCATCACCTACATGCGGACGGACTCGACCACGATGTCGGGCTCCGCGGTGGCCGCCGCCCGGGACCAGGCTCGTGAGCTGTACGGCGCGGAGTACGTCCCGGACAGCCCGCGGACCTATGCCTCCAAGGTGAAGAACGCCCAGGAGGCCCACGAGGCCATCCGACCGGCCGGCGAGCACTTCCGGACCCCGGCGCAGACGGGTCTGACGGGCGAGCAGTTCCGGCTCTACGAGCTGATCTGGATGCGCACGGTGGCGTCGCAGATGAAGGATGCGGAGGGTCGCAGCGTCACGGTGCGCCTCGGCGGCGTGGCTGCAACGGGCGAGGACGTCGTCTTCTCCGCCTCCGGTCGCGTGATCACTTTCCACGGCTTCCTGAAGGCGTACGTCGAGGGCCGTGATGATGAGGGCGACCCCGACGCTGGCGGCCCAGACGACCGCGAGATCCGGCTGCCCGCGGTGGCGGAAGGCGACTCGGTGAGTGCGGCGTCGCTGCAGGCGGCCGGCCACGAGACGAAGCCACCGGCCCGCTACACCGAGGCAACGTTGGTGCGTGAGCTCGAGGAGCGGGAGATCGGCCGTCCGTCGACGTACGCCTCGATCATCGGCACCATCCTCAACCGCGGCTACGTCTACAAGAAGGGCACGGCCCTCGTCCCGGCGTGGCTGGCCTTCTCCGTCATTAGGCTGCTCGAGGAGCACTTCACCCGGCAGATCTCTTACGAGTTCACTGCCCGGATGGAGGACGTGCTCGACGAGATCGCCGGTGGTCGGCGAGACCGCAACACCGAGCTGAGCGAGTTCTACTTCGGCTCAGGCGACGTCGACGGGTTGAAGAATCTGGTCACCGAGCTGGGCGACATCGATGCCCGTGAGCTGGCCACCTTCCCGATCGTGGACGGCATCGACCTGCGGGTCGGCCGCTACGGGCCCTACATCGAAAGCACCGACGGCACTCGTGCCAACGTGCCCGAGGACCTCCCGCCTGACGAGCTCACCGAGGAGAAGGCCCGAGAGCTGCTGGCCAACCCGGCCGGCGAGGAGACCACGCTCGGCACTGACCCCGAGTCCGGCCTGACCATCGTGGCCAAGAACGGCCGGTACGGCGCCTACGTGACCGAGGTGCTGCCGGAGGACGCCCCCAAGTCGGCGAAACCGCGCACCGGTTCCCTCTTCAAGTCGATGTCGCTGGACACGGTTGATCTCGAGGAGGCGCTGCGTCTGCTCACCCTGCCACGCGTGGTCGGCGTGGACCCCGGGTCCGGTGACGAGATCACCGCGCAGAACGGACGCTACGGGCCCTACCTGAAGAAGGGGACTGACTCCCGGTCGATCGACGTCGAGGAGAAGCTGCTGACGATCACGCTCGAGGAGTCTCTGGCGATCTACGCCCAGCCGAAGCAACGTGGTCGCGCCGCGGCCGATCCGGGCCGGGAGCTCGGTGACGACCCGGT
>Ga0136618_10000449_pt1 | contig 14047 bp, 11 predicted proteins | sample AntDrymUQ3302106_2_FD_104805 | JGI IMG/M metagenome (GOLD analysis project Ga0136618, IMG submission 104805) | Polar desert sand microbial communities from Dry Valleys, Antarctica - metaG UQ330 (21.06) | ecosystem: Environmental > Terrestrial > Soil > Desert | place: Antarctica: Dry Valley... | reverse complement strand
TGTCACGCCAACGCCGACAGTCACGCCGACTCCAACGCCGACTCCAACGCCTGCCCCATTCAATGGCTTTTTCGAGTCTGCCGATTGCAGCTCCATCTCGGGTTGGGCATGGGATCAGCAGCAGCCGAATACGCCTATCAACGTGAACATTTATGCTGATGGCAACTTAGTGGCGACCGTCTCCGCCGACCAATTCCGGCAAGATCTACTCGATGCCGGCATCGGCAATGGTGTGCATGGCTTTAGCCTGGCAACACCGGCGATCTTGAAAGACGGACAGCTGCACCAGATTCGGGTGCAAATTGCTTCCACGGCTTCCGAAATCAACGATTCGCCAAGATCTATTACCTGCTCGTCTCCGACGCCGACACCGACGCCGACCGTCACGCCAACGCCGACGCCGACTCCAACGCCAACGCCAACGCCGACTCCAACGCCGACACCAAACAACGGCTTTTTCGAGTCTGCCGATTGCAGTTCCATCTCGGGTTGGGCATGGGATCAGCAGCAGCCGAATACGCCTATTAACGTGAACATTTTCGCTGATGGCAATTTAGTGGCGACCGTCTCCGCCGACCGGTTCCGGCAAGATCTACTCGATGCCGGCATCGGCAATGGTGTGCATGGCTTTAGCCTGGCAACACCGGCGATCTTGAAAGACGGACAGCCGCACCAGATTCGAGTGCGAATTGCTTCCACGGCTTCCGAACTCAACAATTCGCCAAGATCCATTACCTGCTTGGCTCCGCCACCGCAGCCGACCGTTACGCCGATCTGCAATGGCACCGTGTCATCGGTCAATGTCAGTTGGTCGGAAGCAGGTCGCGGTGCGCAAGGCTATTCTGTTGATATTTCCGCCTCGCCCGACTTCAGCCAATTTGTCAATAAGTTTGTCCCGTCAGGCACGACCTCAACGACTTTCGGTTCGGAAGCCAACTTGCAAGGCGGCACTACTTACTATGTGCGCGTTTATTACGGTGTGACACAGGAACATTCACCGACAGCAAACTTTACGGCAAATACCTGTAGTCATTCGATAGCAGGAGCGGTCAATTATGGAATTGCCAATCCCGGTCAAACGGAATCATTTGTTTCGGGGGTTAATTTGACTCTCACCGGGACAGCCGATGCGACAGTTGCCAGCAACAGTTCCGGCAGTTATCAATTTTTAAACCTGCCGGGCGGCAATTACACCGTCACGGCATCGAAAACCGGCGATGTCACCGGCATCAATTCGCTGGACGCAACGCGCATTCAGCAGCATCTGGTCGGATTGACGACTTTGACGGCGAATCAACTGATTGCCGCCGACACCGACGGCAGCGGTGCGGTCAATTCGCTCGACGCGACGCGCATTCAGCAATATTTAATCGGTATGCAAACGAGCAATATCATCGGACAATGGAAATTTGTTCCGGGCAGCCGTCAATACAATTCTCTGAACGGCAATTTGAGCGACCAGAATTATCAGGCAGTTCTGATTGGCGAAGTGTCGGGCAACTGGGCGACGGCGGCATCTGCGCCTCAAAATTCACCGAATAAAGAAGAAGCTCTTCCCGAAACGGATAATCAAACCGCCGAAAGATTCGCGGATAATCTTGAGGGCAATCTTTTTGGACAGATTACCGAAAACTCAAAATCATCCGAATCGCCGACCGAAGCAAACGCTCCGGCGGCGGATATTCAAGTAACGCTGCCGACCAATGCGACGGGATCAAACGGATCAACCGTGACGATTCCCGTAGCGATTAGCGCGATTCCCGCCGGTTCGCCAATCGAATCGTTTGATTTTTCGGTTTTCTATGATGCTGGTGTATTGCAGCCCACCACGCCGTTAGCCGGCAGCAGCGCGGGAACATTGAGCGCGAATTGCGCCTCAGTGCTAGCGTTTTCTCCGGTTGAGGGCAGAGTGAATGTTTCGGGAAGTTGTCCGTTTGCCCTCACAACCGGCTCGGGTGTGCTTTACAATCTGACCTTTACCGTCATCGGCTCGGCTAATCAAGCCACGATCTTGACATTTACTAATCCGGCGAATAATGCCAACACGTTTCAATTTAACAACGGAACACCGACGGTTGAAACGGCAAACGGACTATTCACCGTTCTTGCTCCGACGGCAGCCAATGTGAGCGTCAGCGGTCGAGTATTAACCGCATCGGGCAGAGGCATCCGCAATGTGCAGATTACTCTGACCGATTCAAGCGGCAACACGAGAACCGCCATCTCAAGTACGTCTGGTTATTACCGCTTTGATAATGTGGCGGCGGGAGAAACATATATCATTACTGCTAAGGGCAAGCGATACGAATTCAGTCCGCCCGCGCAGGTCATAAATGTCAATGAAGACGCAGTTGATATTAACTTTACAGCTAATCTTCTGAGTAGGGTTATGTAGACGAAAAACGAACCAGGTCGGATGCGGATTGGAAACATCTTCTGCATCCGATTCCTTTTCTTGGTTTATTGAAAGACAAAGTTCACAAAAAAGTATGAAACAAATCCTTTTTTTAGCAATTGTCTTAGCTTTGTTTGCAGCTCCCGTTTGGACGCAAAAAGTCGCTTCCACAGATTCAAAAGCGTTAATCGCTAAACAGGCGGCAAGTTCTAAATATGAAAATTTTGATCTTCTGTCAGAAGAGTTTTCTTTCCTGATTGAAGACTTCAAAATGAATCATCAGTCGGAGGTTAACAATCTAAACATAAAGGTTCGATACCGGTATGAAAACGGTATCACAGAGAACGAATATCCCGACTTTCGAATAATACTTAAAGACATTGAAGGTTTTCTCGACAATTATCCGAACAAGGTAGATTATTGGGAAATTCTCAACAAAAAGCTCACGTTGATGTTGTTAAAAAAATATCCGATGCTTGAAAGCATAACCAGTGAGATACAAGTTTCTCCATCGCAGAAAGTCGTTTATTCGCGTTCAAGCATTGTTACCCGCAGCCAGTTAAAAAGAGCGAAGACGAAGTAAAAAATAAAGCGCGGAGAAATCTAATCAGTAAGACTTGTAAATTTCATTCGGACAAAAAACAACCGGCTGGAATCATTGAATTAGAAACCTGTCTCAGAGACGATTGTTTCCAAGAATTTCTATTAAGAACATCGGAAATCCTTAGGGAAATTTTTATGTCAATGAAGTCAAAAAATCGCTTCCAGGCAGAATCTCAAACAAGGGCGTATCAGAAATTGGCAGTGAAATTGATGAATGACTGACAACAGCTGTATAAAAAAGCAGTGTTTTTTGACGCTTTGCACTTTTAACCTTTTTAACCAATTACAAGCAGCCTCAAAGACTTTTTGACAGAGTTTTTTGACCTTTAATCCTACCGGTTTGAAAAATGGCGGAATATTTACTACCCGGAAGTCAGTTTTCTCGCTGAATTCTCAAAAATAAGAATCGTCATCTTCAAGCCTTCTTTTTCACTCCTCTTTTTCATTCTTCTTTCTCTAAGAAATTACCTCCAGCTTCGGCTGCGGTTCGCTTCGCCGGCGGTTTAACTCGCGTTGCGGAATGGCGTATAAACGCCTGAGATTCCAGAGCGCCTCGTCCGCTTCGATCCGCCCGGCAAGCAATCTGAAGTTTTCAACCGCGCAGCCGTCAATGACTAATCGCTCGAACTCGGCGGCGTAGTTGCAACTCAGATAGTCGGCAATGATTTTCGCTCCTTCTTCGGTGCCGGAGATAAAAGTCGCCCAGCCGGATTTCAAATGCGTGACGCTCCAGCCGTCGCCAGTTTGATGAATACCGAAGCCTCCGCGCGTCTGACCGCGCACCTGTTCGCTTAAAATTTGACCATTGGCGTGCTGTTTGATCGGGTAGGTTTGAATCATCCACTCGCCGCGCATATTAATCAACTCTTGCGATGAAAGTTTGAGTTCCTTCTTGAATAGACTTTGCGCGGGCAAAGTTTTCTGGGAGCGCTTTAGGCATCAAGACATCTGCCGTTAAATTTATCGTCGATTTTATCGAAAGCCTAAATTTTAATTGTCATGTTTTTTGTTTCTACTCGGCAGCTCCATTGGCAAATCAACCGTATCGTCAATCAATGTATCAACTGAAACATTTGCGGTTTGCGCGTATTTGAGCAGAATTGGTAGGGTCGGCTCGCGCTCGCCGCGCTCGTAATTGGCGATCTGCGTCCGGTTAATCAAATCTTCAGCGTCCAGCCTTTTGACCATATCGCTCTGCGAAAATCCTAACCGCTCGCGTATTTGTTTTAATTTGTCGGCTAATTTCACCGGACCGTTGCGCGCTCTTTTGTTCATCGGAAGTTTTTCCTCCCGATGCGCGGCTGAAATAAGATTATGAATTGACATCTGCTACATATTTGTAGCAATGTGTATCTGCAACAATGTATTACCGAAAGAAGTCTTGAGGATATTCTTCCGGCAGCGTTCATTCTCTATCTGTTTTGAACGTTTGTCTGCATGATTGATTCTGTCAATTCAACGGCTCAAGAATATCAGAAAACTTATTTTGCGGCGAAAAATTATTTATGAATCAAAATCCCGGGCAGCACCCGCAGCAACAGCCGATTTATGTGATTAACCGGGAGAACTCCGGCTGGGCAATCGCCTCGCTGGTTTTTGGTATTCTCGGCATTCTCGGTCTGGATATCTGCGGCGGTTTTATTTTGACCATTGCCTTCGGGCATATCGCGCTTTCGCAAATAAAGAACTCGAATGGAACTATTGGCGGGCGCGGAATGGCAATCGCCGGGCTGTGGTTAGGTTATATTCCCTTAGTTGTCGGCGCTGTTGTCCTCAGCTTTTTCTTGTTCGCCGGCATATCGCTGTCGCTCGCCCCGAAAATGGATGCCGAGCGGCGCGAAAAAGAGCGGATTGCAAACATCGAAAGGCACCGCGTGCAAATCCCCGTCGCTGTTCTTGATTCGTACGCGGGTGATTACCGCTACGGGTCAATCGGTAAAAATTACTTAATCACGGTCAGCGTCGACGCCGGCAATCTGCGCAGTCAATCGCCGGATAACAATTGTCTGCTCGTTCCGCAGTCGAACCAGGAATTTGCCGCCACCCAATGCTCCGGCGGTTTAACCGGCACATTTACATTTCGCAAAACCAAGCAGGGGAGCAGTGAAATGATTGTCAGCCAGCCGTCTGGAACCGAATCCGTCTGCCCGAAAGTCGAATAGCCGAAGTCACTGCATTAAACGGAGTTTGAAGATTAGCGAGAGAAAATTAACCAGGTAGAACTAATGAAGAATTAATTATTAAAACTAATAGAAAAATAAAGTCGATAGTTGCGCTCGCCCGAACATTCATTTTCGCCGGCTGGCTGGTGCTCGCGCTGAGTGTTGCCGCTTTCGCTCAACAGGCAAGCACGAGCATACGGGTTAAGTTCGACGAAGGCAAAACATCAAAAACTCTTTCGGGCAGCGTCTCGCACAGCGCGAATACCTATATTCTCGCGGCGCGGAAGGGGCAAAGACTGACAGTCAAGATCACCTCCGGCAACGGAGCGTCATTTAATGCCGGTTTTAACAATAAAGAGTACGGTGATTTCGTCGAACTCACCACCGGGCGGACCGGCACCTGGTCGTGGAAATTACAGGTGACGACCGATTACTTTGTGACGGTCATCGGCGGTCGCGGAAGTGTCGGCAGATACCGGATTACATTTACGATTAAGTAATAAATCAGAAGTGATCAATTACCCGAGGAGAAAGTTATGAAAAGAAAAAGTTTTATTTTATCGCTGGCGGCGTTCGCTTGTTTGTTCGTGTTCGCCTGCGCCGCGCAGTCGCCGGGCGATGCCGAGGGACGTAAAGCGCTGCAGACGCAGTTAGGCGGACGGGTTGAGAACGGCGCGGTCAAGATAATCAGTTTCAAAAAGACCAACGGGCAGCTGAGTGCAGGCGGCACCGAATACAAAATGGATTGGGAAGCCGAAGTCGAATGCGCGCAGACGGTCGTCATTCCGCTGAACGCCCTGTTTACCGAAACGTGTCGGGAAGGGGCGAAACTGCCGCTCAAGAGTATTTACTATTTCGACAAAACCGAAAACGGCTGGATTGCCCGTCGCCCCGGTTATTAAAAAACTTGGGCTATCGATACCGGTTGATCACTAAATATCAATCAAAAAGGAAGTGCCGGAATTTTTTTACGGCACTTCCTTTTTGATTGACTGACCCGAAATCATCGGAAATATTTTAGGGAACAAAAGCATTTGGGAGAGGCTGATCGCCGCTTGAGCCGAACGGCACGGCGCCGAATTCCTGCGCGCTTTTCATCTGATACCAAGTTCCGGTTTCCGGTCTAAATACCGCGACATCGGTTTTCCCGTCACCGTCGTAATCTACCGGTGCCGGTAAATCCGTTGAAAGCCCGAATTGAACAGAACTAAAACCTTGCGTGCTTTTTAAGAGAACCAGGTTCCGGTTTCCGGTCGATAGACTGCTTCATCAGCCTTGCCGTCGCCATCGTAATCTCCAACGACAGGTTTATCAGTTGAGATTCCAAACTGAACTGCCGCGAAACCTTTTGTGCTTTCGAGCTGATACCAGATGCCGCTTGATGGTCGGTAAATCACGTGATCAGCTTTGCTGTCTCCGTCGTATTCGGCAGTGACCGGTTTGTCTTCTGAGATGCCGAGCTGCACTCTGCCTTGAATTCTACCCTAACGAGAAGTGAAGCGGCGGTCGCTACCGTCAGCAAAAATAAGCTCAAAAAGCCGATGAAAAATTGTTTGCGAGGAAGTCGAGTGAACATTTTTTGTATTACCTCCTGAGATTCTCTGCCTTTCTGATTAAAAGAACCTGACGCGCTTGCGTGATTTGGTTGGTGGCACTACGCATGGGTTTTCTAAAACACCGACGTTGTTTGAGTTGTAGCTGGAAAAAGCAATATCTAGCCTGCCATTCTGGTCAAAATCTCCGACGGCAAGCGAAGATGTCGCCACACTTGTAAAAGCATCAATTCTTGTTTCGAAGTTTATATTTCCGAGCGCGTTACTTGAATTCTTAAGTAATGAGACCACTTGTAGGGCAGAGTTGATAACGATAATATCTGACTTACCATCTTTATTTATATCTCCTGTGACTATATGACCGGGAATCATATTGAATTCAGGCCTTGAAGTAATAGCGAAATCTACCTTCGACGCAAAATTTATATTCTCGCCATTGTTGCTTATATTTCTCAATATTGAAACGATGCCGTTCGGTTCGAGAAAGTTTGTCACGGCAAGATCTGTTTTGCCGTCTCCGTCGAAATCTTCCGATGTAATAAAAAGCGGTTGTGAATTCACGCTAAAATCAATTTTCGGCGCAAAACTAATCGTCCCGTTGTCAACACTTAAATTTCTAAATACTGAAACTTTTGTACTGATTCTGTTTGTAACCGCAATGTCCGACTTTCCGTCGGCGTTAAAATCGCTGATAGTTAAAGACGAAGCATTCGAATCAATGGGCAAGTCAATTTTTGCCGCAAAACTTATTGAACCGACCGTTGTACCGGTATTTTTCAATATGGAAACATTATTTGAATCGTAGTTGGCAACGGCAATATCATACTTGCCGTCATGGTCAAAATCTGCTGTCGCCACAAAGCTAGGGTTATTTCCGACTGTAAACTCGATACTCGAAGCAAAACTAATTATTCCCAGTTCCGTGCTGGTATTTCGCAAAATAGAAATACGGTTCGAACTTGAGTTTGTGACAACGACATCTTGTTTGCCGTCGCCGTCAAAGTCCTGCACGGCAAGCCAGTAGGGATTTAAGCCGGTGCCGACTGAAAATTCCATGCTCGGGCTAAATATTACGTTTCCGCCTAAAGTGCCTAAATTTTTTAGAATTGAAATGTTGCCGGAATAATTAGCTGTAACTAAATCCTGCTTGCCGTCTCTATCAAAATCACCGACTGCAATCGAAAAAGGATTATAGGCGGAAGCGCTAAGTCCATATTCATTGCGAGCGTCAAATTGCACTGTTCCAATTTCCGTAACGGTATTTCTTAAAATGGAAACATTATCTGATTTAGAATTGGAAACCGCCAAATCATTTTTTCCGTCGCCGTCAAAATCTGCTGACGCAACTGCTGTCGGTGTAAGACCGACACCAAATTCCCGCCTGAGTTCAAAACTTATTGAATTTATATTGCTGTTGTTTCTCAAGACCGAAAGAGTGTTTCCATAATAATTTGCTGTTGCTAAATCCTGTTTGCCATCATTGTCTAAATCTTTAGCCACAATTGAATAAGCACCAAACCCGACAGTAAAATTAAGTTTTGGAGCAAAATTAATTATGGCGGGATTCGTATTGGTATTTCTCAAAACGGAAACACCTCCCGAATGCGTCGTAGCAATATCCGTTTTGCCGTCGCCATTAAAATCCCCAGCTACTAATGAGTTCGGATTAGAACCTGGATATGAGCCGACTGCAAAGTCTGTTTTTGTTGCAAAGCTAATCGTTCCCGCACTAGTATTTCTCAAAACAGAAACGGTATCTGAAAAATAGTTAGCAGTTGCAATATCAGTTTTATTGTCTCCGTTAAAATCGCCGACTGCCACTGAACGCGGCTGTGAACCGACAGTTATATTTATAGCCGCGCCAAAGCCGATTACTCCTTCACCTATACTTGTATTTTTTAAAACGCTGACGTTATTTGAACCATTATTGGCGACAACGATGTCGATTTTACCGTCTCCGTCAAAATCTGCGACAGCCACCGAACGAGGGCTGGAACCGACAGAAAAATCTACTTTAGGCGCAAAATTAATTTCGCCCGCGACCGTACTGATATTTCTTAAAACCGAAATGCTTGGGTTAAAGAAATTTGCCGTAACAATATCTTTCTTACCGTCACCGTCAAAGTCAGCAACTGTAATTCCTAATGCCGCAGATGAAATACTGAAGTCAATTTTTTGAGCGAAATTGCTCGAGCCAATTGTACTTATATTTCTCAATATCGAAACGCCATCCGAATAAATACCTGTTGTTGCAATATCTTGTTTTCCGTCACCATCGAAATCTTCGACTGCAATTGATTGAGGTCCCCGTGAAGCGTCAAAAGCAGGAAACTGTTTGAAATTCGTTTGTGAACACAAACCGGAGGCTTGCACTGTTAAATTGAAATTTTTTGTTATTTTTCCGCCGTTGTCGTCAAATGCAGTTACTGTAACCGTATAACTTCCAGCCGGAAAAGCGTTTGTAACTCGCACGGCTCCTGTATTGGAGTCCACTGCCAGTTGTCCTTTAAAATCCGTTGTCGTAATTCCGGTTACGCTTACGACATTGACAGGCGGATTGGTTGGTATAACAACAGTATTTCTGCCCAATTGCATCGTGGTATCGGGATAATCTCCTAAAGCGGACAGTGAAAGAATTGTGGCATTGGCTGTCGAAGTTACCTTCAAAAAGATGATAGAAACTGTAACCAATAAAACGAACAGATAAATGCTATTTTTTGCGTTTTGAAAATTATTTTGTTTCATTGCTTTCTCACTAACTGAAAATTCCTGTTAAGACCAGGGCTTAAGATGCCGAACTTAGCAATTTTGCCGCCCTTGCCGGAAGTTCCGAGCGCATACGCGTTGCCATTCGCAACTGTTACGCCGTTGATTGTTACTTTCGCGCCGCCGACATTCAAAACTCCGCGTTGATTATTTCCCGATATGGTAAACAGATTGGGATTTCCGCCGTTAATAACTAAACTTCAATTATCGGCAATCGAAAGCCCTCCGTTTGTTAAAGTGATTACTCGCGGCGCGCTAAAAAAGTCTCTGTCAAGCTCAATTATATCATCCGTTGTAGCTATATTTACTGCTCCAATCGCTTGACGAAGACTACAGTCAGCATCACAGATGGCATTATTCGCGTCAGCAGTTTTAGTAACTGTAAAAGTCGCTGGCTGTGCGCTTGACATAGCCATTACCGGCATCAAAAGAAACATAACCAAGCCAAAGCTGGACTTCGAGTATTTGCGGGAATTAATCATACTGTTTTTCTAAATTAGGGGAGTTAAGAGTTTGTATTACAATCAGCAATTACAATCTGGGAGTAAAAGCGAAAACTGCAAGGTTAAAGTTCAATTTGAGTTATTCTAATATTCTAAAAGAGAAATTATCTTCAACAGACAAGTATTATACTATAAACGCCAATGCCTATTCAATGATTTTTTTAGTCCGGCGCATAGGATTTAATTAAAGAATATGATGTAGAAACTTTGCGTTTATTAATTTGACTTGAAAACATCCGCGCTTTTGGTAATGGGACAGATTAGTCCGGAGAAGAAATCATCCGTTCACAAATCTGGAGAATAACATTCATAACCTCGAGAAGATTCATGTCGAATTTTTGTCGGCAGGACCAGCGGCTGAATTAGTTCAGCTATTGGTCCTGCCTCAAGTAATCCACCGTAATGGAAGATATATTAGGGAACAAAAGCAATTGGAGCAGGCTGATCGCCGTTTGAACCAAACGGCACGGCGCCGAATCCCTGCGCGCTTTTCAATTGATACCAAGTTCCGCTTTGTGGTCTAAATACCGCGACATCGGTTTTGCCGTCACCGTCGTAGTCAGCAGCTGCCGGTAAATCCGTTGAAAGCCCGAATTGAATCGCAGCGAAACCTTGCGTGCTTTTTAAAAGATACCAGGTTCCGGTTTCCGGTCGGTAAACGACTTCATCGGCTTTGTCGTCACCGTCATAATCCCCGACCACCGGCTTATCTGTTGATATTCCAAACTGAATTGCCGCAAATCCTTTCGTGCTTTGCAGCAGATACCAAACGCCATTCGACGGGCGATAAACCGCGTAATCAACTTTGCCGTCCCCATCGTAATCTGCGGCAACTGGTTTGTCCTCAGAGTCACCAAACTGCACGGCATTGAATTGATTGTTTGCCAGATTCAGAACATACCAGGTGCCGTTTGATGGGCGATAGACCACTAACTCAGATCTGCCGTCGCCGTCAAAATCTGCCGGCATCGGAATATCACCGGGACTGCCGAACGGAATCGAAGCGAAACCGGCGCCGCTTCTTTGCAGATACCAGGTGCCGTCACGCCAAACGGCGATGTCAGCTTTGCCGTCACCGTCATAATCGGCAGGAACAATCTCGTCGGTTGAAATTCCAAACTGCGCGGCGGAAAATCCGGCGATTGAATTCAGTAGATACCACATGCCGTTTGACGGGCGAAATACCGAAACGTCCGCTTTGCCGTCGCCGTCAAAATCAAAAGCGGTCGCGCGATTTAGTTTTGGTTTTAACCGCAGTAAATTTTGTCGCGCTATGCCGCTATATTTACTGAATATTCCGCCGACTAAAATCTGACCGTTCGGCTGCAGCAAAAGTCGGTTGACGCGCTTGCTGGTACCTATCTCGAAACCCGATCGGAAACTCGAATCTAAGCTCCCGTCTTTACTGAGACGAACAATTAATCTGGAACCGCCGACGGACAAGGTGCTGTCGGTGACAATTATTTTACCGTCTGACTGCACGATAAAACTATTGATGTTTGAACAGTAAATCTCGTTGGCGTTGAATGATTGGTCGAGTGTTCCGTCTGAGTTTAGCCGGATAATGCCCGTCCGCGGGATAGCGTTATAGGAATTAATCTCGCCGGAGGCAATGATTTGTCCGTTGGGGAGTTCCAGCGTTTCGATCACATTGCCATCGGTGGCGCTTCCACTCGGGTTGAATGTCGGGTCTAGCGTGCCGTCGCCGTTTAATCGAGTCAGCCCGCCGCGGCTTGTGCCGCCGACCGCGATAGTGCCGCCGACGAGCAGTTTGCCGTCTCGCTGGATGGTAATCGAGCGCAAATTATTGACGTAATCGAGTATCGGATTAAACGTCCGATCAGGAGTGCCGTCGGCATTCAATCGAAATACGGGGTTTGTCCGTCCGTTAAAATTTGAATAGCCCGCCCCGACGATTTTGCCATCAGCTTGCAGCGCCAGCCGCTCTGCCGTGTATGTACCTGTCAGATTGGCGGCAAATCCGGTGTCAAAACTGCCGTTTGAATTCAACCGAACCAAACCGAAGATGCGGCGAGCGTCGACGCTGACGGTAAAATTCCCGCTGATCAGTATCTTGCCGTTCGGCTGAACGAGTATCGCCTCGATAACCGAATTGGCAGGCAGAACCGGGTTAAAACTCTCATCAAGCGAGCCATCCGAACTGAATCTGGCTAGAGCCTGGCGCGGCACGCCACCAGCTTGTTTGAAATCGCCGCCGACCAGGATTTTGTTGTCCGGCTGCAGAGAAATGACTTTGACATTATCCGCACCGCCGGAGACTCCGGCGTTAAAATCCGCATCAAGCAAAAGCGCCGGGCTTTGAGCGAAATTGGTAGCGGCGAAAACTGTCAGAAGGGAACCTAAGAACAATACAAGAAGCAAATTATTTAAGTTAATATTTTTCATGACTGACACCCTACAATGATTGGTAAGTATCAGCAAATGAGAGGTTTAAGCGAATAAAAAAAACGATTTGAGATATTTTCGACAAGACTTTGCAAGGTTCATAATTAGCGTTTTGCCGCATCGATAATGCAAAAAAACCGAAAATCAAATTTATCACGGCTTTTGCAGGGTGCGATTTATTTTGACAGGTCGAAAATACCCGTTAGAGTGAACTCATGAACAAGTTAATTGACGACACGTAATGCGAACACCGTAATTTTTCGGCAAAGTTTTTTTATTTCATTAGAAAAGCGCTTCTGTTTGAAGCGCTTTTTTATTTTGGAAACTAGTTTTCATCTTTATCTTCATCAAAATAACCGGTAATGGCGGCGGCGGCATCGTCGAGTTTTTTGAAAAGCACGGGATCGGCTGCCTTCAAATGCATTCCCAAGTCAACGACATCCCTGATTTCTTTTTCGATTTTTTCAAGCTGCACATAGAATTTTGAATATTTTATCAAGTTGCGTTTCGTCATACCGACACAGTAATAAATCGATTGTTGAGCTGGCAAGTCCACAATGGGCATCAATAGAACACTAATCCGCGTTAGCTGACCGAATCACATTGAGCGAGACGTTGGCAGTCGCCGCTACCAACCTGATCGGTTCATTAAAGCTCGAATCACCTCGTTTTCGATTATCCAATGTTCAAGATGTGACGGGGTTTGCTTGTAATTTTGATTTCTTTTTCGTCCGAGCTATCGTCTCTGATTATGAACAGCAACAACCACCACGAAGATGAAGAGGATTTTAGCTTTTTTGATCTAGACCGAACAGAAGACGCTGAGGATGATTTGTGGCTCCGTCTTGATACCGGCGAACGAATCTACCTCGGTTATCCGGATGACCTTTGCCGGCAGTGCTACCAACACGAGGGACTCAATAACGTCCGCATTGGCGAATGTAGATTTTTGATTTGCGATGATTGTGAGCGCCGGAATTTCCCGCTGATTACGCAGTTAACGGCATTAATTCATTGACCGGAAAAACTGCTTGGAAAATAGAGGGGTAAACTGACGCTCGCCGAAGCGATTCTTCAGAGAGCTTATCGGGTGGAGGCAAAGGACGTGCTGATTGTTTTCAGCGGCGACGTCTTCAATAGCAAGCGCGGCGTTTCATTCGACAGTTTTGGGAAGGTCAGCGAGGTTGGAACATTTGCTGCAATTGAAGTTGACTTCATTGAATGTGTCAAGCTCAACCTGGTTTTAGTTAATTGTGTGCGTTTCAAAGGCACCGGTAATAATCAGCGGGTATCCGACGTTATTTAACGTAATCGGTAAGCCATCGATTGCGTAGCACACTAAAATTTTCGTTATCCTTTAACTTCATTTATCGCAATAGTTTATACATAGGCATTTGTTGAGAATTGACTGGATGAACTGAATTGAAAAGTCTATAATTTTGCTGGCGCTTCGAAAAGCTTTTTCCGGCGCCGTACCAGTTTTGATCCCGAAAATTACTAATCCGTAGAATAACCGTCACATTGCTTGAACCGCTTGCCCGAATCGCCGGGCTTAGGGAGATGAAGAAGCAACTTCTTCAAATAAATTTACGGGAGAATTAAAACAATGATCACCAAAAAAAGGCTGGAGAAATCAAACGCAATTGCCAAAGCAGAAGA
>Ga0136618_10000445_pt1 | contig 14067 bp, 11 predicted proteins | sample AntDrymUQ3302106_2_FD_104805 | JGI IMG/M metagenome (GOLD analysis project Ga0136618, IMG submission 104805) | Polar desert sand microbial communities from Dry Valleys, Antarctica - metaG UQ330 (21.06) | ecosystem: Environmental > Terrestrial > Soil > Desert | place: Antarctica: Dry Valley... | reverse complement strand
GCGCGGCCGTGGCCGGCGTTGACGCAGAAGAGCATCGAGAGCCCGTCGAGGTAGCGCTTGCCCGTGTCGTCCCACACGTAGCAGCCCTCGCCGCGGACGTAGTTCGGCAGGCCGGCGGCGCCGACAGGCCCGAAGTGAGTCATCAGGTGGCGCTCCGCCAGCGCCCCCGGCACCGGCTCGGCCTGCGCGACGTCTTCGGCGATCGTGGCCATGTTCAGGACGGTAGCCGAAGTCGCAACTGCGGTGGCAGCCGGCTCAACCCGACGCCGTCGCCGCGCGCACGCTGCGCGCGAGTGCCGGCAGGGCGGCGTCGGCGAGCGCCACGTCCGGCCCGATCGGCCGGTCTTCGAGCCGTGCGTCGAAGCCGGTCGCCAGCGCCCGCAGCGGGCCGAGCACGCCGGCGACCGGCGCGCCCTGCATGCGCAGCGCCCGCTCGGCGACGACCCACTCCAGCGCGAGCACCGTGCGCAGGTGCAGCACCGCGCGGCGCGCCTGCCCTGCGGCCTGCCAGGCGAAGCTGGCGTGCTCCTCCAGGCCGCGCGAGATCGCGACCGTGCCGAGCACCGCCGGCACGGCCTCCGCGCGCAGTCGCGCGAGCGCGTCGGCGGCGAGGTACTCGGCGATCAGCACGCCCGAGCTGCCGGGTGCATCGACCGAGAGGAACGCAGGCAGTCCGCTGAGACCCGGCTCCATCAGGTGGGCGAGGCGCGCCGCGGACATGCTCGCGAACGGGACCAGCGCGAGCCGCAGGGTGTCGAGCGCGAGTGCGCACGGCGCGGCGTGGAAGCCGCCGTGGTGCAGGACCTCGCCGCCGGCGATCAGCGGGTTCTCCGCGGCGGCATTGATCTCGACCGCGAGCACGCCGTGCAGCCCTGCGGCGGCAGCGTGCAGCGCGCCGGCCACCGGCGGCAGGCAGCGCAGGCCGAACGGGTCCTGCACCCGGGCCGGCGCGGGCGCCCCCTCGGTGAGCACGCGCAGGCGCTCGGAGACGTCGGCGAGCCCGGGCAGCGGCCGCGCGGCGGCGAGCTGCGGCGCGAACGCCTCACGGTTGCCCGCGAGCGCGTGGAACGTGAGCGCAGCGGTGCCCAGCCCGGCGTCCAGCAGCTCCCGCGCATCGGCCCAGGCCAGCGCGGCGGCGGCGTGGGTGGCTGCGTTGGAGCTCATCAGGGCGAGCGCATCGCCCGCCTCGATCGTGATCCGAGCCCCCGCGTCGGGCGGCTCGACGGAGCTGCGCAGCGGCGCGACGGCCGCTCGGGGCGCCCACTCCCCCTCCCCGGACAGCGCGAGCCCGAGCTGGGCCATGAGCGTGATGTCCCCGGTGCCGATCGCCCCGAGGTCGCGCAGCACCGGCAGCGGCCCGGCACGCAGGATTCCGGCCAGCGCGTCGGCGATCTCCGCCCGATGGCCGCCGCCGCCGGCCGCCATCTGGGCCAGCCGGATCAGGAGTGTCGCCCCCACGACCTCCGCCGGCAGCGCATCGCCGACTCCGCCGGCATGACTGCGCAGGAGCCGCACGCTATGGGCGCGCCGATCGGACGCGGGCACCGGGTCGTGCCGGTTGGCGCCGACGCCGGTGGTGCGCCCGTAGACCGTGCGCTGCTCGGCCGCAGCCTCCGCGGCGGCGTGCGAGCGCGCGATGCGGTCGCACGCGGCCGCGCTCAACTCGACGTCGATCGTGCCGCCACGCGCCGCGGCAACGACCGCCTCCGGCGTGAGCGGCTCGTCCCCGATCAGCAGCGCGGTCATACGCCGGGACTCAACCACACGACCGTCGCACGGTCGCGCGGTGACAAGATGCCGCCATGCCGACGCTGGAGCTGCTCGAGCAGGTCGCGCGCGGGGCGGCCCCGCCGCCGCCCGACCATGGCGACCGCGAGCGGATCGCCGCCGCGCGTGCCGTGATCGACGACGCGCTCGAGCACGGCACGGCCGTCTACGGCGTCACGACCGGCTTCGGCCGGCTCGCATCGGTCCGGATCCCGGCTGCGGACGCCGCCCAGCTGCAGCTCAACCTGGTCCGCTCGCACGCGGTCGGCGCCGGGCCGCCGCTGGCGGCGGACGTCGTGCGCGGGATGCTGCTGCTGCTCGGCGCGTCGCTGCGGCGCGGGCACTCCGGCGTGCGGCCGGAGCTCGTCGAGCTGCTGCATGCGCTGCTCGAGCGCGACGTCGTGCCCGTGATCCCGAGCAAGGGCTCCGTCGGCTCCTCCGGCGACCTCGCGCCGCTCGCGCACCTCGCGCTCGTGCTAATCGGCGAGGGCGAGGCGACCGTCGGCGGCGAGCGCCTGCCGGGGGCCGAGGCGCTCGCACGCGCGGGTCTTGAGCCGCTGGCGCTGAGCGCGAAGGAGGGGCTCGCGCTGATCAACGGCACGCACCTGATGGCCTCGGCGGGCGGACTCGCGGTGCGCGAGGCGGCGCGGCTGATCGACGCTGCGATCGTCGCCGCGGCGCTGTCGCTCGAGGCCTTCAAGGGCTCGACGGTGCCCTTCGACGCACGGCTGCACGCGCTGCGCCCGCAGCCGGGCCAGCAGGCCGTCGCCGAGTGCCTGCGCGCATTGCTCGCGAACAGCCCGATCGTCGCGAGCCACGCGGATTGCGGCCGCGTGCAGGATCCCTACACGCTGCGCTGCGCGCCGCAGGTGCTGGGCGCGGTCTCCGACGCGGTCGCGTACGTCACCGGCGCGCTCGAGCGCGAGCTCGAGGCGGTCACGGACAACCCGCTCGTGTTCCCAGAGGACGGCGACGTGCTCTCGGGCGGCAACTTCCACGGCCAGCCGCTGTCGCTGCCGCTCGACCACCTCGCGCTGGCGATGTGCGAGCTGGCCTCCTTCTCGGAGCGCCGCGTGTACGCGCTGCTCTCCCCCGGCTACGCCGAGCTGCCTGCCTTCCTCTCGCCGCGACCCGGGCTCTCGTCGGGCCTGATGATCGCCCAGTACGCCGCGGCGGCGCTGGTCAACGAGAGCCAGGTGCTCGCCCACCCGGCCGGCGCCGGCTCGATCCCCACGAGCGCGGGCCAGGAGGACTTCAACTCGATGGGCGCGCTGGCGGCGCTGAAGGCGCGTACCGTGGTGGAGAACGCGGCGCACGTCGTCGCCACCGAGCTCGTCTGTGCCGTGCAGGGGCTCGAGTTCCACCGCCCGCTGCGCACGACCGAGGTGCTCGAGCGGGCCGTGGCGCGCGTGCGCGACTATGTGCCGCGCGTGGAGGAGGACCGGTCGCTCGCGGCCGAGCTGGCCGTGCTCGCGGATGCCCTGCGCTCCGGGGAGCTGACCCTGTCAACGGAGGCGCTCACATGAACAAGCTGCGCTGCCGCGGGTGGCAGCAGGAGGCCGCCCTGCGGATGCTCGAGAACAACCTGCATCCCGACGTCGCGGAGAAACCGGAGGAGCTCGTCGTCTACGGCGGGATCGGCAAGGCGGCGCGCAACCAGGCATGCCTGGAGGCGATCAAGCGGGAGCTGATCGGCTTGCGCGACGAGGAGACGCTGCTGGTGCAATCCGGCAAGCCGGTCGCGGTCTTCGAGACGCACGAGGCGGCGCCGAGAGTGCTGATCGCGAACTCGAACCTGGTCGGCAAGTGGGCGAACTGGGAGCACTTTCGCGAGCTCGACGCGGCCGGGCTGATGATGTACGGGCAGATGACCGCGGGGTCGTGGATCTACATCGGCACGCAGGGCATCCTGCAGGGCACGTATGAGACCTTCGCGGCGATCGGCCGCCTGCGCTTCGGCGGCTCGTTGCGCGGCAAGCTCGTGGTGACGGCGGGTCTGGGCGGGATGGGCGGCGCGCAGCCGCTGGCGGTGACGATGAACGAGGGCTGCGCGCTGTGCATCGAGGTCGACCTGCAGCGGATCGAGCGGCGCATCCGCGAGCGCTACCTCGACGAGCGCGCGGGCTCGCTCGACGACGCGCTGGCACGCCTGGCGGAGGCGCAGCGCGAGGGTCGTGCGCTGTCGATCGGGCTGCTCGGCAACGCCGCCGAGGTGCTGCCGGAGCTCGTGCGGCGCGGCGCGGCGGTGGACGTCGTGACCGACCAGACCAGCGCGCACGACCCGCTCAACGGCTACGTGCCGGCTGGCCTGACCAACGAGCAGGCCGACACGCTGCGGGCGGCCGACCCCGACGAGTACCTGGAGCGCGTCGGACAATCCGTGCTCGCGCACGTCGAGGCGATCCGCACGCTCGGCCGTGCGGGCGCGGAGGCGTTCGACTACGGCAACGCGCTGCGCGGCGTCGCTCAGGACCACGGCGACGCGGACGCGTTCGAGTACCCGGGCTTCGTGCCGGCCTACATCCGGCCGCTCTTCTGCACGGGCAAGGGCCCGTTCCGCTGGGTCGCGCTGTCGGGCGATCCGGCCGACATCGCCGCGACCGACCGCGCGATCCTGGAGCTGTTCGGCGACCAGGACCACATCCGGCGCTGGATCGAGCTGGCATCGGAGCGGGTCGCGTTCCAGGGGCTCCCCGCACGGATCTGCTGGCTGGGGTACGGCGAGCGCCACCTGGCCGGTCTGCGCTTCAACGAGCTGGTCGCGTCCGGCGAGGTGTCGGCGCCGATCGTGATCGGCCGCGACCACCTCGATGCGGGCTCGGTCGCCTCACCCCAGCGCGAGACGGAGTCGATGCTCGACGGCTCTGACGCCGTCGCCGACTGGCCGATCCTCAACGCGCTCGTCAACACCGCGACCGGCGCGTCGTGGGTCTCGTTCCACCACGGCGGCGGCGTCGGCATGGGGCTCTCGCTGCACGCCGGGCAGGTCAGCGTGGCCGATGGCACCGAGCTCGCCGCGCAGCGCATCCGGCGCACGCTGCTGGCCGACCCGGGCATGGGCATCGTGCGCCACGTCGACGCGGGCTATGACGAGGCGATCGAGGCCGCCGACCGGCTCGGGGTGCACATCCCGATGCGGGCGTGAAGCCGTGACGGGTGTCGCGATCCGCGGCGGAGCCCAAGCGCGGCGCCCGTTGAAGGGAGCGCTGCGGTGACCAGCGTCGCGATCCGCGGCGCCGCGCAGGTGCTGCGCCCGCCCCAGGACGGACTGCCCTACCTGCGCCACGACCGCGCCGGTGAGCTGACGCTCGACCCGGGCGAGGTGCTGCTCGACGGCGGCCGGATCGCAGGCTTCGAGGCGGCAGGCGCCGACCGCGAGATCGACGCCACCGGCTGCGCGGTGCTGCCCGGGTTCGTCGACTGCCATACGCACCTGCCGTTCGCGGGCTGGCGGGCGACGGAGTACGAGCGCAAGGTGACCGGCGTCCCCTACCAGGAGATCGCGCGCGCGGGCGGCGGGATCGCGAGCTCGGCGCGCTCGCTCGCCGAGACGGCCGACGAGGACGTGCTCACGCAGGCGCAGGCGCTCGCATCCGAGCTGCTGGAGCACGGCACGACCGCCTTCGAGGGCAAGACGGGCTATGGGCTCTCGCGCGCGGGGGAGGCGCGCGCCGCACGACTGGGGCGCGAGCTGGGCGCGCGGGTCGTCCAGCCGATGCGGGTCACCGGCCTGTTCGCCCACGCCATCCCAGCCGGGACGACCGCCGACGCGTGGATGGACGAGGCGGAGGCACTGGCGCAGGAGTGCGACGTCGACGCGCTCGACATCTTCGTCGAGTCGGTCGCATTCGGCAACGAGCACCTGGCACGGATGGGCGCGATCGCCCGCGACACCGGCCGGCCGCTGCGAGCCCACGTCGAGCAGCTCTCCACCCTGCGCTCGGTGCCCGTCGCGCTGGAGTGGGGCGCGCGCTCGGTCGACCACCTCTCCCTGATCCACCCCGACGACATCGCACCGCTGGCCTCGTCCGAGACGGCCGCGGTCCTGCTCCCCGGAGCGGAGCTGATGAATGCCGAGCACACCGCACCCGCGCGCGCGCTGGCCGATGCCGGCGCGATCGGCGTGCTCGCCACCGATCTCAACCCGGGCACATCGCCGATCGCCTCGATGCCGGTGATCATCGGTCTCGGGGTGCGCCGCTACGGCTGGAGCGTGCGCGAGGCGCTGCTCGCGGCGACGCTGAACGCCGCCTGGGTTCTGGGCTGGTCGGACGAGCTCGGCTCCCTGGAGCCGGGAAAGCGCGCCGACGTGCTGGTGCTCGACGGCCCCGCCGAGCACATCCCCTACCGCTTCGGCCACAACCCGGTCGCGATCGTTCTCGCGGCCGGGGAGCCGGTCTGGGTGCGGCCCGACCAGGCGTGGCGGTTGCGGTCGTGACGGATCGAGGCACGCGCGGCTTCAAGCTGCGACCGAACGACCAGCTGTCCGTCGAGGCACGTCCGTGAAGGCCATCGACGCGTCCGAGTTGCGCGATCGGCTCGCCGGGCTCGAGCCGATCGGACGCGGGCCGGACGGGACGACCCGCCTCGCGTGGACCGCCGAGCTCGCCGCGGCCGAGATGTGGTTCGGCGAGCAGGCGGGCGCCGCGGGCCTGGGTGTCGAGCGCGACCCCGCCGGATCGCTCTGGGCTGTGCCGGACTCGCCTGGGCCATGGTGGGCGACCGGATCGCACCTCGACAGCGTGCGCAGCGGCGGCCGCTTCGACGGCGCGCTCGGTGTCGCGGCCGGCTTCGCGGTCGCCGAGCGCGTGCCGGGGGTCGCGGTGATCGCGTTCGCCGATGAGGAGGGCGCGCGCTTCAACACGCCGACCTTCGGCTCGCGCGCGCTCGTCGGACGGCTCGACGTCGGCGACGTGCTGGCGCGCACCGACGACGACGGACTCGCGCTCGCCGACGCGATGCGCTCTGCGGGAACCGACCCGGAACGGCTCGCTGACGCGCCGGCCTGGCTGGCGCGACTGCGCGGGTTCCTCGAGCTGCACATCGACCAGACGCAGGACCTGGCGCGGCTCGACGCAGCCGCCGGCGCGGTCGGCGCGCTCGCATCGCGCATGCGACTCGCGCTGACCTTCGCGGGCCGCGCCGACCACGCCGGGACGACCCGCCGCGCCGAGCGCCGCGATGCGCTGGCCGCGGCAGCGCGCATGATCGTGGCGGCCGACGAGCTGACCGGCGGCGACCCCGACTTCCTCGTGACCGCCGCGCGCATGCTCGTCGAGCCGAACGCCTTCACGACCGTCCCGTCCGGCGTGCGCTTGTGGATCGACGGCCGCACGCCGGACCCGGAGCGACTGGCGCTCTGGCGCGCCGAGCTCGAGGCCGCCGCAGCCGTGCTGGCGGGCCGCTCCGGAGTGGCGATCGAGCTCGCGACCGCCTCGCATACCGAGGGCGTGACGTTCGATCTCGACGTGCTGGCGGCGATCGGCGACCTCCCGCGACTCGTCTGCTTCGCCGGTCACGACGCCGGCATCCTCGCCCAGCGGCTGCCGGCCGGCATGGTGTTCGTGCGCAACGCGACGGGCGTCAGCCATTCGCCGGAGGAGCACGTCGAGCTCGACGACGCGGCAGTCGCGGCCGAGGCGATGCGCGCGGCGCTCACGAGGCTCGCGTGAACCCGCACGAGTTGCCTGCGATGGTCAACGCCCACTCGCACGCGTTCCAGCGCGACCTGCGCGGCGCGGCCGAGCGGCCCGCGCCCGAGGCTCACGCCGCGGATGACTTCTGGTCCTGGCGCGAGGCGATGTTCGCGCTCGCGCGCCGCCACGATCCGGACTCGATGCGCGACGTCGCCGGGCGCGTGTACGACGAGATGGCCGCCGCCGGCTACGGCGCGGTCGGGGAGTTCCACTACGTCCATCATCAGCCCGACGGAACGCCGTACGCGGATCCCAACGCGATGGCGAAGGCCGTCGGCGAGGCAGCCCGTGCTGCCGGCCTGGAGATCGTGCTGCTCCCCGCCGCCTACAACCGTGCCGGCTGGGACGGCGGCGACCTGCCGCCCTCCGTGGGGCAGCGCCGCTTCTGCGACCCCGACGTCGGCACCTACCTGGCCCGGGTCGACGCGCTGCGCAATTGGGCCGCCGGTCAAGACGGCGTGCACGTCGGCGTGGCTGCCCACAGCGTACGTGCGGTGCCGGCGGGCTGGCTCGAGGCGATCGCCGCCTACTCGGAGCAACACGGCCTGGTGCGCCACGTGCACGCGCACGAGCAGCCGCGCGAGCTGGAGGAATGCCGCGCCGAGCACGACCTCTCACCCGTCGAGCTGCTCGACCGCAGCGGCTTTCTCGGCCCGCGCACGAGCCTCATCCACGGCATCCACGTCGATGCCGGCGATGTGCGGCGGCTGGCGAAGAGCGAGACGATCGTCGTCTCCTGTCCGACCACCGAAGGTAGCCTCGGCGACGGCCACTTCCCGGCCCTCACCTACCGCGACGCCGGCGTGCGGATCGCGATCGGCACCGACTCGCAGGTGCGTGTCGACCCGTTCGAGGAGGCGCGCGAGCTCGAGACGCTCGCCCGGCGCGAGCGGCGCACCCGCCATGCGCTGCTGGCGAGCTATGGGGACCTCTGGGCCGAGCTTGCGCGCAACGGGCGCGCGAGCCTCGGCCTCGACGACGCCGGCACGATCGCGATCGACCGTGACCATCCCGAGCTGCGCGGGGTCGCGGACGCCGACGTCGCGCTCGCGGTCGCCACCTGCGCCTCGGCCGCGGTGGTCTGCCGTCGCGCCGGCGCGCGCTGAAATCGCCGCTGGTTCCGGGCTCGCCGTCGAGTTCCGCCGCCCGCTCGCCTACCGTGCAGCGGCATGATCGACGCGCTCACGGACACGCTGGAGATCCGCCTGCTGCATCCCGCCGCGGTCGCGCCGGCGCGGATGCGCGGCGGCGACGCCGGCTACGACCTGCGCGCGACCGAGCGGGTCTCGATCCCGCAGGACGGGCGGCGGCTCGTCGGGACAGGGATCGCCATCGCGCTGCCCGAGGGAGTCGCCGGCCTGGTCACGCCCCGCTCCGGGTTGGCGATCGAGCACGGCATCGGGCTGCTCAACGCCCCGGGCCTGATCGACCCGGGGTATCGCGGCGAGATCAAGGTGATCCTCCACAACACGAGCGAGCGCCGCTTCACGGTGGAGATCGGCGACCGCATCGCCCAGCTGCTGCTCGTGCCGTACTGGGCGCCGGACCTCGAGGTGGTCGAAGAGCTGCCCGCGACGGAGCGCGGGTCGGATGGCTTCGGGTCCTCGGGCCGGCGCTGAGGCTCAGGCGACCGCGACGGTCGCCTGACCCGGGTCACCCAGCGGCGCGTCGCGGCGCGGGCGCGCTCCGACGAACAGCAGCCCGCCGGCCAGGATGAGCAGCACGAAGCCGGTCGTGAGCGAGATCTTCCCCGCCTCGTCCAGGAAGCCGAGGCCGGCTCCCGCGCTGATGCCGGCTTCGACGCCTGCCGAGCCGTCGGCGTTCATCACGACGACCGACCAGTCGCCGTCGCGGACGTCCCAGGTCAGCGCCTGCTCGCCGTCGCCTTGAGCGGTCGCGGCCCAGATCTTCCGCTCGCCCGGCGCGGCCGGAGTGCGGCCTGCGCGGGTGTCGTAGCCGGCGTGGAAGGGCGAGAACTCGACGTCCGTGATCACGTCGTGCGAGCTGCCGCGCAGGTAGTCGGAGACGTCGCTCGTGCGGGCGATGCCGACGAAGCCCTGGTCGTCCTTCTTGGAATCAGCCCAGAGCAGGAGGCCGCCGCCGGCGAGGAAGCCGAGCGACAAGAGGGCGAGGAGACCGGACGCGACGATCGCGGCGAGCTTTCCTCCGTGGGGTCTGCGGGCCGGGCGGCCCGTCGCGACGTTTTGCATGATGTCTCCGGATGGCGTGGGTCGGGTGATGTCATCCACCTTGCCAGCGCCCCCGTCGCGGCGCGCAGGGGTCTACATGTGTCCCTGGGGGCGGTTAGCCCGGGCGGCCGTTGGCGCTGGCCGCATAGCGGTCGTAGCGCTCTGCGACGACCGCCGGCAGCCGCACATTGATCTTCACGCCGTGATCGGTGTCCTCGCGCTCGAGGTCGCCCGCGAGATCGTGCAGCTCCGAGAGCGTGCCGCCGTCGGAGAACGGAACGAGCAGCTCCACATCACGCAGCGTGCGCTCGAACTCGGCGGCGATCCGCTCGCCCAACGCATCGAGGCCTTCGCCGGTCAGCGCCGAGACGAGCGCGGCGTCCGGGTATATGAACGCGAGCTCGCGGCGGCGGTCGTCGTCGAGCGCGTCGGCCTTGTTGAGCACGAGCAGGCGCGGCTGGTCGTCGCTGCCGATCTCCCGCAGGACGTCCTCCACGGCGCGCGTCATCTCCGGTAGCTCGTCCGCGGGGGCGCTCGCGTCGACGACGTGCAGCAGCAGGTCGGCGCGCATCGTCTCCTCGAGTGTCGCGGCGAACGCGTCGACGAGCTGGTGGGGCAGCTTGCGGATGAAGCCGACGGTGTCGGTCAGCAGGTACGTGCGGCCCTCGAGCCGCAGCGTGCGCGTCGTCGGATCGAGCGTGTGGAAGAGCCTGTCGCGCACGCCGACGTCAGCGCCGGTGAGCACGTTGAGCAGCGTCGACTTGCCCGCGTTCGTGTAGCCGGCGAGCGCGACCGTCGGAAGGTGTGCGCGCTCGCGCTCGGCGCGCTGGGTCGCGCGGGTGGCACGCACGCCGTCGAGCTGGCGGCGCAGCGCCGTGATCCGGTCACGGGCAAGCCGACGGTCGGTCTCGATCTGCGACTCGCCCGGGCCGCGCGTGCCGATGCCGCCGACGCCACGGCCGGCGCCGAGGCGCTCGAGGTGCGTCCAGAGCCCGCGCATGCGGGCCATGTTGTACTCGAGCTGTGCGAGCTCGACCTGGAGCTTGCCCGCCGCCGAGCGCGCGTGCACGGCGAAGATGTCGAGGATCACCGCAGTGCGGTCGATCACCGGCACCCCGATCTCCTGCTCGAGGTTGCGCTCCTGGCGCGGCGTCAGCTCGTCGTCGCAGGCGACGAGGTTCGCGTCCGCCTGCTCGATGAGCACCTTGAGCTCCTCGACCTTGCCCGGACCGAGGTAGAGGTTCGGGTGCGGCTTGTCGCGCTTCTGGATCAGCTCGCCCGCGACGGCGACGCCGGCCGTGCGCAGCAGCTCCTTGAGCTCTGAGAGGTCGCCGCCGGGCAGCGCTCCGACGACGTAGGCGCGCTGCTTCGCACGGCCGGCCCTGGCCGGCGGCGCATAGCGCGATTGAGTGGTGCGTCCGGAGCGGGTCTTCTCCACTGCCCCTGAGTGTAGATCGCGACCGAGAGCTATTGTGCCGCGCGTGCCGGACCTCGCAGAGCGGCTCGCCGCACGCACGCTCGAGCTGGTCGACATCGCGTCGGAGTCGCGCGACGAGGAGCCGCTCGCGGCCCGCGTCGCCGCGGTGCTGCGCGAAGGCGGCGTCGCGGTGCGCGATCTCGGCGACAGCTGCGTGCTCGCCGGCGACCTCGCGGCCCCGCTGGTGCTCGCCGGCCACCTCGACACCGTTCCTGCGCAGGGCAACCGGCCCGGCCGGATCGACGGCACGCGCGTGCACGGCCTCGGCACGAGCGACATGAAGGGGGCGCTGGCGGTGATGATCGAGCTGGCGCTCGCGCGCGCGCCCTTCCGCTGCCTGTTCTTCGGCCGCGAGGAGCTGCCGGCGCAGGAGTCCGCGCTGGCGCCGCTGCTGGCACGCGAGCCGCTCGACGCCGAGCTTGTCGTGATGATGGAGCCGACCGCCTGCGAGCTGCACGCGGGCTGCCTGGGGAACATCAACGCGACCTGGACGTTCGCGGGCCGCTCCGGTCACTCCGCGCGGCCGTGGGACGCCGAGAACGCGATCGAGCATGCCGCCGCCGGCGTGCTCGCGCTGGCGGCGCAGCCGCCGCTCGCGCACAGCTTCGACGGGCTCGAGTTCTTCGAGGTCGCCAGCGTGACGACGATCGCGGGCGGGATCGCCGCCAACGTCATCCCCGACCAGGTTCAGTGTGGGCTCAACTTCCGCTACGCACCCGGCCGCAGCCCCGCCGAGGCCGAGGCGCGGCTCGAGGAGCTGTGCGCGGGCCATGGTGAGCTGCGCATCGACTCGAGCGCGCCGTCGGGACCCGTCGCGACCGGTCCCCGGGTCGACGCGCTGGTCGCCGCCGGGGTGCTCGTGCGCGCGCCGAAGCAGGCGTGGACGCCGGTCGCGGAGTTCGGGTCGGCGGGCATCCCGGCGGTCAACTTCGGGCCGGGACATCCCGCGCAGGCGCACCGCCGCGACGAGTCGGTCGAGATCGCCGCGCTCGCACGGGCCTACGACGTGCTCGAGCGGTTCGGGAGCGAAGCGTCTACGCGCGCGGCGCGATGAGGGTCGCCGCGGCGCTCACGGGTCTCGAGACCTACCCGTTCGTGCGCCTCGCCGAGGCCAAGCAGCGGCTGCTCGCGGCAGGCGCCGACCTGATCGACTTCGGCATCGGCGAGCCGCGCGAGCAGACGCCGGCCTTCATCCGCGAGACGCTCGTCGCAGCGCTCGACCCGCTCTCGACCTATCCCCAGTCCGACGGCCTGCCCGAGTTGCGCGCCGCGATCGCGAGCTGGGCCCAGCGACGCTTCGGCGCGGTGCTCGATCCTGCCACGCAGGTGCTGCCGACGCTCGGCTCCAAGGAGGCGATCTTCCACCTCGCGCAGGTGCTCGGCGGCGGGCAGGTGGCGATCCCAGCACCGGCCTATCCGGTCTACGCCCGCGGCGCGCTGTTCGCGGGCAAGCGCGTGCTCGAGCTGCCGCTGCGCGAGCAGACCGGCTTCCTCCCCGACCTGGAGGCGGTGCCCGCCGGAACGTGGCGCGACGTCGCCGTGCTCTGGCTCAACTACCCGAACAACCCGACCGCAGCGACGGCGCCCCGGGAGCTCTTCGAACATGCTGCACAACTCGCGCGCGAGCACGATTTCGTCGTCGCGTCCGACGAGGCGTACTCGGAGATCTACTTCGGCGACGAGCCGCCGATCTCGATGCTCGAGCTCGACGACCTGAGCGGCGTGCTGGTCTTCAACACGCTCTCCAAGCGCTCCTCGATGCCCGGTTATCGCTCGGGCTTCATGGCCGGCGACCCAGCGCTGATCGCGCTGCTCAAGCGCTACCGGCCCAACGTCGGCACGGCACCGCAGGAGTTCATCCAACGCGCAGCGGTCGCGGCGTGGAGCGACGAGGAGCACGTGGAGCAGGTGCGAGCCTCCTACCGCGCCAAGCGCGACGTGCTGCTGGACGTGCTCGCCGCGCACGGCTTGCGCAGCGCCGGCGGCGACGCCACGTTCTTTCTCTGGCTCGACGCGGGCCCGGGGGCCGACGCGCTGGCAGAGCGACTGCTGGCCGACGGCATCGTGCTCGCGCCCGGCTCGTTCTTCGGCCCCGCCGGCGCCGGCTACCTGCGGCTCGCGCTCGTGCCGACGCTGGCTGAGTGCGAACGCGCCGCCGAGCGCCTCGGCAAGCTGCTCTGAGCGGCGGCGTCAGTCGTTGGCGTGCAGTGCGGCGTTCAGCCCGGCCCAGCGCCCACTGCGCGGCAGCGCCTCGATCGCTCCGGTCTGGGAGTGACGCCGGAACAGCAGGCCGTCGGCGCCGCTCAGCGCGGCGGCCTTCACGACCTCGCCGTCGGGCAGCGCGACGCGCGAGCCGCCCGTGACGTAGAGCCCGGCCTCGACGATGCAGTCGTCCCCCAGCGAGATGCCGAGCCCGGCGTTCGCGCCCAGCAGGCAGCGCTCGCCGACCGAGACCACGGTCGTGCCGCCGCCCGAGAGCGTGCCCATGATCGACGCCCCGCCGCCGATGTCCGAGCCGTCGCCGACCACCACTCCGGCAGAGATGCGGCCCTCGACCATCGACGCGCCGAGCGTGCCCGCGTTGAAGTTGACAAACCCCTCGTGCATCACGGTCGTGCCCTCCGCCAGATGCGCGCCGAGGCGCACGCGGTCGGCGTCGGCGATCCGGACGCCCGCGGGGACGACGTAGTCGGTCATGCGCGGGAACTTGTCCACCGAGGTGACGGCGAACGGGCGGCCGGCAGCGCGGAACCGCATCCGCACGGAGCCGAGCGCGGCGGGATCGACGGGACCTTCGCTGGTCCAGGCGACATTGGCGAGCACGCCGAACAGCCCGCTCAGGTCAGCCTCGTGCGGCCGGATCAGCCGGTGCGAGAGCAGGTGCAGGCGCAGCAGGCCGTCGTGCGCGTCCGCGGGCGGCTCGGCCAGCGAGCGGATT
>Ga0136618_10000444_pt1 | contig 14106 bp, 15 predicted proteins | sample AntDrymUQ3302106_2_FD_104805 | JGI IMG/M metagenome (GOLD analysis project Ga0136618, IMG submission 104805) | Polar desert sand microbial communities from Dry Valleys, Antarctica - metaG UQ330 (21.06) | ecosystem: Environmental > Terrestrial > Soil > Desert | place: Antarctica: Dry Valley... | reverse complement strand
GGCCGACGGCGCGCCTCGGCCACGATCAGGTCGGCGGCATGGCGTTCACTGACGTTACGACCGGGCTCCCCGAGCCTGGCGTAGCCGATGCCCTCAGGTCCGTGCGTCTCGGGCGCGATCATCAGCGGCCGGACCAATGGGACCTCGCGCCCAAGGGCAACCTCGATGTCGGATCTGCCACACAGCTCCAGCACGCCCAGCGTGTTTTGCGCGACCTGCCGCGCAGCGATGTTTCCGGAGACGCACGTGATCGCTACGATCTCCGCTTCGGCGGACGAGCAGGCGTAAAGCAGCGCGAGCGAATCATCGATGCCAGTGTCGACATCGATGATGATCGGACGCGCCGGGACAGTAGCCAGTGGATTCCTCATCGCTGGTACAGCAGACTACAGAGCGATGACGATCGCCGACACAGAACCGACACTTGACCAGCGCGTCCGCCTGTTCATTTTTGAGCACATGGCGGAGCACGCCTCGCCGCCGGTAGTGGAGCAGCTGATGACGTGGTTCGAACTGGACCGCGCCGCGACCGTGGGCATGTTGAGCAAGCTTGTCGAGGCGCGTCACATCGCGCTCGTAAAGGGGACCGCGCGCATCCTGATGGCCTTCCCGTTCTCGGCGATCGCCACCCCGTTTCGCGTCCTGGCCAATGGCCGCACCTACTTTGCGAACTGCGCCTGGGATGCGATCGCCTTCCATTCAATGCTCAGTACCGAGATCGCGATTGACTCGTTCTGCCACCATTGCGCCACACCGATCCGGATCGAGATGCGCGATGGCCGCGCGGCCCGCGTCGATCCGCCCGAAGCCATCGTCTATCTTGCACTCCGCGCGACGCAGTGGTGGGATGACATCATCGCGACCTGTTCGAACACGATGGTCTTCTTCGCTTCGCCCGAGCATCGTGACGCGTCCGACCTTTCCGCCCCGCCCGAGGCGGCCACTTCACTCACTCCCGATGAGGTCTACGCGCTCGGCGTGCCGCTGTATGCGGACAAGCTCTCGATGGACTACAGGAGGCCGGGCATCGACGAGCTGCGCGCGCATTTCGCGTCACTCGGCCTGACCGGCCCGTACTGGCAGAGCTGAGCGTGGCAATCACCAGGTTCGTGGCGATCATCGTGGGCAGCCGGTCGGATCTTGAGGTTGTCCAGAAAGCTGCCGACCTGCTGGCCAAGCTCGGCGTGGCGAACGAGCTGCGGGTCATATCGGCACATCGGGCACCGGACCTGCTCGAGACGTACGTGGCGAGTGCGCTCGACCGTGGCGTGGTCGTGTTCATCTGCGCGGCCGGGCTCGCCGCCCATCTGCCGGGCGTCGTTGCCTCCAGGACCACCCTGCCCGTGATCGGCCTGCCCATGCCCGGCCAGCTGGCTGGCGGCCTCGACGCGCTGCTGTCAATCGTGCAGATGCCAAAGGGTGTTCCCGTGGCGACGGTGGGCATCGGCCAGGCTGAGAATGCCGCGCTGTTGGCGGCGCAGATGCTCGGCCTGTCCGACCCTGCGATCGCCCAGGCCGTAGCCGATCACCGCGCCGAAGCTCGACGTCAGATCGAGGAAGACGCAACGAATCAGTAACCCGAACGCAACAGGGCGTGCAGGGAGCCGTGGCTAGACTCGGCCGATGGACCTCGATCGGCAGGAACTCCCGGCGCGCGTCGGCTCCCGCCCCGATCCCCCACAGCGCCTGCCAGAGGCCAACCCACCTGTCCTGGGTGACTGGTTCATCTACCTGTCGGTCGTCGTGCTGGTCTGCGGCGTGGTGGCAATCACCGCTCTCAACTTCGGGGCGCCACTGAGCTCAGGCGTGGTCCGCTTCCCGGCGCTCATCGCGTTCGGGCTGCTGATCGCGCTATCTGCTGACGCGGGCACTCGGGCCTGGCGCTCCGCCTGGGATTGGCTGCCGGTAGATCGCCCGCGTGGCCTGTCGCGCTTCATCTGGGCGGCCGTCATGGCCGCGACATTCGTCGCGAGCCTCGCGGCCGTGGCGTTCATCGTGAGCACGTAACGTGGCCGGGGCACCGGTCAGCCGCGTCAATAGCCGAACGGTCAACCTCATTGGGCTCGGCATCGGCATCGTGTCCGCGCTGGTGGTTGTGCTCGCGTCGCCGAACCATGGGGACCCGTTCGTCTTCCTCAAAATCGCTGACCCGATCGCGGCTGGCGCAATCCCCTACCGCGAGTTCCCGGTCGAGTATCCGCCGGTCGCCCTTCTGCCCCTGGTCCTGCCAAGGATCCTGGTCGGCGTCGATGCACCGCCGCTTGCCTACGAGATCGTCTTTGGCCTGATGAACATCGTCGTGGCGGTATTGGCGGGAGCCGTGGTCGTCTGGCTGGCCCGACGGGGCTGGTCGGCCCAATCGGAGCGAGAGACGCTGGTCGTCTACCTGGCGCTCGCCTTCGCGCTGTCGGTACTGATCATCTTTCGCTTCGACATCGTGCCGGCATTTCTCTCCGTCGCGGCCGTTGCGGCAATGGCCGCGGGGCGCTCGGCGTGGGCAGGCTTCGCTCTCGGTCTGGCGGTGGTAACGAAGCTATATCCCGCCTTCCTCGCACCCGTGCTGCTGGGCTACTACCTGTTCGCCCGGCGCTGGACGGCGGCCGGCTTCTTCGTCTTCGGCCTCGTGACGATCGTTGCTGCCGTCATGCTGCAGGCCTATCTCGTGGCCGGGCCTGACTCGCTCTCGTTCCTGAACTACCAGCGCGACCGTGGCGTGGAGATAGAGAGCGTGGTCGGAGGCCTGGCGCTGCTCGCGGACAACATGCTCGGGATCAACGCCCACGTCTCGTTCGGCTTCGGATCATTCGAGGTCGAGTCCCCGGTGGTCGACGCCCTCGCCGCGCCAGGCTTCGTTAGCGAGCTGATCCTGGCATTCACACTCCTGGGCGCCGGCGCCCTCGCATTCCGGCGCGACGTGCGGAGCTTCGATTCGGTCAGGCCGCGCACACTGATCACGTACATCGTCGCGACGCTGCTGGTCGCCATCCTGACCAACAAGGTCCTGTCGCCACAGTACATGTGCTGGCTGCTGCCCTTCGGGGCGTTGCTGCCGCGGCGGCAGGCGTTCCTGTTGCTCGTCATTTTCGTGCTGACGGTGGTGGTCTACCCGATCGCCTTCGATTGGCTACGCGCCGGCGCCCCGGCAATCGTCACCATCCTGAATGTGCGCAACCTGCTGCTGCTGGTGCTGTTCGTGTGGCTGATCCTGCCGCCCAGGGTTCGCCCGGCCGAGCCTCAGATCGTGGCGATGTTGGAGACCCCGCCGAGCAGCCCCGCTCCGATGCCGAACACGAGCAACCCCATGGCCAGCCGCCGTCTACGCGGGGCGATCACCGTCATCAGCACAGCCGCAAACGCCACGGTGAGTATCTTGGCCAGGGTGAGGCCGGTCAGACCTGTCTCTTGGGCGAGCACGACGACGACGGGGTTCGCCTCTGCCGCCAGCCCGTGGCGGTCGACCATCACCAGGAAAGAGGCGTAGTCAAAAAGGTGGGCGAGCGCCAGGACCACGAGTGAGATCGTGTGCGGCACAGTCTCCGATCCGTTCCAAAGAACGGGATCGGGCTCGCCATTGCTCCGCGCGGCTCACGGCGACCGGTGTTTCGAGCCACGCATCTTCGCTTCCCGTAGGAGGTGATTCTCTGCGACGGAGGGCACCCCTGTCGAGGGCAAAGGGCGATCGCCGTTGACAGAAGGCACCGCCGCGCCGCGACCGACTCATGCGCGCCGCGCGAGGACCCCAGCCATCAGCCTGCCGATCGCGCCACGGCCCACCATCGCGCTTTCCAGGTGCCGCGGAGTGGCGTGCCAGAACGACTCCTTGTAGCCGCCGACCCAGAGGAAGTCGTAGTTGTGGCAGCCGCGCCTGACTGCCTCGGCAAGGCCGGCGTCGAACAGATGCTTGCCCAGCGAGAAGGACCTGTAGGCAGGGTCGGTGGTCATCGCGATCATCAGCGCCATCGCGTACCCGTTCTGGGCCATCGATACGAGCACGCCCTGGACGCCCGATTCGTCGCGGGCGACCGTCACCCACGCGCCACCGTGCTCAATGAGCGCGGGCACGGACTCGTGGACCAGGCCACGGAACTCAGGGTCGTGGGCGAAGTACACCTCGCCATCACCCCATCGCTCGTGCAACAGCCGCTCGATCGCGTCCAGCGCCTCGGTCAACGCGGAAGTGGGCACGGCGGCCTGGATCGCCCCGCCGCGGTACTCGGCGAACTTGCGCATCTCCCAGCGCATCACCTTGCGCGACTTAGACCCGAGATGCTTCGCCCACCCTTCGATCGAGTCCGGCAGGTCCAGCTGGAAGGTGGTCGAACGCACGTTGGAGTAGCCCGCGTATTTCCAGCCGGCTGCTGTCGCCGCGGTGCGGAGGCGCTCCGGCGTGGGTGAGCCAACCTGCGGTCGCACGATGCGCAGCAGGTCCCACTCGCGGCTTGTGCGCAACCACGTGGCCAGGCCGTCCAGCACCTGGGGGCGCGCTTCGTAAGCGGCGAGGACATCGACCAGGCCGCGCATTCGCGGACCTATCGTTCCCCACAGGGCGAGCTGTCGAATGGGCCGTACGGGAGGCCGATCAGCGATCAGGCTCATGGGCGCCACTCCCACCAGTTGGCCACCGTCGCGCCAGGTGAGAACTCGGACGCCGTAGCGGCCCAGGTAGCGACGGGCGACCGGCAGGAGCCAGTCAGGTGCGTCGAGCGCAGCCCTGGCCGAGCCGGCGGCCAGCGCCCGCCACTCGGGAAGCAGCTCCTCGACCCGTTCGAGGTCGGTGAGAACCTCCGGCGGGCTGAGGGTCAGGCTCAGCTCAGGTCGATGAATACGTTCTTGACCTCGGTGTAGAGATCAAGCGCGTGCATGCCCAGCTCGCGGCCGAGGCCGGACATCTTGTACCCGCCGAAGGGCGCCTCGGTGTGGACTTCCTGGTTGCTGTTTATCGAGATCGTGCCCGATCGGACGCCCTTTGCGACACGGAGCGCGCGGCTGATGTCGCGCGTCCAGACCGAGCCGGCCAATCCGTATGACGTCGAGTTGGCCAGGCGCACAGCCTCCTCTTCCGTGTCGAACGGAATAATCCCGACGACAGGCCCGAAGACCTCCTCGCGCATCAGGCGCATGTCCGCGTTGCAGGCGTCGAAGATGGTCGGCATGAGGAAGGCGCCGTCTGCCAGGGCGGCATCGTCGGGCGGCTGGCCGCCAAGGAGGAGCTCAGCTCCCTCGGCCTCGCCAGCGGCGATGTATTCCTGCACTCTCCCGCGCTGGCGCTGAGAGACGAGCGGTCCGACCTGGGTCTTCTCGTCGGCAGGATCGCCGACGACCAGTGCTCGCGTCGCGTTGACGAACAGCTCGACGACGCGGTCATGGAGCGATCGCTCCACGAGGATGCGGCTTCGCGCGCAGCAGTCCTGCCCGGCGTTATCGAAGACCGCCATCGGTGATTCGGCCGCGAAACGGTCGACGTCGGCGTCGGCAAAGATGATGTTCGGGCTCTTGCCACCGAGCTCGAGCGAGATCCTTTTGATGTTTCCCGCGGCGAGCCGCATGATCTCCTGGCCCGTGGCGGTCTCGCCCGTGAAGGCGACCTTGCCGATCCCAGGATGCGCCGCGATGGCCGATCCGACCGTGCCGCCGGGCCCGGTCACGACGTTCACCACGCCCGGCGGGAATCCAGCCTCGAGCGCCAGCTCACCGAGGCGGATCGCCGATAGCGGCGTGTATGACGCGGGCTTCAGGATGCATGTGTTGCCGGTGGCCAGGGCGGGACCGATCTTCCATGTGGCCATGTTCAGCGGGAAGTTCCAGGGCACGATCATCCCGACAACGCCGATTGGCTCGCGTAGCGTGAAGTCGACGCCGGGCAGGCTGGTCGGGATCGTCTCGCCGAAGTGCTTGTTGGCGGCGCCGGCGTAGTACTCGAGCACGAGGCTGACCGCGAACGCTTCGCCGCGTGAAGAGGTGATCGGCTTGCCGACGTTCTCGCGGTCGATCTGGGCCAGCTCCTCCATGTTCTTCTTCGCGAGCTCGGCGAACTTCTGCAGCGTGCGGCCGCGCTTGGCCGCCGACCACTTCGAGTAGGGCCCCTCGAACGCCTTGCGCGCGGCGTCCACCGCACGGTCTACGTCTGCCTTGGCGGCCAGCGGCACGTTGGCGATGACCTGGCCGGTCGCCGGGTTATGCACCTCGAAGGTCTGGCCGTCGAGGGCATCGACCTGCTCGCCGCCAATGAGCATCTTCACGTCGCGTGGCTTCGTCGGCCCTTGGTCAGGCAACTGTTCGGGCGCTTGCTGTTCGGTGGTCATTCGACTCCGGGGCTCAATACAGGACGCGCGTGTCGTTGGAGGTGTGCAGCAGGAAGACATCATCGGAGATCGTTTCGTCGATCGCCATCCACTCCACCCTGGCGAGGCGGGTCAGCTGCTCGCCGACGTGCTCCGCCAGCAGTAGAACCACACCGGTCTGCACGTCCACGCCAACCTCCAGCCAATGGTCGGGCCGATCGGTCAGCACATGGCTGGTTCGGGGGTGGTCGCAGCGCAGCAGGATGGCCTCGCGGCCGGCCAGCTCCTGTGTTCCCAGCCGCCTGACGGCGCCGCTCGACAGCACGTTGCGGCAGAAGCCATTGGGGTGGACGAACATCTCCGCCAGCGTCTCGGCGGGGAGCGTCGTCACCGGCAGGTAGATCTGCGCGAAAAGAGGAAGGTCGGGGTCGGTGACGCCGACGGGGCGGACGGGAACCCGGCGCTTCGTGGCCAGGTTCGACACTGCGTCGTAGGTGCGGACGGTCTCGCCATCGGAAACCCAGGCATCGAAATCTCGATCGAGCGTCCGTCCCCGCGTGCTGATCACCTTGGCCCTGCCCGGGTGGCGCAGCCAGACCTCGTGGCTCTCGGTCTCGTCCCCGTGGGTCGTCGTGCGTCTGTCGACGATCCGCATGCGCAGCGTCGTGAATCGCAGCTCGGCCTCAGCCATGAAGCGGAACAGATCGGGGATCTCGGGCTCGGTCGTGGACAGCGTCGGCTGATCCGGCCGGAGGGCCGGAAGCTGGGGAGCCACGGGGGCCTCGTGCATCGCGGCCGATTGTAGAGGCGAGCGCGCTTAACCGACCCGGCGAGGGCGGCGACCGGCGCCAAATGACTGCGGCGACCGGCGCCGACTCCGGCGGCCGGCACCGACTCCGCCGGCCGGCGCCGACTCCGGCGGCCGGCACCGACTCCGCCGGCCGGCGCCGACTCCGGCGACAAGCGGGCGACCACGACCCGTCATTTGTTGCGCCTGTCGACACTACGCGGGTCAGCGAGTCATCCGCGTGCACCAATCCGGGATTGGGCGACCGTGAGCGAGCGTGGCCAAGCGTGGCCAAGCGTGGTCGAGCGTGGAAAAGCGACCCTAACCCGGCCTTCAACCCGCGTAACGTTGGCCGGTTCGACATCTGACAGGCAGCAGGCGGCGGAGCTCGGCGGGGACGTTGGACGCTCGTACACTTGCGTCGATGGGCGACGACGTACGCACCGAGAAGGACCCCCTCGGCACGCTGGAGGTCCCGGCCGACGCCTATTTCGGCATTCAGACCCAACGCGCGATCAACAACTTCCCCATCAGCGGCCGACGGCCGGACGTGGCCCTGGTCAGAGCGGCGGTGCAGGTCAAGAAGGCGGCCGCGCGAGCCAACTGTCAAACGGGCCGTCTCGGGCAGCACTTGGCGGACGCGATCATCAAGGCGGCCGACGAGATCCTGGGCCTGACCGGGGGCGCCGGGTCGCCCGAAGACGCCGCCCGTCAGACCCGATTGATCGACAACTTCCGGGTCGACCCGTTCCAGGCCGGCGCCGGCGTCAGCCACAACATGAACACCAATGAGGTGCTCGCCAACCGGGCCATCGAGATCCTCGGCGGCCAGGGCACGGGAAGTGGCGAGCGCGGCGACTACGCGGTGGTCAGCCCGAATGACCACGTCAACATGGCGCAGTCCACCAATGACACCTTTCCAACGGCGATGCGCATCGCCACCCTCGATCGACTTGCGGAGCTGCTCCCCGCCCTGGATGAGCTCGGTGACGCGTTCGCCGAGCGCGGGCAGGCGTTCGATGGCGTCCTCAAGTCTGGCCGGACGCACATGCAGGACGCGGTTCCCATCCGGCTGGGCCAGGAGTTCGCCGCCTACGCGCTGACCATCCGCCGCGCTCGTGCCGCGATCACGGCTGCGGCCGACGGACTTCTCGAGCAGAACATCGGCGCGACGGCCGTCGGCACAGGCCTCAACGCGGAGCCGGAGTACATCCGCCTGGTGGTCGAGCTGCTGTCCGAGCAGACCGGCCACAGGCTGCGCCCGGCTGAGCACCTGGTCCACGCAACGCAGTCGATGGCGCCGATGCTGGCCGTGTCCGCCGCATTGCGCGGGCTGGCGGTCGACCTGGGCAAGATCCTCGAGGACCTGCTGCTGATGTCGTCGGGGCCGCGGACCGGCTTTGCCGAGATCCGCCTGCCCGCGCTTCAGCCGGGGTCGTCGATCATGCCCGGCAAGGTCAACCCGGTGATGGTCGAGAACATGGCCATGATTTCGTACCACGTCATCGGCCTGGACACGGCCGTTGCCTGGGCGGCGTCGCGTGGCCAGCTCGAGCTGAACGTGATGATGCCGCTGATGGCACACGAGGTCCTCGAGGCCCTCTCGATCCTGACCACCGGCGCTCGCCAGTTCGCGCGTCAATGCGTGTCGGGGATCGAGGCGGATGTCGAGCGATCCGCCTGGCTGCTGGAGCAGTCGAGCGCGATGGCAACGCCGCTTGCGCCTTACATCGGTTATGCGCTCGCGGCCGACATAGCCAAGGAGGCTGTCGCGACCGGCAAGACGATCCGCGCGCTGGTCGTCGACAAGGGCGTGTTCACGGCCGAGGAGATCGAGCAGATCCTGGATCCGCACGAGCTGACCGAACCCGGCGTGGCCGGTGGCTTCCGCTTCGAGCCGCGCATGCCTGAGGGCTACAAGCGCCCGACCGGACCGGTCGGCGGCGGAGGCTGATGGGTCCCTTTCGACGGGACGACACGCGTTTGGCATACGACACCGTTGCGCGACGGTACGCCGAGGAGGTAGCCGGAGAGCTCGAGGACAAGCCGTTCGACCGAGATTTCCTGGACCGCTTCGCGGAGGCCGTCAGGGGCCGCGGACGAGTCGTGGAGCTTGGCTGTGGCCCGGCCCATGTGTGTGCCTATCTCGCCAGGGGCGGGGTCGAAGTATCGGGGCTCGACGTGTCGCCGGGCATGGTCGCGGAGGCGAAGCGGATGTTTCCGGAGCTGGACGTGATAGCCGGCGACATGCTGGCGCTCCCCTTCGGCGACGCGGAGCTGGTTGGCGCCGTGTCGTTCTACTCGATCATCCATTTCGACGACGACCAGCTGGGGACGGCGTTCTCCGAGATGGCCCGCGTGCTGACCGACGGCGGATTGGCCGCCCTCGCCTTCCACATCGGCGACGAGGTCATCCATCGCGAGCAGTGGTGGGACATGCCCGTCGTGCTCGACGCGCGATTCCTGCCCACAGAGCACGTGACATCGGTCCTGGTCAAGGCCGGCCTCACCATCGAGTCGGTCGAAGAACGCGCGCCGTATGCCCCGGAGGTCGAGTACCAGAGCCGGCGCGCGTACATCGTCGCCCGCCGGCCCCGACGCCAGTGACGGAAGGCGCGGATCTGCGCCCGTTCGAGCTCGGATATGCGCGAACCGAGCTTCGGCAAAAGCTGGTGGATGCCGTCCTGCGCGGCGACAAGATCGCCACCGCCGGCCTGGCGACCGACTTCGCGCCGCACACCAACGACGCCTTGCCGCAACCGGGAGACCGGTGGTCGCTGCTGGGCTACGACGACGAGCCCGTCGCGGTCGTGGAGACGACGGGCCTCCAGGTGGTTCCTGCCGGCCAGGTGGACCTCCAGTTCGCGCGTGATGAGGGCGAAGGCTTCGAGAGCGTGGCCGATTGGCGTGCGGCTCACGAGCGCTTCTGGTCCGAGCAGTCGATCAGTGACGAGACGCTGATCGTGTGCGAGCACTTCAGGCTGGTCGAGCTGCTCCCTTAAGGTGCCGCCGATTGGGCACGCTCATTCACTGCATCAGGCGCAACTCGCCGATCAGCCGCGACCGTGAGAATGTGCCCGTGGCGAACGTTGGATCCGTGACTCGGACTGGCCTCGTTCGGCGTGATCGCACGGCGCGCGAGGCGGAGGAGGAGATGCTGGCGCCCGCGGCGACGCGTGCCGTCGACTCGCGCGGACGAGCAAATCCAGAGGAACCGGATGACTACCGGACAGCCTTCGAGCGCGACCGCGACCGCATCCTGCATTCGAAGGCGTTCCGCCGGCTGAAGCACAAGACGCAGGTTTTCATCAACCCGGACGGCGATCACTTCATTACCCGGTTGTCGCATACGCTCCAGGTCACCCAGATCTCGCGCTCGATCGCCGCCGCGCTCAGTCTCAACGAGACGCTCAGCGAGGCGATCGCCCTCGGTCACGATGTCGGCCACTCGCCCTTCGGCCACACTGGCGAGGGGGCCCTGTCGCCGTACTTCCCCGAAACAGGCTGGCACCACGCCGCCCAGAGCGTGCGCATCTTCGACGTGCTCGAGCACCTCAACCTGACCTGGGAGGTGCGTGACGGCATCCGGGCGCACTCCTGGAAGATTGAGCCGCCGCCGGCCACGGCCGAAGCGATGACCGTTCGCTACGGCGACCGGATCGCCTATCTCACCCACGACGCGCTGGACGCGCTGCGAGCCGGCGTCCTATCGCCCGACGACTTCCCCCGGCGTGCCCTGGAACGCTTCGGCCCTCCGGGCCGGGTGTGGATTGACGAGATGATCAACGCAGTCATCGACGAGAGCCTGGCCAGCGGCGCCGTGCGCATGGATACGCCCACGCTCGAGGTGATGAACGAGCTGCGCGAGTTCATGTTCGAGCGGGTCTACTTGTCGCCGGCCCAGCGCGTTCATACCGATCCGGCCAGCGCGCTCATCCGCCGCCTGGTCGACCATTACGTCGCCAATCCTTCGCAGCTGCCGAGCACCTATCGCGATTCCGAGGCCGATCTGACGACCCAGGTCGTCGACCACGTGGCCGGCATGACCGACAGATATGCGGTGATGGTTGACGAGCGCATCTCCAGCGGCTGATCAATGCCGCGTGGTCCTCGTCGGGATGATGGGCAGCGGCAAGACGACGATCGGACGGCTGCTCGCGGCGAGCACCGGGTGGCCTCTGGCAGACAACGACGAGCTGCTCCAGGGCCTTTACGGGATGACGCCACGCGAGCTCCACGCGGCGCTGGGGGTCGCCGGCCTACGTCAGGCAGAGGACGAGGCGCTGGTGGCCGGTCTCGACTTGACCGCACCGCGCATCGTCGACGCGGCCGGCGGAACGATCCTGTCCGACTCGTCACGGCGTCTGCTCGGGGAGAGTCTCGTGGTCTGGTTGCGCGCGAGCGCAGCGACGCTCGTTCGACGTAGCGGGACCGCGGCGCACCGGCCGTGGCTCGATCGCGGAGAGGAGTGGTTCCGCGAGGCGGTGGCGCACCGGTATCCGTTGTACGAGTCGGTTGCCGATTTGATCGTCGATACCGACGTCGGCACCCCGGACCTCGCCACCGAACAGATCAGCGCGTGGCTCGCAGGCGTGGTCCCTTGCGCTGCGTCTCTGCCGGCGCTCGATCGGGGCTAGACTCGAAGCGATATGGCCGAGTCGCCGACGATCGGGCGCCCCCACGGCGCCGACTCCGCGGGCATCGACAAGCAGTCCTACCGCGAGGTCCTCACCCGCTATGCCACGGGCGTGACCGTGGTCACCACGCTCGAGGACGCGCCCGAAGGACCGCAACCTTGGGGTACGACGGTCAACTCGTTCACCGGCCTCTCGCTCGAGCCACCGCTGGTGATGGTTGCCATCGGCAAGGAGCGCTCGATCCACCCGATCATCGAGCGCACCAATCGCTTCGGGGTGAACATCCTCGGCGAGGACTCGCAGGCCCTCTCTGACTGTTTCGCCGGTGCTCCGTCAACGCTCCCGCGTTCAGCGTTCTGCAACGCGGCGTACGAGCTGGGCGAGGCCGGCCTGCCCGTCCTCGACGCGGCGATTGCCTACCTGTGCGCGGAGGTGGAAACGGTCATCGACGCCGGCGACCACACGATGTACGTGGGCCGCGTCGTCGAGACGGGCTGTCGTGACGAGACCGGCTGGCCCCTGCTCTACTTCCGGCGGCGTTACCTGCGCATCGAGCGGGCGGAAACGACCGACCTGCGCGGCAAGGCCGACCTGCTGCGCTGAGGCCAGCATTTCAAGCTTGAAAATGACCACGTTGTGCCCATAGTCCGCGCCAACGGCCTCGATGTTCATTACGAGGTCGAGGGGGCGGGTCCGCCGCTCGTGCTGCTCCACGGCGCGACGTCGACGGCGGCCGAGGACTGGTCTGCCCAACGGCCTCTTTTTCGGAAGGCGTTCCGTCTCTACCTGGTCGATGCCAGGGGCCATGGGGGGACCAGGTGGGACGTCCGCGACGGCTTCAGCAGAGACCTGCTGGTCGATGACTTGCTCGCCTTCGCCGACGTGATGGGCATGAGCACCTTCCACGTGGTCGGCTTCAGCATGGGCGCGATGACGGCTTTGACGTTCGCCACGCGCTACCCGGAGCGCCTCCGTACGGCCATGATCTGTGGCATCGATATCGTCCGCGAGCCCCGTTCCAGCGTCGCCCGGCGGCTCATGGACCCTGAGCGGATCCAACGCGAGGAGCCCGACTGGGCGGCACAGCTCGAGCGCCGCCATGGCCCGGTTCAGGCAGAGGGTGCCTGGCAGCGACTGCTGCCAGCGATTGCCAACGATGTCGCGACCGCTGCGTTGCTGACTCACGAGGAGCTGCGCCGCATCCGCCTGCCGGTGCAGCTGGTCTACGGTGACCGGGACGTGTTCGTGCCCGCCGACCATGCCGTGGCAATCCACCGGCAGCTGCCAGATTCGCGCCTGTTCATCTGTCCCAACAGCCCGCACCAGGTGATGGTCAGCCAGCCTGCCCTGTTCAACCTCGCCGCGGGCAACTTCTACCGAGCGACTGAGAAGGTGGCACGGCAACGAGCAGAGCAGGGCACGGTAGAGGAAGCCGAAGGCGAGCAGGGCGACGGCGCACGGGCATACGATCCGCAGACGGCCGCCGCCGCAGTCCCGGTGACAGCCGACACGGATCCCGCCGATCCTTTCAGCACCTGGTAGGGAGGAACTCGAGATATGGCCGTGACGCTTTTGGCGCTGTTCAAGCGCCCCGAAGGTGGCGCTGACGCGATGGACGAATTCATGCGTCGCTATCGCGCCGAGCACCTGCCGTTGATCTCGCTGGTGCCCGGCCTGCGCTCGACAGTCGTCGAGCCGGTGAGCGGCCACTTCGCCGGCGACGACATCGTCCTTGCCACGCGTATGGAGTTCGACGACAAGGCCGCGCTGGATGAGGGCATGGCCAGCGACGAGATGCGCGCCGCCGGTCGGAACCTGCGCGAGATCGCGCCCGGGATGCTGACTCTCGTCGCCCTCGATGAGGCCGCCGAGTGACGGTCCACTACGAGGTCGAAGGTCGGGTCGCCACGGTCCGGCTCGATCGCCCTGAGGTTTTCAACGCGCTCGATCGTCCGACTCTGGAGTCCATCCGCGACTCGTTCCGACGCGCTTCTGCTGATCACCACGTGGCTGTGGTCGTTCTCACCGGGACCGGCGACCGGGCCTTCTCGACGGGCGCTGACCTCGATGAGCAGGAAGCCTTCATTGCTCGCCCGAACGACTACTGGGACTGGATGGGTCGCTTCATCGAGGCCATCGAAGCGATCAAGGACTGCGCCAAGCCGGTCGTCGCGCGACTCAACGGCATGGTCGTCGGTGGCGGCAACGAGCTCAACATCGCGTGTGACCTGGCCATTGCCGCCGACGATGTCACCTTCCGTCACGTCGGACCGACAAGAGGCTCACTGCCCGCGGGTGGCGCGACGCAGTGGATGCCGCTGCTCATCGGCGACCGTCGTGCGCGCGAGGTGCTGCTCTTGAACCGGCCGATCAGCGCCCAGCAGGCGCTCGACTGGGGCTG
>Ga0136618_10000442_pt1 | contig 14121 bp, 10 predicted proteins | sample AntDrymUQ3302106_2_FD_104805 | JGI IMG/M metagenome (GOLD analysis project Ga0136618, IMG submission 104805) | Polar desert sand microbial communities from Dry Valleys, Antarctica - metaG UQ330 (21.06) | ecosystem: Environmental > Terrestrial > Soil > Desert | place: Antarctica: Dry Valley... | reverse complement strand
ATTTGAGACGAAGATTGTATTTGGTGACAGAAGCGAAAGCGTCCTCGACGCTTCTCGCGGCGACGCTTACGATTTTCTTCCGCTCGCTCTGCCAATCGATTGTTTGCTCCGCGAGGCGTTTCGTGCCGACGATGAGAGTTACGTCAACCGAAGTTCCATTTTTGTAGTATTCGCGTCCGTCAATTTTGATAATCGCTTTCACGCTCGCGCGGCAAGCCATTTTGCACCAGAAGTCATTGCCGGTTTTCGTGTCCAATCCGGCAGCGTCGCCCAAAATAATGCCGAATTTACCGCCCAGTTCCAGCCTTTCGAGCGCGGAGGAGACGTGCCGAAAACCGAATTTACTCGAATTGCCCCCGGTGCGTCCGCCGCTTGAGGAGAACGGCGGATTCATCATCAAGACATTGGCGGAAAAATAATCGGGTAGAAAGTCGTTGATAAATTCGGCGTTGGGGGAGGTCGGCTGAAAACGCAAAATTTCGAGCAGTTGGCGGCGGCGCGGATCAATTTCGTTGGTGTGCGCCTGCAATCCCAAACCGCTTGCCCAAACCGCTAAACTGCCCGTTCCGGCGGAAGGTTCGAGAATTTGGTCGCCGCTTTTTAGGTTCAGAAGATAAGCTAAAAGATAAGCGATGGCGGGCGGCGTGGAAAATTGTTGCCAGATGTTTTGTTCCCTACTCCGCCAGGTTTGGGTCGGTAATCTTTCGGCAATTGATTTGAGAATTTCCAGCAATGCCTTCGGCATGTTACTTTCATTAGACGGTTCTCCGGCGTATTTCATTTTGATCAAGGCATTGAAAGCTGTTTCAGTTATTTCATGGCATAGGTGCGGATTCACAGCTCCTTCCCAGAAATTACCCGAATCACCACAGATTTCAAGTAGTTTTCTATTATCAATTTTTCTATTTTCTCCGTCTATAATTTGAATTATATTCTCAACGCACAATCTAATTTTCGAGTTTTCATTTGAATTTTGATTCATATCAATTATTTTTTGTTTGAGTTTTATCAGCCGCTTATTTATTTCGGTAAAATCTTTTCACTCTTTTGATTTATATGATTAAATTGATTTAAATACACATACTTCTACACATACTCATACATATACTCATACAGAATCCTGCAATCACCCTGCTACATCAGTAGGGAAGTAGATATTGCCGTAGTTATATCGCGTAACATACCACCACTTGACAATACAAGAACGATTAGGTAGATATATCTAATAATTTATGCACGATCCGCAATACGCAATTCATTAGATAAAATCACTAATAATAAACACCCAATAAGTTGAATCAGAAAAAGCAATATGGCTTATACAATACAGATACAAAACTTCAAAGGCGGGGTAGGGAAGACGACAACATCAATCAATCTGGCTCACGCATTAGCTTTGAAGGGAAATAAGGTTTTATTGATTGACCTTGACCATCAGGGAAATGCGACAAAAGGTTTGGGTTATCAAGTTACGGAAACTACGCCGACTCTGTTTCACGTTTTGAAAGAAGGATTAGATTACAAAAATGTTGTGGCAACGGTGCGTGAAAATTTGGATTTGCTGCCCTCCAATCGAGAAACGGCGGAAGCTGAAGAAGCCTTGCAGTATGAGCGGCGGCGAGAGGAAATTCTAAAAAGACGATTGGGAAAACTCGATGAATACGACTACGCAATTTTGGACTGTCCCGCATCCTTGAGTTTATTGCACATCAACGCGCTACTTTTTGCCGAAGAGATAATTCTGCCTGTGCGCTCCGAAGTCTGGTCATATGAAGGAGTCGAGCAAATTCTGCATTCGATGCAGGAAATGCAGGAAGTTTTCGGGTATCAACCGAAAATATTGGGCGCGCTGCCGACGATGGTTGATAATAGATATAATCTTTCGCGTGAAGTAAGAGAATTGCTGATCGAATCCTTCGGCGAAGACCGAGTTCTTCCGGCGATCAGAACGGACAGTAATATTTTGAATTCACAAAAATTAAATCAGACAATTTTTGAATTTGCCCCGCGCTCACGCGGGGCGGAAGATTATCAAAATCTCGCCGAAATTGTTATCAAACAGACAAAGCAAGCTAACGAAAAGCAAAAGAAAGCGAAAGGAGGCACAAAGCAAGATGACAATCAAAAACAAGCAACCGGCAGAAAATAACAAACCGGCAGTAGAACCTTGGCGGAAACCCTTGCAAGTTCCGCGGCGAGCAAACGTGATGCGCTCTTTCTATCAGGGCGCGGAAGATGATTCTAATCAAACTGTCAAACAAGAAAAACAGGCTGCGACTATTTCTAAAGAAGAAGTCGTATCGCCGATTAGAATCGAACAAAAAACCGGTTCTCAATTATCGCCCAATAAGGCAAGCCGGGGAAAGATTAAAGAGAAGCCACTAATCGAACGGTCGTCCGTCGCGCCTCGAATTAACGAAACTGTTACTCAAACGAGAGAAACAGCAACAAATAAATTGACGAAAGCAGATTTATCGCAGAAGTTGGGAATTGAAATTGATGATTTGTTTGATGTTCACGAGCTTTTGCGCGGCAAATCCTTTGATATTTATCGGGCTTTAATGGAGTCTTGCGACGACAAGGGGCGATGTAAAATCACCCAGCCGGAATTGATGAAACGCACCGGCATCAAAAACCGTCGCACTTTTTATAAACACGAGGATTGGTTAATCGGTTTACGTCTGCTGGAAAAAAGGCATCTTCCCGGCGACCATAAAGGAGTAGTTTACCGCGTTCTGGAATTGTCTGAAGTACTGCCGTTTTCAAACGAAATGCTCGACCAATTTAAAAATCGGTTGAAAAACATTGAATATTCACGGAAAACTAATAATCCGAAGCTCCAAGGTTTTCGTCATAATTAAGCATATTTATAGAGTTGTCTTCAAGACTTTGACGGTGATGGTCGTATTTCTGCACCGATTGAATGTGCCGGTGACCCGAACCGTTCTGCACCTGCCGGTAAGTATGCCCAAGGTCTAAGGCGCGGGTGATCGCCGTCCGCCGCAAGTCGTGTGGCGTGACCTTTCCGATTCCGGCAAACTCCGCCCATTTCTTGACCAAAAGCCATAAATGCCTTGTTGTTAAAGGCTTGTTTTCGCCGAAATTTCGGCGATTGACATCGGCTTGGAAAACGAAAGCGTCGCTGCCGCCCGTTTTCATCGTCTTTCGGTTCGATTCATCGAGCCGCAAATAATCGTCAATCGCTTTTTTGACATCAGATGGGACGGGAATCATCCGCTCGCGCCCGCCTTTGACCTTGACTTTAAGCGTCCATCGCCCTTGGGTCCAATGAAATGATGACGCGCGAATACTTGCCGCCTCTGATACTCTTAAAAAAGTTCGAGACATCAGCATAATCAATGCATAGTCTCTGGCTCCGGTGGCAGTTTCACGGTCGGGTCCTGCAAGCAGATAATTTACTTCTTTCGGTGTCAAAGCGCGCCCCGAAAGTCCTTCGGGCAGTTCCGGCGGCGGAACAAGCTTTGTCGAAGCTGGATTTCTATCCAAGAATCCAACCGCTCGTAAATAATCAAAGAATGACCGAATGATTGAAAGTTTGGTTGTGACCGTTGCAGCGCGGCGGCCGCGCCGTATAAGAGCGTCGCGCCAGCGAATGACATCAACCGGAGATATATTAACCGGGTGACGAGAGCCTTGAAACAGAAAAAACTCTCTGATATGTCCTTCGTAGGTGCGGCGCGTTTCCGGCGAATTAGATTTTAAGACAAACGCCCGCGCCTGTTCGGAGTAAGCAAATTGTGCAATTTCCTCTTCTGAGCCTATTTTTACTAAGCCTTTTTCCATTTTTACAGTCTAATTCGTTGTTTTTTGGGTATTTTAGACTTTAATTCAAATCAAAGTATATCACAAAAATTAAATTATCTGATATAACATCGTGAAAGAAATAATGATTAACCCAAACCTGCTTAAAATCAAGCGTAATCTTTGGCATTTTGACTGAAATGTGCCACGTTATACGATGATTCTGAATTGATTTGGAAGAAATTGGGCAACCTCAATCTGACATTTTTTGCTGAGGGATTTATACCATTCAAAAGGCGACTGCGGTGTTATTGCGAGGTTTTGCAGAAGAGCCTCGTCAATGCCTTTGATTTTCCGATTCCAATTTAGAACTTTGATTCGATTTTGAAGTCTGGTTTTTGTTGAGGCTATGATCATATTCATTAATCTGGCAAAGGCTCGCGCAACGTGGAAGTTTTCGTAATAATCGGAATCAAAGGCAATGAAAATTTCACGCCATGGGGTCGCTACAACAATTTCGCTATGCGAGGCTGTAATTCCGGCGCTAGCCAGCACGTCGTAGTCCTTCATAAAAAGTTTTACGGTTTCTGATTTTATTGCGCCTTCAATAATTAGAATCGGCTTAAAGGGCGGACAAAAAGCGGAATATGAGGCGAAATGCAGAGGTGAACCGCAGCTTAGTCCCCCGCTTTTTTCAGGGGCAGAAAGCCAAACGTAGCGAACCGCATCATTAACGAGATTCCAGCACATAAATCGAATTTGACAAGCCTGAATCAAACCATCCGATGAACGATATGGAATCAGCATCATCGGACGCGAATAATCCTTCTCCTGCCATAACTGTACTTTGCCGCTTTTATCAAGCCAGAAGCCCGGAAGCCCAATGATGGCTGATTTTTGTCGTCTCACGTAATCAGCAAATTTCAGATTTACAAGACGGCGGATTTCTCTAGCTAAATCGCGTCGTTCGGATTGGGTTTGGGGCAAGGCGCCAAAATTTTCAAAATCGAGAATTTTTCGCGCCCGTAGTCCTTTCGGTCCCTCAATGATTTCCTTGGAATTCATAGCCGGCGCAAGCTCAATCAATTTTCGGTAAGCGAAATCTCGGACTTCGAGCGGAGCTAATTCCGCCTTTTTCGGCGGCGGTCGGCGCGGGAAGGGAAACGGCTCAAGAGGAAAAAGAGATTTCTCGTGATAAAACACGCCCCAACCCGTGCGGCTCACGCGCGTTAAGCCTTCGATGACGCGGGCGCAAAACATATTTTCTCGTCTTGTGTGTAGCTGCACCAATTAGATTTGCCGCAAATGCGGCATAATCTTTTGCGACTGACGCGCTTGTAATTTGGACTCGCCATAAAAACTCAAATATCTTCTAACTGAAATTGCCAGCCGCTCGTTTGGCGGCGCGGGAAAATTGGTTTGAACTTTTGCCCAGATTTAATACTTGGGTTTCATTTCTTCGAGGCGGCGATCCATATCGCGGAAAAAGCCTGAAACCACCGACGACATCATCCGCAAATGCGCGGCTTCCGATGCAGATTTCTGGTTAATGGCGGCGGCTTCGATACGCCCTTCAAAATTTAATTGGTTCGACTGTTTTTCCATCGTTGCCGATTGATTTATTCCGCCAATCTGAATTCCCGCGCCTTGCTTGGCGGAATTCGCGGAGATGTTCGTTCCAGCGTTTATCGCGCCGACGGTCTGGCTCGCTTGATTTTGGAGTGCTTGATTGATGCTGCCTTGATAATTGGTTGAAGCGTCTATTTTCTGCTGCGTAATATAATTCGTGTTTTCATTTTGCAATCCGGTCGTGTCGGTCGTCGTGTTGTTCATCGAAATTGTTGATTTCTGCAGAATGTGTTCGCCTCGGTTGAAATCATAAAATTCCACACCTTTTCTAATCGGCAGACTCGTTCCTGCGATTTGACTGCCGCCCGGAATCGCTTCGTATTTCATCATTCCGAATTGCTGGTTCGTGCCTTGACTGCGAAGACTGTTTTCCTTCGCCATATCGAGAATCCGGCTGGAATTTTGTCCCTGCGCTTCCGCCTGCATATTCGTTATCTCGCGTTTCGTCGCCGATTGGCTGCTTATAATGCCAAATGTTTTATTCGCGTTCGTGATAAGAGTTTGCGTTACTTGATAAGCGCGAATTTGTCCGAGACTGCTCACAAGTCCGCCCTCCGCCCCTGCAACAGAAGAAATACGACGCGCATCGGTTGAAATGTTAGCGGCTTCAAGCCCTTTTTTCGCGCTTGCTTGTTCGGCGTTATAGATTCCTTGAATTTGCGTGTTTTCGGCTTGACGACCAATGGCTGCGCCGGCGACTAGCCCGTAGGTTTCGAGTGCTGTGCCGACACTTGATAACATCCAGCCCACCGAAATCTGCGACACGCCTTCAAAAACCTGTCCGCGCAAAACTCTGTAACTGAGCCACGGAACTAAAATAAAACAGAGGCTGGAAACAAAAAATAAAAGCGTTACAATCAAGGCACTGCTCGCCGAGTCGTAGGCGCGACTTGTAATAATCTGCGCCGTTGCTGGATCGAGCGTGAACGCGGTTTCGCCGTTGTAAATCGAAAGTCCAATCAACCCAATGCCGTAAGCGACATAAAGCGTAACCTCTTTGACAATCGGAAAAGCCAGGGAAAACGTCGCAACGCCCCAGCAAAACGGATAGAAGATTTGGCCCGCAAACTTCTCGTCGAAACCGAACGCCGACATCACCGGCGCGGCGAGCTTTAACCCCATTAAGATAAATAATCCGGCAATTGCCAAAAACAGTCCGCCGAATTTAATGATGTTCTGCCCTACGACCATTATCGTAAACATTCTGGGCATATTCCAGCCTAAAATGTTCAGCTCGCCCGTGATATCTTTGACGCTCGATTCTTTGTCGGAAATGATGCCGACAAGTCCCGGCTCGCCGTTCGGAAGTTTTTCGGCGAGCAGCTCGTTCGGGTCTTCGACGGCGAAAGTCGCCTTGACATATTTTTTCATTTTCTCGTCAAACTCGGCGACCAGATTCTGATTAAAACTTTTAACAGGGCGCGCGAAAAACTTGCCTGTAACTGTCAGCGCGTCAATGACAAACGGACTCGCCCCGATGACAACCATAAAGACGACCGAACGAATCGCCCAACGAACCAAACCTTCGGCATCAACGCCTTTGTTGTCGGCAAAACGGCGCATAAATCCGACGATAAGAACGAAGCTGCCGATAATCCACGCGAAGAAAATCAACATCGGCATCATCGGTTTGATGATGACATCAAGCAGAGATTTGAAAAGCCATTCCTGCCCGGTCTTCATCATATTCTGAATCTGCACACTAAAACTCGGAGCAACAGGCTTTGGCGTGGTCGTCGGAGTCGGATTTGGGTTAGCTGTCGGGTTCGTCGGATACTTCGCTTCAAATTGCTGTAAAACAGGTGCCGCGCCGTCGCCGTCAAGAGGCGACATAAACGGCGAATCGCTGTTTACCATCAGAATCAAATCGTTGCCGGTAACAGGCTGCCCGTTGACCGTTCCGATTGTCGTTTGTCCTTCAACTCGCGGCGGGCGCTGAACGCTTGTTCTTTGCGCGAAACAGTCACTCGCACCCACAGCAAGAAAAACGCCCGCGAGAATCGCCGCCACAGCGAATTGAAAAGGAGACTTTTTGTTAATCGTTTTCATAAATTTAGAACTCTTCTTTTTGCCCTAGAGATTAGGGCAAATTGTTATCGTAGATTTCCTCGCGCCAAACGTCCCAGTGTTCGAGTTCCTGCAAAAAAGCGTCGCTTGCCCGCGTGATGCCGGTCATCATCTCAGACGATTGCCGGATTTCGTCGCCGAATTTGGTCATCTGCTCGATTTTCAAGCCGCATTTGACGAACTTTTCCTGAATCTTCGCTTCGAGTTCGCGGAGCTGCCCTTCGACCGTCGTGATGCGTAAGTTAATCGCCAGCATCTGGTCAATCAAAGACTGAACGCCGTCCTGATTGGCATCGCCCGTCGTATCAATCGCCCGGATTTTGTCGGCGATTTTTTCGCGCTCTTCGTAGAGTTTCGCTAAATCGAGCAGAATCATCTCGCGGTCGTAAAGCATTCGCTCCAGTTCCGAATCGAGTTTGGCGAGTCGCTCTAAATTTTGCAGTTCCGCGTCCGCCCGCCGCCCGTTTGAATGGCGCAGAAAATCGTCCAAATCGCGCTTGTTCTGATCCATACCGAAAATGCCGGCTCTCAAGCGGCGCGAGATATTGACGACCGATTGAATCTGGCTCGTTATCGTGTTTTCGATTCGCCGCTTTAACTCGAATGTGCCGCGAATCAATTTTCCAAGCTGGGCATAAGTCGTAATCAGTTGTTTGTGTCTGGTGATTTGCTCGTCAACTTTGTCTAAAATGCCGCGCAAATTCGTGACGCTTTCGACCATTTTTTGATATTGCTGCGCGGCTTTTTCATACATCGAAACGTAATGATTGATTGTCTCGACCCACCGCGCCGCTTCTTCGATTTTCTTGGCAATCTGCAAAGCGTATTGCGACGGGTCGAAAACCGTGAATTGCGCTCTCGCGGGTTTGACATCAAAGCTCAGTAGAATCGAAGCCAGAACAAGACTCATCAAAATTTGTTTCGGAAAACTTAAAGTTTTGGTTTGCATCACATAACACCTCCCATTTGAATCTCCGCTAAATCCGCTTCGCTCAAATTCGTCAGTCCCGCCGCCGTCAACCCGCGCGGATATTTCTGAGCGAGCCAACTGACAACAAAAGCGAGCGGTAAATCAGGTCGAACACTTTCAACCAATCGGCGAGCGTTGGCTTCGTTCGTGTCGTTCGTGTTCGCCCAAACCATCGTTGGGCTTGCGTGGACTTCCGCCATCTCGATAATTTTGTCGTTGCCGCTGCCGACAACCATCAGCCATTGCTTATATCTGCCGTATTGATTGTTTATGGCGCGAATGGCAGCGATAGTCTCTTTTGAAAGTTCGCAGTCATCAGCTAATCGCTCGAAGCCGCCGATTTGTTTGCCGATGATTTTCACGCCCGAATTTTTGACCAAATCAATTCCTGAAACATTCGGGCGTTCCGGCGTGCCGGTGAAGTGTTCGTAGGCTTGTGGAAAGAGAATCGTTACTAATCCCTCTTTTCTTCCTGTAACAGACGCTTCAGCCATCAACTCCTGAATCGCCGGAAAATGCTTGTTGATTTCGCGCACTTCGTCGCAAATAAACAGAATCGGCGTTTTTTGCCCGTCAGCGTCTTCTTCGCCAATTTCCTGCATAATTTGTGCGCTAATTCGGAAACCGACACTTTCTCTGATTTTTTCATCGAGCTGGCTGATGGTTGAAAGCTCGAAAACATCGAACATCGAATTTTGGTCGTAATCCGGGTGCGTCGGAGCGTTGAGCCAAGGGTCTTTGCGGTAGATGTTTAGTTTCAGGTAAAGTTCGTCGGCTCGCGCCTTTTGCGCTTCAGATCAGTGATAGCTTTTCAGGACGTCGAGAAAATGCCCTAAAGTCGGCTGGAATTTCGGTCTGCCTTCACCGTTTCTGGCGGTCGCCATTTTATAAACTTCATCAATGACGGTCGCGGCAATCGCGCTCGTAATGGCATCGGTTTTCGGCGTTTTGCTCAAAATCAAAATGTCAGTTAAAACCATTGCGAGTTGTCGCTTCGTGGGCAATTTTCCGTTTTCGATTCCCGGATAATTCCAGATGTTAATCGGCTTCGGCTCGCGCTCGTTGAATTCGATATGACGACCGTTAAAAAGTCGGCAAATCGGTTTGAACGAATAGCGGTAATCCATCACGCGAACCTTCACCTGCCCGCGATGAGCGCGAATATCTGTTATCAGCATCGTCGCCAAAAAAGATTTTCCTTCGCCGGAAGCGGCGGTAGCGATTACGGTTGGCGACTTAATTAGCGAACGGTCGTATAAATCTAATCCGAACATCGCATTCGTCGGAGTCGTAAAAATGCTGTGTGGTCTTGGAGAGCCGCGCCAGTTCGTTTCGGTTGGAACAAACGCGATGACCGAATCGGCGGTTTCGACTAATTCCTGTCCGGTTTTACCGTGCGATAATTCACCAGCGAGCATTCGCGGGTAAATTGCTCTCGTCCGCACTGGGTCTTCACGAACCGCGTCCGCGCCGGTTCTTTTCCGAATGGAAGCTATACATTCGTCGCAGCGGTCGTCGAGTGTTTTGATTGCTTCGAGAAGTTCGTTTTTACTGTGCGGTTTGCCGCCGTAAACAATGACATTGAGGCGAATCTGACAGATTTCTTCGTTATCGCCTTCGACTTGTTCGAGCAGATTTTCGAGGTCGGCTTTAATCACGACGGCATCTTTTTTCAGTTGCCGAAAACCTAACCAAGTGTTTTTGCTTCCGTCTATGCGGTCAATCCTTTTCTGCAAATCTTTTTTCGTCGCCTGCTTTTCGATTGTCATTAAATCCACAATGATTTCGTGCGGAAATCTTAAATTTCTGGTCGCCGTTAAATAGCGCAACGTGTCGGCGGTGACGAAGCCTTGGGGCAGAGTTTTCAGGCTCACGAGACTCGCCAACGCGCCGTTGTGCCGGACGTAGTTCGTTTCACCGCACTTGATTTCCGTACTCGTCAAATAACGCCGAAGGTCAATTCGTTTTTGTTTGGGGAGGCGCGGAGTTTCAAGGTGTTCGCGCCGGTGGCTCGAAAACATCTCGTCGAAAACTTCCTGCGCGACCAGCTCGCGCAAATTTAGCTCTTTCGGGAAATTCGCTTCAAACGCCTGAAAAACTCGCGCCGCTTTTTCGCGGCAGTATTTTTCGGCGTTTATTTCGCGCGCCAGAAATTCCTGCGCCAGCGCGTTTTTGCCCGTGATGACGGGTTTAATGAAAGAGTCGAAAAAGTCCGCCTGTTTTATTTCGCGTAAAATGTTGGGAATGAAGCGCGAGAAAATACTTTTGTCGTTCAGGTGTTTTGTCGGCACTCGAATCCAGACGGTCGCCGTTTGCGTTTTTATCACGCCGCTTTTGATTGCTTCTTCATAAACGGCGAGATTTGTCGCTTGGAGCAGGGAAGCCAGCGAATCGCTTTTCTCCGTATTGCGCGTTCGCAAATGATTTCTAAGCGTTCGTCCGTCGTCGGGTTTATTTGAAAAGCGAAATTGAATAATCGTTTTTTCCGGCTTCTCGAATTTGAGCAGCGTTTTTAATTCTTCAACGCGCTGCTCGGTTAGCCGTTCGTCGTCGTAAAGCGTGTTTGCCGGTTCAAAGCGGTAAGCCTTAGCAAAACTGCCGTCGCGGTAGCGGACGACGTTTTCTTCGAGACCCAGAATTTCAGTCGGAAAAAGTCGCCCGCCGTTCGTGCGTGTTAAGTTTTCGCCGACAGGTTTAGTATCCGTTTTCTCTTCCGTTTCGGGTGCGGAAATTTTGCGGCGGGTTTTAGCAATCAGCAAGAGTCTCAAACCGATTGCCAAACCGATCCCGCCTAAAAAGAAACTTCCCATAACGGCGAAAAGCGTTTGCGCCAGTGTTAGATTTGCGGTGTCCATTTTTTTATTTACCTTTTTTGCCAGTTACCCAATCGGTTTGTCCGAATTCTTCATTTATCGGCGGACGAAAATTCGTCCACCTGTCCGTCGCCGCATCGAACTTGTTTTTCAGCCAGCATTCCGGCTTGCTCGCCCGCAGGAAATTGAAAGTCGCCAAAAGAGCGATGAACGTGAAAAGCCTGAGCGGAAATCCGAACGGGACGTAATAAAACCACAGTCCGAACGCGAACGGCAGAAAATAAGCCGCGGCGGTTGGAATAAGAATGAATTTCCAGTCGCCCTGATAAACGCCGAACCGTTTCAGGTTGCGGAAAATGTTTGGTCTCGTTAAGCGTCTTCGCATTTTGTTTTTAGAAGTTCGTGTCCACACTCACCGCGCGTCCCTGAGCGATTTGCCAGAAAACGGCGACAACCGTTCCGAAGGCGAAAGCCAAAATCGCGCCGACCACTTGGCTGCCCCATTCCTTGCCGGTCATCTTGTTAAAGATTCCCCACGCGACTCCGACCGCGCCGAGACAGAAAAGCAGAATCGCCATCAGCTTTAATCCTTCGCGGATGATGTTCGAGAGATTTCCCGCAACGCCGGAGAAAATCGGACCCTGCGCGAAAACGGCTTGGCTCAAAATCAAGTTCACGCCGATTGACGCCATCGCGGGCAGGCTCGCCTTACCGTATTTCAAGAAGGTTGCCATCGTACCCGAAATTTTTGCTTGTAATTTGCTCGCCGCGCACACGGGAAGCGTTCCACAGTTTTTTAATCTTCTGTTCATAATTTTTCCTCGAAATTTTTGAGTTTTGTTTTGTCCGAGCTTTCCCGTTTTTGAGATTCGCTCATTGGTTCGTTTTGGGCTTAGTGCAAGAGGCGTGCCGATGACTTGAAGTTAAAGAATTATCGCCATTTTACGTGGGCTTGGTCGTTGAGGCACAAAGGTTGCGCTTGGTGCTTTTTGAGCAACCTAAGAGAACTCAAATCTTCGGAGATTCTTGTTTTCAATTTAATAAATTTTTCGAGGTAATTAGAGAGAATGATTTACAGCTTCGCCGCCGGATGCGACTGGGAGAAAGCGTTTTCTGTCGCTCGAATCTTTTAACTGTTTTTCCTGCGATTGAACCTTCAATTCCGAGAGCATTCGCAATGCTTTTAAACGCCGAATTTCTTCGTCGCTGCGGGTTGGCATGCCGCGCTCGCTGGCGAGTTCTTTGCGGACATTTTCAAAATAATTAGCGGCGCGAACATCTCGCTTTTCGAGGCTTCGGGTTTGCAGCATCTCCAATTCTTTCGCCGACAAATTCGGGACAGGCAGTTTTTTATTTTCGCGGGCGAAGTCTCGGCGGATTTTTTCGGCGGCGGGTTTGATTTTATTGTAATCGCTTTCGCGCTTTACTAAATTCTGATTTTCTTTGACGATCAGGTTATGCAAAATCGTGCGAATCCGTTTTATACCGTCGGCGTTTTTCTCCATTTCCGAGGCGACTAATCTTTGCTTGAGTTCGTCCTTTTTCGCCGCGTCCGAGATATTTAACTTTTTGATTTGAGGATTCGCGCCTTTTTCGGCGCGACGCTCCAAATCGAAAAGCGACATCCGGCGTTTTTGACCCGTTATTGCATCCATGATTTTGAATCGGCGCAGATGCCCGCCCATTTCCAGCGTCTCCAAATTTTCCCGCGTTTTTTCGAGATAAAATTTCGCCAAGATAGCGCGGGCTATAACGTCCCGTTCGTCTGTCGTTTTGGGACGTGATCTGATTCACTGACCTTTCCATTCAAAGCGCGGTGAAAGTTCAACATCAAATCGGCGGTCGCTTTTTCTTCGACTGCCCACTGCGCCGCGACGACCGATTGACCGCCCGCTGCTAAAAAAGCCCACGAAAGACTGAGCAAACCTTCGCCGCTCAAAACTTGCCCGTTGCTCGTGTCGCAACTCGAAAGAACGACCAAACTATCAGGTAAATTCATCTGCAAAATTTCTGAAACCGTCAATCGCCCGTCGTCACTGGTTTCCGGCGTGAAAAGCAGCGCGGAATTGAACGGGTCGGTTTGATTAATTTCTCCGTGAACCGCGAGATGCAAAACTTTAGCTTGCGCGGCTTCCGTTTTAACGCGCCTTTCGGTCGCGGCGGTTTTAACGAAAATTGACGACGGCGCATATAGTTTGCCGATGTCGTTTGCCTCGCGCTCAGCTTCCGGCAAGGCAGGGGAATCTTTCCGGGTCGAATTGGCGAAAGCGACTAAATTCTTTTGATTAGTTTTTGAAGTTGCCGGCGATTTCAGCCCGGTCAAAACGCCGAGCGATGGGGCGTAGGAAATTTCGCGTTCTTCGACGAGGTATTTATCGGATGACGTTATCAATGCTTGGAACGGCAATTCCCACAATGCGCCGTCCGGCACGATGATTAAATGTTTCGCACTGGCAATTTCGCCTTCCGCAGCTTTGAGCAAGGAGTCATATAATGCCCGCGCTTCCCGTTTGAATGTCGGGCTGAAAGTCAGAATGCTTTCGCGTTAACGTCTGATTTGCTCACGCAGTTTCGCTTCGCTGGCGGGCAGGGCGATTACTTTCGGCGGCTCGTTTGCTTTGAGAACAAAAGCGAAACACTCATTGTCGGCTAGAACATAGGAAACGACGGTTGTATCGACTGGAAGATTAGATATTCGGCTTGAAATGTCGTCGCCCAAGATTTTACTCGTTCTGCTTTGCAGCTTTTCCCGCAGCACGCGCGATTTCAGCTTCTCCGAAACGGCAAGCGCCTGCTCCGGTTTATTAGCTTTGGCGAATAATTTGATTAGCCCGTGATACGCCGCCGATTTGTCCTGCATAAAATAGACTTTTTCAGGTT
>Ga0136618_10000441_pt1 | contig 14159 bp, 11 predicted proteins | sample AntDrymUQ3302106_2_FD_104805 | JGI IMG/M metagenome (GOLD analysis project Ga0136618, IMG submission 104805) | Polar desert sand microbial communities from Dry Valleys, Antarctica - metaG UQ330 (21.06) | ecosystem: Environmental > Terrestrial > Soil > Desert | place: Antarctica: Dry Valley... | reverse complement strand
CTCGTTACCGCGAAGAATTAAACGCCGAACAATTCCGCGTCGTGACCGCGCCGCCAAAAGCGTCTCTGGTTGTCGCGGGCGCGGGAACGGGCAAGACGCGCACGATAACTTATCGCGTCGCATATCTCATCGAGCAGGGCATTTCGCCGCAGAGAATCTTAATGGCGACTTTCACAAATCGCGCCGCGCGGGAAATGCTGCGGCGTGTCGAAAATTTAACCGGCTCGCAAAACGTCCACAAAATTTGGGGCGGAACATTTCATCGCATCGCCAATCTGATTTTGCGGCGACACGCCGTTTCAATCGGTTTCGATTCAAATTATTCGATTCTCGACGCGGAAGATGCCAGAGATTTTATCAACGTCTGCATTGACGAAGCCGGAATTGACACGAAGGCAAAGCGTTTTCCGAAACCGGAAGTCGTGCAGAACATTATTTCTTACGCCAACAACACCGACAAACCCATCGAAGATGTCGTCATCAATCGCTATCCGTATTTCGAGCCGCTGACACAGCAAATCAAGCGCGTTGATATGATTTATATCGAGCGTAAACGGGCGCGAAACGTAATGGATTACGACGATTTGCTTTTGAATTGGAAACGCTTGTTGATTGAAAAACCGGACATTGCCGCCGTCTTTGCCGAGCAGTTCGAGCATATTTTGGTTGACGAATATCAAGACACAAACAAACTTCAAGCCGAATTGATTGACCTTCTCGCCGTCAAACACAAAAACGTAATGGTTGTCGGCGACGACGCGCAATCAATTTTCGCGTGGCGCGGCGCGGAATTTACGAACATCTACGAATTTCCGAAGCGTTATCCCGAATGCGAGATTTACAAATTGGAGACGAATTACCGCTCGACACCGGAGATTCTGGCATTGGCAAATGTTTCGATTGCCAACAATCGCAAGCAATTTCCAAAAACTTTAGAAGCCGTCAAGAAATCAAAGGGCTTTGCGCCCGCGCTCGTTCCGTGCCGCGATGTCGAACAGCAATCGGCGTTCATCGCTTCACGGATTTTGGAACTGCGCGACGAAGGAACATCCTTAGAAGAAATTGCCGTTCTATATCGCTCGCATTATCACTCGCTCGAATTGCAGCTTGAGCTGACGAGAAGAAATATCCCGTATCGCATTCAAAGCGGCGTTCGGTTTTTCGAGCAAGCACACGTCAAAGACGTGATTTCCTATTTGAGAATCATCGTCAATCCGCGCGACGAACTCGCCTGGAAACGAATCTTGAAAATGATACCGAGCGTCGGCAACGCGACGGCGAACAAGATTTATGAATCGCTGGCTTACGCGGAAAATCCGTTTGCGCTCGTCAAGTCAGAACCGCCTGCGTCAGCGGGCGGCTCAACTATCAAAGAAAACCCGCCCGCTCACGCAGGCAGTTCTGACATCTTCGCAAGAATCCGCAATAAAACCGGCTGGCAAATTTTTGTTAAACTTCTGGAAAATCTCACGACCGATGAAAATCGCAATAATCCCGCCAAACAAATCGAACTGATTTTAGCAAACGGTTACGAACAGCATTTGCAGGAAACTTACGAAAACGCCGAAGCCAGAACCGAAGACTTAAAACAACTTGCGCTCTACGCTTCAAAATACGATTCGACGGAAAGTTTTCTGTCCGAACTCGCTTTGATTTCAACCGAAAGATTCGGGGCACCGCAGTCAATCGTCGGCGAAGATGTCGTCGAAGGCGGCGAAGAAGACGAGCTTTTAACTTTAACTTCGGTTCACCAGGCAAAAGGTCTGGAATGGAAAGTCGTGTTTTTGATTTGGGCGGCGGAAGGCAAATTTCCTTCACCGCGCTCATTGAAAGAAATTGACAGCGAAGAGGAAGAACGCCGCTTGTGGTATGTCGCTCTGACGCGGGCAAAAGACGAACTTTATCTGACGTATCCGCTGATGATTACCGACTACAACCGTCAAACAGTTCTGCAAAAACCTTCGCGCTTTGTAATGGAATGCCCGCCTGCGCTCTTTGAAGTCTGGAGTTTGGAAGAAGACGCGCCGAAATTTGACGCGCCGGTAAATTCACTTGAGGAACAAAAGCCGGAGTTTCTAAATTAAGTTTATGAAAAAAATTGTCCGTGAAGGCTTTAACATCGTTTTGATAATTCTCGGAATTTTCTCGGCGGCAATGGGTTTGAAAGGATTTTTGCTGTCGAGCCATTTTATTGACGGCGGCGTAACCGGTGTTTCAATGCTCGTTTCACAGGTTTTCGGTGTGCCGCTCGCCGCTTTGATTTTGGTTTTTAATCTGCCTTTTATTGCACTCGGATATAATCAAGTCGGCAACGTCAAAACTGCCGTCAAGCAATTCGACCCGAATGCCTTTATCATCGTGCAAGCCGTTTCCGATGCCGAGGGCGGTATTATCAAGAAGGCGGATTTTCACTAAGTTAATGGAAAACGGAAAATGGAAAATGAAATTAATTGAATTAATAATCGAAAATTTTTCAAACAACCAGCTATTTTCCATTTTCCATTTTCCATTTTCCATTCATTTAAATTTACTTTTTCTGAAACACTATTTATACTCACAAAATATATCGGGTAAAAATTATGAAGTTTAAAGTTTTTCAAAAAATCGTTGGGTTGAGTTTTGTTTTGGCTTTCGTGTTTTTGAGTTTTTCTTGCGACCAGGCAGAGACACAGGAAAGTCAGGAAGTGGTCAAAGCGCAAACGCCGAGCGATGCCTACAGGCTTCTTTATGCGGCGGTCAAAGCCAAAAAGACGGAAAAAATCAAGCAGGTTATGTCGAATAGCACGATGACTTTCGCCGGATTTGCCGCCGAGCAGCAGAACCAATCGCTCGAAAAAATGTTTGAAAACGGTTTGACGGCGACGACCTTTGCCGACAAATTGCCCGAAGTCCGCGACGAGCGGGTCAACGGGAAATTCGGCGCGGTCGAAGTTTTTAATCAAAAGGACAATCGCTGGGAAGATTTGCCGTTCGTTTTGGAAGACGGAGGCTGGAAACTTGCCGTCGGCGATTCTTTCAAGGGAGATTACAAATCGCCGGGCAAAGGACAGGCGCAGCTCGAAATGGAAGCGAACACTCCGATGGGTGATTTTGTAAATCCACCTGAAACGAACACGAACACAAACGTCAAGTCGCCGAAAGGCAAAAACGGTAAAGTCGAAACGGTTGAAGTTCCGATTGAGAACACGAATAACGCACCGGCAAAAGCAAACAAAAAATGATTGGCGCACCGCAGATTCAAGAAATCTTGGCGCAATATAGAAAACACGGCTGGACTTTACGCCGTGTTTTGCTTTGTCCGCCGACGCGAGAAAGTTTGGCAAATATGCTCGTGACTTTGTTCGGCGAAACGCCGATTGTTTCCGCCGAAATTGACGCGGCGTGGTTCTCACGCGGTTCGGGAATCGGGCGCGAGGCTTGGGAACTGCGCCGTCTGACGGGCGCGCCGTTTGCGCTCATCGAAGTCTTTGAAGACGACGACGACGAAGCCGTGCGCGAAGAAGCGCGGCACGAAATGGAACAAATGATGATAAATGGATAATGGATAATGGATAATGGATAACGAAGAAAGACGACTGTTAGACGGTAACTTCCCTTTTCGATTTACTACTCAGCATTATCCATTATCCGTTATCCATTATCCGTTTAATTTAACTTCTTTTTAACATTCCGTTCATCTCACGTTCAAACCCTTCAACTATTCTGGCAATTACTTTCAGCTTCGCGCTTTTATAATCGGGCAATTTGTTCTACATTTTTAGTTAATGGAGCAGAGAATACTTTTGGAGCGCGAACTGAACATCCTGCGCGATAGATTGTTGCTGATGGGCGGCGAAGTCGAACTTGCTTTGCGGCGTGCGATGCACGCGCTTGAGCGGAGAGACAGCGATGTTGCCAATCAGGTTATCGAAAATGATCGCGTAATTGACCTTCTCGAACTTGAAATTGACCGCTTGAGCGTGGAAGTTTTAACTCTGCGCCGTCCGGTCGCCCGCGAGCTTCGGATGGTTATTACGATTTTCAAGATTACGCCGATTTTGGAACGCATCGCCGACCACGCTTCAAGCATTGCGCGAACCGCGCTCGAATTAAACGACGAACCGGAATTGAAAAATTACGGCGAACTCAACGAAATGGCGGAACGCGCCCTTGAGATGCTGCAATCGGCACTCGACGCTTTTACGACCAACGACGCGGACAAAGCCAGACAGCTTATCGGAAAGGATGAAGAGGTTGATAAAATCTACGATTTGCTGGTTACGAGTCTGATGGAAATGATGTCGCAGGACGCGGCGAAATCAACTCGCCTGGCACGGCTTCTGTTCGCGGCGAAAAACCTGGAAAGAATCGGCGATTACGTCAAAGACATCTGCGAACTCATCGTTTATATGAAGGAAGCCGTTTTTATCAAACACCAATAGGATTTTGGATTTTAGATTGTGGATTTTGGATTGTGTAAATACTTTTTAGCAAAATTGATAAAATCCGAATCGAAATGTGCCGGCGAATTAACAAAAACAACAAATCAAGATGAAACTTTCCAATCCAAAATCCAAAATCTAAAATCCAAAATCCAATTATGTTGCAGGAAATTTTAATAATCGAAGACGACGCAGATATTGCCGAAAGTCTGCAATATAATTTTAAGCGCGAAGGCTTTCGCACCTCGCTCGCCGAATCAGGCGAGAAAGGCTTGCGGCTCGCGCTCGACGAAAAAAATCCGCCGTCGCTGATAATTCTCGATTTGATGCTGCCCGGAATGAGCGGAATGGAGCTTTGCCGCCGGCTTCGGCGCGAGCCGCTAACGGAAAAAACGCCGATAATTATGCTGACGGCAAAAGCCGCCGAGATTGATAAAATCGCCGGACTCGAACTCGGCGCGGACGATTACATCGTCAAACCTTTCTCGGTCAAAGAAGTCGTCGCGCGTGTTCGCGCAGTTTTGCGGCGTGTCGAAAAGGAAACGATTGAGCGATACGAAGACGCGCGGCTGGCGATTGATTTTGCCGATATGCGCGTTTTGTGCCAGGGCGCGGACGTAAAGCTGACGCGCAAGGAATTCGCTCTGTTGACCTATCTGATAAAAAGCGCGGGACGAGTCGCAACCCGTCAGAATCTGCTCGATAACGTTTGGGGTTACAGCTATTTCGGCGACACGCGCACGCTCGACGTTCATATTCGCCGCCTGCGCCAGAAGTTGGGCGACTGCGGCACCTGCATCGAAACGGTCGTCGGTGTCGGCTACCGCTTTATCGAACTGAAATAAGATTCAGGATTCAGGATTTGGGATTTAGGATTTAGGATTTAGGATTTAGGATTTAGGATTTAGGGTTAAAATCTTAAATCCTGAATCTTGAATCTTGAATTCTGAATCTTGAATCCCAAATCCTGAATCCTGAATTCTGAATCTTGAATCCTAAATCCTAAACGAGTTTATGAGTTTCTTGGATAATTGGTTTGCGAACAAAAAAGCGGGCGAAAATCTTTCACGTCCGATTTTGAACAAGATTCTCGAAACGATGCGCGAAAGCGTGATTGTCATCGGCGCAGACACGCGCATTTTATCTTCCAACCGGGCTGCCTATAATGCTTTTGCCCGCCAAAACGGAGCGTTGGATGACAAACGTCTGAGCGAAGTCATCCGCGATTTGTCCTTGCACGAAGCGTTTCGCAAAGCACTCGAAGAAGACAATTCATCCGACCTCGAACTGGAAATTCCGAATGTTGAAAGCCGCAAATACGACGTGCATATCGCGCCGATTCAGCTTGATAAAACGAAAGGCGCAATCGGCGTTTTTTACGACATCACGCAGATTGAACGTCTCGAAACAGTGCGCCAGGAATTTCTGTCAAACATCTCTCACGAGCTTCGCACGCCTTTGACTTCGATTTTGGCTTTTGTCGAAACTCTGGAGGACGGCGCGATTGATGATGAGGAAAATAATCAGCATTTTTTAGCCGTTATTCGCAAAAACGCCCAGCGAATGCATCGCCTGATTGATGATATTTTGGAGCTTTCATCAATCGAATCGGGCAAAATCACGCTTGAATTAAAAAAAGTAAATCTTTGTTCGCTAGTCGAAGAGGTTTTCACCAACCTATCAACCAAAGCCAGAGAACGCCGGATTAAATTGGCGAATAAAGTTTCCAAAACCACATTTGTTTTTGCTGATGTCGTCAGACTCGAACAAATGCTGACGAATTTGATTGATAATGCCGTCAAATTTAATGCCGAAGGCGGAAGCGTAACCGTCAGCCATCTGCAAAGCGATGCCAAAGACGTAATTTCCGTTTCGGACACCGGCGAGGGAATCTCAAGCGAACACTTGCAGCGCATCTTTGAACGCTTTTACCGCACAGACCGCGCCCGCTCGCGTGAAATCGGCGGAACGGGTTTGGGACTGGCAATCGTTAAACACCTCGCGCGGCTTCACGGCGGCGAGGTTTCCGTTACTTCCGCCCTCGGTAAAGGTTCGGTTTTTTCCGTCGAATTGCCTCACAATAATTAACATTTTTCACAGTTGAAAAATCTGTTAGAAAATCCGATTTTATTGTCCGCGCCCGCAGTTCACCCGCTTCCAAAATTTTCTTCACAAGTGGCTCAACTGTATGCTATAATACTTAAACCTCAAAAAGTTTAGTTCAAATGGCGGATTGGTTTCGGCTGGCTCGCTGCTCATCAATCCAAGGAGAAAATTATTATGAAACTCACTATCGGACAAAAGATTTCCTATCCAAGTCAAGGTGTTTGCGTAGTTGAACACGTCGAAGAGAAGAGAATCGGCGACAACGTGATGAAATTTTACGCGCTGCGTATCCTGAGAGACAATTCGACGATTTTTGTCCCGATGGCGAATGCCGAAGCCGTCGGAATTCGTCCGATTATCTGTTCGAAAGAATATAAAAGTTTGATAAACCAACTGGGCGCGGATTTTGAAAATGTTTCCGACGATTGGAAGGTTCGTTCCAAAGATTACGGCGAAAAACTTCAATCGGGCGACGTTTTTAAAGCGGTGGACGTTTTGAAAAAACTGACGTTTCTGAGCCACGAAAAAAAACTTTCGTTCCGCGAACAGACTTTGATGGAAAAAGCCAGATTTTTAATCGTCTCCGAAGTAACCAACGCGGGACTCGCGCAGGAAAACAAAATCGAAGTCAAAATCACCGAACTCGTCGGAAACGCCTGTGACAAACATCTCGACACTCAGCCGACGGTGATGACGGCAAGCGTTTAAGAGTGAAAAGTGAAAAACTAAAAGTGAATAATAAAAAATTAGAATTATTCACTTTTAGTTTTTCACTTTTCACTTTTTTCATATCTCGCTCGGACAATGGTTTTGATATTTCCGCGAACGTGAAAATCGCCTTCAAGCTCAACCTGCAAAGGGTCGCAAGCCTTGACGAAATCTTCCAAAATTATATTGATAACGTGTTCGTGAAAAACTTTTATTTCGCGGAACGAATTGATGTAGAGCTTTAAACTTTTCAATTCGATACAGCGTTCATTCGGAACGTATTTTAATTTTAAAATCGCAAAATCCGGGAAATCCGAAAACGGGCAAATCGCCGTAAATTCGGGAATCTCAAAATCTATCCAAATCTCGCGTCCGGCATATTCGTATTTGAAAGTGTCGAGCGGAAAAAGATTCATCTCTTCGCGCACGGTTGAGCGAATGTCCAAATTTTGTTGGTTGGTCGACAGTAAGTTCATTTCATCTAACATAGAAATCCTTATTCGTTAAAAATCAAACGGTTATTTTACAACAATCACTTGCCGACAAACAAAAGCGGGTGTGTTCAGAACCTAAATTTTTTTGCCGTTGCCAAATCGCTCACGCCGCGCTTGTGCAGTTCTTCGAGTAAATTTACAAAAATATGTGCCGTTGCGTGAGCGTCGTCGCTGGCGCGGTGATGATTGACGAGCGCGACTGAGTAATACCGGGCAAGCGTGTTGAGCCGGTGGTTTTCAACATTCGGGAGCAGTCGGCGCGACAATCGAACGGTGCAGAGCGACGGATTTCTCATGCGGTAATCGGTGTGGATTCGACCGATTTCGTGATTCAAAAAACGCATATCGAAATGCGCGTTGTGCGCCACCAGCACCGAATCGCCGATAAAATCTAAAAATTCTGCGGCGACTTCGTGAAATTTCGGCGCGTTTCTAACCATCGAATCGGTTATGCCGGTAAGCTCGGAAATAAAAAGCGGAATCGGTGTTTCCGGGTTGACGAGCGTTTGATACTCATCAATAATTTTACCGCGTCTGACCAGATACGCGCCGATTTCCGTGATGCGGCACGGCGGGGCTTTCGCGCCGGTCGTCTCCAAATCGAAAACGACAAAATCCGTTTCCGCAAACGCCCGTCTCTCAATATCGTTTTGGACGAGCTCTAAAATATCGTCAACCAACTGTAAGCGCGGGTCGGTTCTAACCAAATCCGAAACGAGCAATCTCGCAAGATTCGGTTCGGGCGCGGAAATTTTCATCACAAAATCTACCACCTTAACGGCTGAAGCCCGCCCGCCGAAGGATTGCAGAAGTTGAATCGTTTCGTTAATTAGTAGAGAATCTGAAATTAAGTTAGGATACGGCGGCATATTTCCTAATGGTAAATGAAAAGAATGGTAAATGGTAAGTGCTAAGTGGTAAATCTGAAGAATGGTTCTTAAGTTCACCACTTACCATTTACCACTTAGCACTTTTTTCATTTACAATTTACCATTAAAAAACATTTACCCGTTAAATTATGCTTATTTGTTTGATTTTGATTTCTCTTTTGACTATCAGCGGTCTGAGCTTGTCGTATCTTTTCGCCGAAGACGAACCGCTTTTGTGGCGTTTGTGCGCGGGAAGCGTCGTCGGCTCGGTGATTTTCGGACTTGTTTGTTTCGTTGCGGCGTGTCTTTTCGGTTTTACCGTGCCGACAGTTTTGATTTCGGTTTTGGCGAGCCTTCTGCCTGTGATTTTATTCGCCCGACCGTCGAATCGCGCGAATTTACTGGCGACCTGGGAAAAAGCAAAGACGAATTTACAAGGCGCAGATTTCAAAAAGATACTGTCATTCGCTTACTACTTTGCGATTATCGTTGTTTTGTGGCTGTTTTTTGACCGCGCAATGTTTGAAACAAAAGATGGAATCTTTACCGGCAGCTCGCACAATCTTGGCGATTTGCCGTTTCATCTCGGCGCGATTTATTCGTTTACGGACGGGCAAAATTTTCCGCCCGAAAATCCTTCGTATGCCTTTTCCAAATTCACATATCCGTTTATGGCGGATTTGTTGACGGCGGGCTTTGTCCGGCTCGGCTCGAGCGTGCGCGACGCAATGCTCGCGCAAAATGTTATTTTAGGTTTTTCGCTGGTCGTTCTGCTCGAAAGATTTACGTTCAAAATAACCGGCAATCGTCTGGCGGGAAAAATCGCGCCGCTGCTTCTGTTGTTCAGCGGCGGACTCGGTTTCGTTCTTTTCTTTAAAGATTTTTTTCAGGGCGGAAAAGATTTTTTTCAGTTTATTTATAATCTGCCTGCCGATTACACGATTCACGATAACGGCATTCGCTGGGGAAACGCGCTGACCACGCTTTTTTTGACGCAGAGAAGTCTGCTTCTCGGAATGCCGCTGACGCTGATTGTCTTGCAAAAGCTCTGGGAATTATTTGCCACAGAAAACACAGAGAAAGATAGAGAAGATGAACCACAGAAGAACACTGAGGAACACGGATCAAGAGAAAGCACTCGGCACTCGGCACTCAGCACTCAGCACTTTTTCGTCGGTTTGCTTGCCGGAACTCTGCCGCTGATTCACGTTCACAGCTTGGCGGCTTTATTTGTCGTCAGCGCATTTCTATTCTTTTTCAGATTGGATAAATGGCGCGAATGGATTGCGTTTGCGCTCGGAGTTTCATTCATCGCCATTCCCGAACTTTTGTGGGCGTTGACGGACAGCGCGACCAGATTGACGGAATTTGTTGACTGGCATTTCGGTTGGGACAAGCGCGACGCGGATTTTTTTGTCTTTTGGGCGAAAAATCTGGGTTTGTTTATTCCGCTTATTTTCGTCGGGCTTTATCTGATTTCTTCACTTCAGAAAAATAAAGAAAAAGAAAACCATCCACAAACTAACGCTGATGAGCGCGGAGAAAACACTCAGCACTCAGCACTCAGCACTCGGCACTTGCTATTCTATTTGCCTTTCGCGTTTCTGTTCATCGTTCCGAATTTGTTGAAACTTGCACCTTGGGAATGGGACAATATCAAGGTTTTGATTTATTGGTTTGTCGGCTCGCTTCCGTTTGTCGCGCTCGTTTTGGCAAAACTTTGGGAGAAGAATCTGATATTAAAATTTGTTGCCGCGGCGTGTTTTATCGTTTTAACTTTTTCGGGCGCGTTGGACGTTTGGCGCGTGATGACGAAACAGGTCAATTGGAATGTTTTCAGCAAAGATTCGGTTGCGATTGCCGCGCAAATCAAACAAAAAACTCAGCCGAACGCTTTATTTCTAAACGCGCCGACGTATAATTCCGCCGTCGTTTTATCGGGCAGACGTTCCCTGATGCGTTACAGCGGACATCTTTCTTCCTACGGCATTGATTACGGACCGCGCGAAGACGACGTAGAGAAAATTTACGAAGGCTCGGCTTTGGCAGACGAATTACTGCAAAAAAATAAAATCGAATATATTATAGTCAGTCCCGAAGAGCGAAGTAATTTGACGGTGAACGAAGACTTTTTTAAGAAATTTCCCGTTGTTGCAGAAGTCGGACGGCACCACGTTTATCAAGTAAAGAAATGAAACCACAAAAGAGATAAAACCACAGATGAACACGGATAAACACAGATTGAAAGATAAAAAACGGAAAACGGAAAACGGAAAACGGAAAACGGAAAACGGAAGTCAAAAGTCGGAAGATGAAATTCCAGAATTGGAAGGTCAAATTCCAGAATTGGAAAGCGAGACTCCAGAATCGGAAGCTGAAGGTCGAAAGACGGAGTTCAAAAATCAGGACGAGCAAGTTCCCGACTCTCGCCTCTCGACCCGTGACTCTCGCTTCTCACCTCTCGATTTTCCCTGGCTCGCCGGCTGCTTTGCCGTAACCGCGATTGCCGCGTTTCTGCGCTTTTACTGGCTCGAATTAAAACCGCTGCATCACGACGAAGGTGTCAACGGTTTTTTTCTGGTTACGCTTTTCCGCGAAGGCATTTACAAATACGACCCGAGCAATTATCACGGTCCGACGCTTTATTATTTTGCTCTCGCGTTCTCGAAAATGTTCGGTTTGAACACCATCAGTATTCGTTCGAGCGTGGTGATTTTCGGTGTTCTGACAGTTGTTCTGGCATTTTTTCTCAAAGATTATATCGGCAGAATCGGAAGCCTCGCCGCCGCGCTGCTGCTCGCGCTGTCGCCCGGAATGGTTTTTATCTCGCGCTATTTTATCCACGAAATTCTATTCGTATTTTTCAGTTTCGGCATCGTCGTCGGCGTTTTGTATTTCGTCGAAAAGCGAAAGGCGGGCATTTTTGCGATTGCGACGATGACGTTTCTTTTACTCGTTTGCTTTTTGCCGTCCGCGCTTAATCTGGCGGATTCAGTCGGCGCGGAAAGTGCGGTTTTGACCTGGTTTATCCGCATCGGACTTTTTGCCGTCGAAGCGGTTTTGGTTTTTCTGATAATGCGAACACTTCTCGCCTGGAACGAAGGCAGGGGGATTTATTTAATGCTCGCATCGGCTTCAGCAGTGTTACTTTTCGCTACCAAAGAAACGGCTTTTATTACAATCGGGACAATGTTGATTGCCTGTGTTTGTGTTTGGATTTGGCGAAAAATTTACAAAGCGACGATTGGCGAACCGAGAGAAAACGAAATCGAGCCGGTTGAATTAAATTGGAAGAATTTTCGCGCTCGATTGGGCGACGGAAGTGATTTTACGCTTTTGATTACTGCAGCTTCGGTGGTTTTTATCTACGTCGGCGTTTTGTTTTTCTCGTCGTTCTTTACATATGCCGAAGGTGTCAAAGGCGCGTTTGAAACTTATGCCATCTGGACAAAAACCGGCACAAAAGACCATACGCAAAGCCATTGGTATGGATATTTGAAATGGGGAAGACAGCTCGAATTGCCGATTTTCCTGTTGTCCGCCATCGGAACTTTGATTGCCTTCGCCAAAGCACGGCATCGTTTCGCAATGTTCACGGGGCTTTGGGCGTTCGGGCTGCTCGCCGCCTACTCGATTATTCCGTATAAAACGCCGTGGCTCGCTCTAAGTTTTCTTTTGCCGATGTGCATCGTCGGAGGTTATGCAGTCAATGAATTGATAACCAACAAAGACGCTATCGTAAAAACTTTGGGCGGACTCGTTTTATTTCTGGCAGCCGGAATTTTAGGTTATCAAACTTACGATTTGAATTTCCTGCGTTACGACGACGATTCACAGGCGTATGTTTATGCCCACACCAGACGCGGATTTCACGATTTAATCAAGCAAATCGAGTATTACGCCGAGAAAAGCGGCAAAGGCAAAGATGTGAGTGTCGAAATCATCTCGCCCGAATACTGGTCAATGCCCTGGTATATGCGCGAATATCCGAAAGCGATTTTTCACGGAAATTTCACCGATGTCGTCGCTTCGGAAATGATTGTCGCGTCGGAAGCGCAAAAGGCTGAATTAAACAAACGCTACGCGGCGCATTACAAATACGTCGGAAAATATGCGCTGCGTCCGGGCGTTGAACTTTATTTGCTGGTGCGGAAGGATTTGGCTGACGCGGACGCGAAGGAAATTTATACAATCGGCAGCACGCCGTAAAAATTGCGACGACAACCTTTTCGGCAAAATCATCGCCTAATGTTCAAGAAAATGGAAAACGGAAAGTGGAAAATGGAAAATAACGGTTTTCAAATTTTCCATTTTCCACTTTCCGTTTTCCGTTTCTTCGTATTCTCTGTAGTAAAAATTCTTAAAGGAAAAATTATGTTCTTACGACTTTTGATTTTCGCTTTTATCCTAATGACGACCTCAACGTTTGCACAAACTCCGACGATAGACGCAGGCGTTTCGCAAACTCTGGCAAAATGGCGCGTGGGGAATTACAGCGACGTGCGTTATAAATTGAATTTGACACTGGAGAAAATGTCGCCGACTTTGAAAGGCGCAATCGAAGTTTCGGTCAATTTGAAAACCGCGTCGGACGTTATTCTCGATTGGCGCAAAATCAAAGGCAAAGAGCAGTTTTACAAAATCGCCAATGTCGAATTAAACGGCGCGAAAGTCGAAGCCAAAGAAATCAACGAGCATCTTGTCATCAATGGCGGCAAACAAGGCGCGAACACGATAAAGCTCAACTTTGAATCGCCGATTGCGACGAGCGGCGCGGCAGTCACGCGCTACGTTGACAAGGAAGACGGCGCGGAATACGTCTATTCGCTGTTCGTGCCGTCGGACGCAAGCACAGCGTTTCCCGTGTTTGACCAGCCGGATTTGAAGGCTCGATTTCAATTGAATGCAATTATTCCTAGAGATTGGAAAATTGTTTCCAATACAAATTTGCTCAGCACAAAACCAATAACTTTAAGGCAATATGATGAACGAAGAGATGGTGGCGGCGAAGCTATTGTAACTCCATTAAATGATGTTGAGTTTCAGGAAACCAAACCAATCAGCACATACGTTTTCGCGTTTGCGGCGGGCGATTTTGTAGAGTTTGATGATAATGCATCTACGATAAAATCCAAAAATATTTCAGGAATCAATTTAGCTTCAAAACTCGAAAACTCAAAATCTCGAATAACTGACAATCAAGAAAAATTGCTTAAAAATGTTGGTGAATTGAGTTATAAAATTTACGTTCGCAAATCGCAAGCCGAGAAATTCAAACAGCACGCGGCGGAAGTCTTTCGGCTCAACCGCGAAGGCGTGCGGTTTCTTGAATCGTGGTTCGATTACAAATTCCCGTTTCCGAAATACGACCTTGTTTTGATTCCTGAATTTCCGTTCGGCGGAATGGAACACGCGGGCGCGACGTTTTTACGCGAAGACCGCGTTATTTTCCCAACCGAGCCGACGAAGAACGATTATATTACACGCGCCAACGTCATCTTTCACGAAGCCGCGCATCAATGGTTCGGCGACACGGTAACGATGCGCTGGTTTGACGATTT
>Ga0136618_10000440_pt1 | contig 14176 bp, 15 predicted proteins | sample AntDrymUQ3302106_2_FD_104805 | JGI IMG/M metagenome (GOLD analysis project Ga0136618, IMG submission 104805) | Polar desert sand microbial communities from Dry Valleys, Antarctica - metaG UQ330 (21.06) | ecosystem: Environmental > Terrestrial > Soil > Desert | place: Antarctica: Dry Valley... | reverse complement strand
TGCCGATGTGGTTGAACAGCGGGTTGAACGCGACGAGCCCCGTGGACGCGTTGAACGTGCGCAGCGTTCCGCGGCCGTCGAAGCGGCCGATCGGCGGCGCCGCCGCCGTCAGCGTCGGCGTCAGCAGGACATCGACGTCCTCGAAGATCCTGTTGATGCGCCGGGCATCGGCGTCCTGCGCGGCGATCGCCCGGCGCAGCAGCGGTCGCACGGCGGCGCCGATGCGCACCATCGCCTTCGTCCGGCGCTCCATGCGCGCGGGGTGCGCCATCGTCTGTGCCTCGCTGTGCGCGCCCGCGAGGTAGCGCACCATGACGTTGCTCCCGACGAGCCCGTATGGGGGATCGCGGTGGATGACCTCGTGGCCCAGCGAGCGCAGCAGCTCGCCCGTCTCCAGCACCGCGCGGCGCTGCTCGGAGCCCAGCCTCGCAACCACTCCCGGAGGGATCTTCAGCGACAGCGCGACGCGCAGCCTGCCGGGGTCGCGCTCGGCGGCCGCGACGTACGGTCGCCCCGTGACGACCTCATGCAGCAGCGCGCTGTCGGCGACCGACCGCGTCAGGAAGCCGTAGACGCCGAGCCCGGTCCAGATGTCGCGCAGCGGCGCGGTCGAGATCTCGTCCCGCTGGGACTTCAGGCCGAACAGCCCGCAGCAGGCGGCCGGGATGCGGATCGAGCCCGCGCCGTCCGACGCGGTCGCTGCGGGGACGAGCGCGGCGCCGACCGCGGCACCCGAGCCCCCGCTGGATCCGCCGGGCGTGCGATCCAGGCTCCACGGGTTGCGGGTCGCACCGCCGTGCGCGGTCTCGGTGAAGGGCCAGAGCATGAGCTCGGGGGTGCGGGTCACGCCGATGACGATCGCTCCCGCCTCGCGCAGCCGCACGACGAAGCGGGCGTCCTCGGGCTCCGGGCCACCGTGCGCATGCGATCCGCGCACGCGCGCGACGCCGGCCAGCGGCGTGTCGTCCTTGACGGCGATCGGCACGCCCAGCAGGGGGCGGTCGGCGGACGTGGGGCGGCTCGTGGTGGCGTCAGCCTCGGACAGCGCCTGCTCGGCGAACACCGCCCGAAACGCGTTGATCCCGGGGTCCAGGCGCTCGATGCGCTCAAGGGCCGTCTCGACCAGCTCGCGCGGGGACAGCTCGCCACAACGCACGAGCTCGGCCTGACGCGAGACGCCGGCGAAGGCGAGCTCGCGGCGCTCGGTGGCGGACGGCGACATCGCGACAACAGGGTAGTGGCCGGTGGCGCGCCTGCAGCCGCCCGACCTATCCTCTCGGGCGATGCCCCTCGTGCTGACAGAGGATCGCGGCGCCGTCCGCCACGTCGTCCTCAACCGACCGCAGAAGCGCAACGCGCTGAACACCGAGCTCATCGAGGAGCTCGGCGACGTCCTGCGCGCCGCCGCCTCGGATACCACGGTGCGCTGCCTGGTGCTGCGCGCCGAGGGCACGATGTTCTCCAGCGGGATGGACGCGGACGACCTCGCGAGGATCGCCGAGGATCCCGAGACACTGCGCGACTGGCGTGAGCGGATCCTGTCGATCTGGAACCTCTGCGACCACATGGCCAAGCCGACGATTGCGCAGATTCACGGCGCATGCCTCGGCGGCGCGGCGGAGCTGGCGCTCGCCTGCGACCTGCGCGTCGTCGCGGCCGACGCGACGATCGGCCTCGTCGAGACGCGGATCGGTCTCGTCCCCGACCTCGGTGGCTGCTCCCGCCTGCCCGCGATCGTCGGGCTCGGACGCGCGAAGGAGCTGATCATGGCCTCGAGGTTCGTCGACGGCGTCGAGGCCGAGCGCATCGGTCTCGCCAACCGCGTCGCGCCCGCCGGCGAGCTGGCTGCCGCGACCGACCTGCTCGTCGGCGAGCTGCTGGCCTGCGCGCCGCTGGCGGTCGGCCTCGCCAAGGCGATCATCGGAGCCTCGGCACTGCCCGCGCTCGCAGACACGCTGGAGGAGGAGGTCACCGCGCAGGAGCTGTGCGCGACCAGCGAGGACTTCGTCGAGGGCGTGCAGGCGTTCTCCCAGCGCCGGCTGCCGCAGTTCCGCGGCCGTTGAGCCCGGCGCACGAGGACGGTCGGAAGGACGCCGGCGCCGGATATGCTCGCGGGCGCTTGCCCGAGCCGGTCTCCATCATCGGCGCCACCGGCGCACTCGGCTTTGGCTTGGCGGTGCGACTCGCGCGCGCCGGCGGCGAGGTCGTCATCGGCTCGCGCGACATCGATCGCGCGCGGCAGGCCGCCGCGCGCGCCCGCGAGGCCGTGCCGGGCGCCACGTTCAGCGCCGCCGCCAACGCCGAGGCGGCCTCCGCCACCGAGCTGCTGCTCCTCACGGTGCCGTTTCGCAACCAGGCCGAGACTCTGCACAACCTGCGTGACGTCCTGACGGCCGGCCAGCTGCTGATCGATGCCACGGTGCCGCTGGCGGCCGCCGCGGGCGGCAAGGCGACGCGGATGCTCGGCGTCTGGCAGGGCTCGGCCGCTCAGCAGGCGCAGGAGCTCGTGCCGGAAGGCGTGACCGTGCTCAGCGCGCTGCACACGATCAGCGCCGCGACGTTGCGCGACCTCGACGGGGTCCTCGACGAGGACGTGCTGCTGGCCGGCGATCGCCGTGCCGACAAGGTCCGCGTCGCCACGCTGCTTGAGGGGATCGAGGGGCTGCGCTGCGTCGACTGCGGCCGGCTGGAGATGGCGCGCGTCACGGAGCAGCTCACAGCGCTGATGATCTCGATCAACGCGCGCTACAAGACCCACGCCGGTGTGCGGATCACCGGCCTGCCGGACGAGCTGTGGCCCTCGACCGCGGGCAGCCGCTGATGTCCGCGGTCGTCGTGCTCGCCGGCGGATCGGGGGGCGCCAAGCTGGCGCGCGGCATGCTCGACGTGGCCGGCACCCTCACGGTCATCGCCAACACCGCCGATGACATCGAGATCTATGGCGCCCACGTCAGCCCGGATCCCGACCTGTGCACGTTCTGGCTGGCCGACTGCATCGAGGACCGCGGGTGGGGTCTGCGCGGGGACAGCTTCGCGGTGATGGACGGGCTGCGCGATCTCGGCGTCGACGTGTGGTTCAACCTCGGAGACCGCGACCTGGCGATCGGGATCGAGCGTGCCCGCCGGCTCGGTGAGGGCGCCCGGCTGACGGAGACCCTCAGCGAGCTCGGCGCGGCGATGCGGCTGCGAGCGCGCGTCCTGCCGATGACCGACGACACCGTGCGCACCTGGGTGCAGGTCGGCACGCGCTGGATGGCCTTTCAGGAGTTCATGATCCGCGCCGAGGGCAGGGGATCGATTCAGAACACCGTCCTGCTGGGTGTGGACAGCGCGCAGGCGACGCCGGAGGTGCTCGACGCGATCTCGTCCGCCGACGCCATCGTCATCGGTCCGTCCAATCCAGTCATCTCCATCGGTCCGATTCTCGCAGTAGCAGACATGCGTCAGGCGGTCATCGACAGCACAGCTCCCGTCGTCGCGATCTCGCCGCTGGTCGGCGGAGCGGTGGTCAAGGGCCCCACCGAGGCGTTCATGCGCTGGGCCGGACATCCGCTGAGCGCGGCGGGGATCGCGTCGATCTACGACGGCCTGATCGACGGGATCGTCACCGACGATGGGGACGTGGGCGCCGGCATCGCCGTCCTGCATGCCGACACCCTGATGCGCGACGCAAGCGACCGCCGCCGCGTCGCCCAGCAGACGCTGCGCTTCGCCGAGGCACTGAGCCACTGATGGCCGGTGACCCGGCGGCACCCGTGACGTTCGCGATCCTGCCGATCAAGCGCTTCGGCGCATCCAAGACGCGTCTCGGCGACGAGCTCTCCGGCGGCACGCGGCGCGCGCTCGCCGAGGCGATGATGACCGATGTCCTGATGGCCCTGCGGCGCACAAAGGCCGTCAGCGAGGTCCTCCTCGTGACGTCCGAGCCCGCCGCGGAGGCGATCGGCCGGGGATATGGCGCCACCGTGCTGCACGACGAGGCCGACGACGGCCAGAGCCCGGCAGCGATGATCGGCGTCGAGCGCGCGATCGAGGCCGGAGCCGAGCGCGTGCTGCTCGTCCCAGGGGACTGCCCGGCGATCGATCCGGCGGAGCTGGCGACGCTGCTGGGAGTCCCCGGCCCGGGCCGCTCGGTCGTCATCGTCCCCGACCGCCACGGGGTCGGCACCAACGCGCTGCTGCTGGCGCCGCCCGATGCCATCGCGCCGGCCTTCGGGCCCGACAGCCGCTCGCTACACGAGCAGGCCGCAACCGCCGCCGGAGTCGCGGTCACCATCGCCCAGGTCGCCACGCTGGCCCTCGACGTGGACACCTCCGAGGACCTCGATGCGCTGCGCTCCGCGCTGGCCGCCCGGCGGGGCGGCGCGGCGCACACGCGCGGCATGCTCAGCCGCATGGCGAACGCGCGCAGGACCACCCCCGTCGAGTGATCGTCGCCACGGCGCTGCCGGGCATCCCGGAGGTCGCCGCGGGCGACGACCTCGCGGCGCTGATCGCGCGCGCGTCCGGGCGCCTGTCGGATGGCGACGTGCTCGTGCTCGCGCACAAGGTGGTGTCGAAGTCCGAGGGCCGCGTGGTCGCGCTCGCCGGCGTCGAGCCCAGCGAGCGGGCACGCACCCTCGCGGTCGAGCACGGCAAGGATCCGCGCCTGCTCGAGGTGATCCTCGGCGAGTGCGAGGCCGTCGTTCGCTCGCGGCCGGGAGTGCTGATCTGCCGCACGCACCACGGCTTCGTCTGCGCGAACGCGGGCGTCGACACATCCAACGCCCCGCGGGAGGGCGACGTCGTACTGCTGCCCCTGGACCCCGACGCGAGCGCGCGAGCGCTGCGCGCCCGCCTGCGCGAGCTCACCGGAGGCGCGGTGGCGATCGTGATCAGCGACTCCTTCGGGCGCGCCTGGCGCGTGGGGCAGTGCGACGTCGCGATCGGCGTCGCCGGCCTGGGTCCCGTCGAGGACTGGCGCGGGCGCCGCGACGGCGGTGGACGGCGGCTGGAGGCCACCGTCATCGCGATCGCCGACCAGGCCGCCGCCGCCGCCGACCTCGTGCGCGGCAAGGACAGCCGCGAGCCGGTGGTCCTCGTGCGCGGTCTGGAGCGCCACGTCAGCGAGAGCGACGGCCCCGGCGCCGCCGTGCTCGTCCGCGCACGCGGCGAGGACCTGTTCTCCTAGAAGCTCAGCCGACCTTCTGGACCCGGTAGGTGCGGTCGCCGCCCGGCGTCTCCGCGGACACGGTGTCGCCGGCACGGGCGCCCACGAGGGCCTGGGCGACCGGCGACTCCGACGACAGGCGCCCGGTCTTCAGGTCCGCCTCGGTCGGCCCGACGAGGGTGAACGTCAGCTCTCGGCCGGACGCCTCATCGATGACCTCGACGGTCGAGCCGAAGCCGACGACGTCGGGATCGGAGGTGCCCTCGACGACGCGTGCCGCGCGCAGGCGCTCGCTGAGGCGCTTGATCTTCGTCTCCAGGTGCGCCTGGTCGTCCTTGGCGATGTGGTACTCCGCGTTCTCCTTCAGGTCGCCGAGCTCGCGCGCCGCCTTGATGCGCTCCGCCATCTCCGCGCGGCCCTTGCCCTCGAGCTGCGCGATCTCCTCGCGCAGGGCAACCAGGCCTTCGGGAGTGATCTGTTCTGGTTCGAGCATCGAGGCAGCGTAGCGACCGGCCCGCGATCCCGGGAGACGGAGGGGCTACGCCGCGGCTGGCAGGTCGTAGCGACGCCGCAGCTCATACAGCGTGGTGCGCTCGGCCGCGGGTCGCCCGGCGCGATGCGCGGCCGCGACGAGATCGCAGGGCTCCAGGCGCACGCCGTGGTAGCTACCTGCCAGGCGGCTGATGTTCTCCTCCATCAGCGTGCCGCCGAGGTCGTTGACGCCCCAGCGCAGGGCCTCGGTCGCGGCGTCCAGGCCCATCTTCACCCAGCTTGCCTGCAGGCTCACGACGCTGCGACCGAGCGCGAGGCGAAACGCCGCGGTGTGCTTGAGGTTCTCCTCGACGGAGATCTCCTGCACGCCGTGCGTGCGTCCGAGCAGCGTGTGGAAGGGGATGAAGCTCAGCGGGACGAACTCGGTGAAGCCGCCCGTGCGGGCCTGCAGCTCGCGCACGACGCGCATGTGCTCGGCCAGCTCCCATGGCTCCTCGACGTGCCCGAACATGACCGTCACCGTCGAGCGCAGGCCGGCGCGGTGGGACGCCTCGATGATCTGCACCCAGCGCGAGACCGGCAGCTTGTTGGGGCTGATGCGCTGGCGCACGCCGTCGTGCAGGACCTCGGCGGCAGTGCCGGGCGTCGAGTCCAGCCCGACCTCGCGCAGACGCTCGAAGACCGCCTCCGGCGACAGGCGGCTGACGTCGCAGATGTGCGCGACCTCCATCGGCGAGTAGGCGTGCAGGTGCAGCTGCGGCGCGGTCTGCTTGGCGAGCGACAGCCAGCCGCAGTAGTCCTCCAGGCCCCAGTCGGGGTGGATCCCCGACTGCATGCACAGCTCGGTCGCACCGAACGCGACGGCCTCGTGCACCCGCGCGACGAACTCGTCGCGGCCGTATTCGTAGGCGTCCGGCGAGCGCCTGCCCTGGCCGAAGCCGCAGAACGCGCAGCCGACGACGCAGACGTTGGAGACGTTGACGTTGCGGTTGACGACGAACGTCACGGTCTCCCCCGCGAGCTCGGCACGCAACTCGTGCGCGGCCTGGCGCATGTCCTCGATCGCCTCCGGTCGCGTCTCGGCGAACAGCGCCGTGAGCTCGTCGGGCGACAGCGCGACCCCGTCGCGCCCGCGCCGGATCGCGCCGGCGGTGAGGTCCGGGCGCAGTGGCCGCGGCGGTTGCGTGCGGCCGCTGCCACGGCGCGGGATGAAGCTCCAGAAATGTGCCTTGATGACGTCGAGGACGGCCGGCGCGACCCACTCCGGGTCGATGTACTGCGGGTAGACGCACAGCCGCTCGGTCAGCGCGAAGCCCTCCGGCGCCAGGCGCCTGCGGACCTGGTGCGGCGAGGGGAAGGGGTGCTCGGGCGAGATGTGGTCGCCGTTGGCGCTCAGGCCGCCGAGGTCGGTCGCTCCAGCGCGCACGAGCTCGGGCCACCAGTCTGCGAGGTTCGGCGGGACCTGCACGCCGACGCCCGGCATCAGCCGCCGGCACTCGCCGATCAGGCGGCGCATCTCCTCGACGCTGATGGGCGTCGCCCAGGCCGGCAGGTCCAGCCGCGGGCCGTGGCCGATCCCCGTGCGCCACAGCTCGCGCGCGCTCGCGTCGGCGATCTGCGCCGGCTCGCGGCCGTAGTAACTGTCGTGCGCGACGAAGTTCTGCAGAATCACCTCCTGCAGGTGGCCGTGACGCCCGTGCGCGGCGGCGAGCGCCTCCAGCGCCCCGACGCGCTCGTCCTCGCTCTCGCCGATGCCGACGAGGATCCCGCTCGTAAACGGGATCCGCAGCTCGCCGGCGGCCTCGATCGTCGCCAGCCGGCGCTCGGGGTGCTTGGTCGGCGACCCCTGGTGAGCGACGAGGTTGGGATTGACCGACTCGAGCATCAGCCCCTGCGACGCGGTGACCTCGCGCAGGCGGGCGAGGTCGGCGCGATCGAGCACACCGAGGTTCGTGTGGGGCAGCAGGCCGCGCTCCAGCGCCCGCTCACACACCCAGGCGACGTAGCCGACGAAGTCCTCGTGGCCGTACTCGGCGAGCAGGGCGCGCACCCCGGCATCGACCTCGGGCCGCTCGCCCGTGAGGACCAGCAGCTCCTTGACGTTGCGCTTCGCGGCCCCGTCGAGCAGCGCGAGCACCTCGCCGGGCGCGTGCAGGTGCGTGCGATGCGTCGCGAACGCGCAGTACTTGCAGTAGCAGCGGCACGTGCGCGACAGCGAGAGCGTCAGGTTGCGGCTGAAGGTGACCCGCCGGCGCACGGTCAGGAGTCTAGGCTTCCCCGGATGCGCCGACTGTGCATCGCCTCGCTGGCTGCCGTCGCGCTCGCCCTGGCCGCTTGCGGCGCGAAGTCCGGCGAGCGTGCCCCCGAGAGCGCGGCGACGCTGCTGCTGGACTTCCAGCCCAACGCCGTCCACAGTGGCATCTACACCGCGATCAAGCGTGGCTACGACGATGCCCTCGGCGTCAACCTGCGCGTGCGGGTGCCCTCGGACTCGACCGATGCGGTCAAGCTGCTGGTCTCCGGACGCACGGACTTCGCGATCCTCGACATCCACGACCTCGCGATCGCCCGCGAGCGCGGTCGCGACCTCGTCGGCGTCATGGCGCTCGTCCAGCAACCGCTCGCGGCGGTCATCGCCGCACCCGACATCACCACGCCGCGCGACCTCGAGGGCCGCCGCGTCGGCGTCACGGGATTGCCCAGCGACGACGCGGTCCTGCGCTCGATCGTCGGCGGCGCAGGCGGCGATCCGTCGAAGGTGCGCGCGACGACGATCGGCTTCTCGGCGGTGCCGAGCATCCTGGCCGGGCGCGTCGACGCGGCGACCGGGTTCTGGAACGTCGAGGGCGTCGCGCTGCGCGCCCGCCGGCCTGGGATCCGGGAGTTTCGCGTCGAGGACTACGGCGCGCCCGCCTACCCGGAGCTCGTGCTCAGCACGACCCGTGAGACCCTGCGCGACCGGCCCGGCACCGTGCGCGCGACGGTCGCGGCGCTCGCCCGCGGCTATTCCGAGGCGTTGATCGATCCCGAGAGCGCCGTCGCGACGCTCGTCGGCGCCGTCAAGGGCCTGCGACGCGAGGGCGTCAAGCGGGAGTTCGACGCCGTCTCCCCCGCGTTCACCGCCGGCGCACGCGCCTTCGGCGAGCTGGACCCGGCCCGGCTGCGGGCGTGGGCGCGCTGGGAGCGGCGCTTCGGGATCGTCAAGCGCCTCCCGGACGTGGCCCGCGCGTTCGACGGGCGCTACGTGCCACGCACGACCAGCCGCGACTGATACCGGCTACAACAGCAGCGCCATGATCTGCGACGAGCGCAGCGATCCGTCACGGCGGCGGTAGTGGTCGCGGCGCACGCCCTCCACCTCAAAGCCGAAGGCCGTGTACAGCGCGATCGCCCGGTCGTTGTCCGGCCACACCTCGAGCTCGATCTTGTGGTTTGAGGCTCCGCGAGCATGCTCGATCGCCGCCTCCAGCAGCGCCCGCCCGCCGCCGCGCCCCCGGTGGTCCTGGAGAATCGACATGCCCAGCGAGACCACGCCGCCGGCGTGCGTCGCGTGCAGGCGGAGCGTGCCGACGATGCGCCCCCCGACATCCAGGACGAACAGCGCCTCGCCGTCGGACAGCCTCCGGCGCACCCGCAGCGCGAAGGCGTCGACGTCGACCGGCGGCTCGATCGCGATCCAGCGCCCCTCCTCGGCGACGGCCGCCACGACCGCGACGAAGGCCTCGACGTCCTCGAGCGTAGCGTGGCGGACGAACATCGTGGGGCGTATCAGCGGTGCTCCCCGCGCGGATCGATCAGCCGACGAGGCCGTCGACCAGCGACGACCCCTCGCGTGCCATCTTCGAGCGCGGCACGACGAGATCGAACCCCGCGGCGATCGCGCGGCGGCGCACGTCGGCGTCTACATGGCTGTAGAAGGCCAGCGTGCGCGTCTCCCCCACCGAGCCCGACGCCCGTAGCTCCTCCAGCATGGCGATGCCGGCGACGTCGTCATCGGTCAGATCGACGACGAGCACCTCGCTGGCGGTGATCTGCTCGCGCACGGCGGGCTCTGTGGCGACGAGCGTGACGTCATGGCCGCCGGCGCTCAGCATTCCCTGGACCTTGGAGCCGAACAGCAGATCGGGCACGTGTGCGAGGACACGCGCCACCGCTACTGCGCCCGGTTGCGCTTGAACTCGTCGCGCACGGACTGCGGCCGGCCCCACATCTGCGTCACCTCGACGCGGCCGGAGCGCATCTCGCGCAGGGCGAGCTCGCCGGAGATGCCCGCGTCGTCAAGCAGCTTCAGCGAGCCGTGGACGGCCTCGGCCGCTGCGGCATGGCCAAAGCGATGGGCGACCAGCAGCTTCCAGTGCCAGTCGTGGTGCGAGTAGGGCTGGGCGTTGCAGGTGACCAGATACGTGGCGGCATCCACGTAGCGGGCCTCGTCGGCGATCCGCAGGTCGAGCTCGAGATCGGTCCAGTCGTCGGGCAGCGACTCGACGATCTGGCTGAACGTGTCCGCGAGCGCCATGGGGCCGCAAGGCTAGCGGGACGCACGGCACACGGTCAGTACACCTCCGGCACGAAGGTCTGATCGGTCATCGGGGGCCGGACGTAGTGCGCGTCGTCCTGTCGCCTGGGCAGCTTCAGGGGCGGCGGGATGACGTCCTCGTAGGGGATCATCGAAAGCAGGTGCGAGATGCAGTTCAGGCGCGCGCGGCGCTTGTCGTTGGCGTCCACGACGTACCACGGCGCCTGCTTGATGTCGGTGTGGGCGAACATGTCGTCCTTCGCCCGCGAGTACTCGACCCAGCGCTCGCGCGACTTGAGGTCCATCGGGCTGAGCTTCCAGCGGCGCATCGGGTCGGTGATGCGCGCCTGGAAGCGGCGCTCCTGCTCCTCGTCGGAGACCGAGAACCAGTACTTGATGAGGATGATCCCCGAGCGCACGAGCATCCGCTCGAACTCCGGGCAGGAGCGCATGAACTCCTGGTACTCCTCCTCGGTGCAGAAGCCCATCACCCGCTCGACGCCGGCGCGGTTGTACCAGGAGCGGTCGAAGAGGACCATCTCCCCCGCGGCCGGCAGGTGCTCGACGTAGCGCTGGAAGTACCACTGCGTGCGCTCGCGCTCGGTCGGCGTGGCGAGCGCCGCGATCCGCCAGGCGCGTGGGCTCGTGCGTTCGGCGATGCGCTTGATGACGCCGCCCTTGCCGGCGGCGTCGCGCCCCTCGAAGATCACGACGACCTTCAGGCCCTTGACCTTCATGTACTCCTGCAGCAGGACGAGCTCGCGCTGCAGGCGCTCGAGCTCCTTGTCGGCGGTCTTGCGGTCGAGCTTGGGCTTAGGACTGCCGTCAGCCTCGGACATCGTGGCCGCAGTGTGCCCCCCGTCGCCGGGTCGCAATCAGCTGAAGCTTCGAGCGACGCACACGCCCTGGTCTTCGATGTGAACGTCGATGTCAGGGCCGCCGGGGCGGTCGCGCGCAGCCGCGACGAGCAGGTCGATCAGCTGCTCGGGTGCGAGCCTGCAGGACTCCAGGCGCACGGTCGCAAAGCTCACGATCTGGCTGCCGCCGTTCTTTCTCGTGTCAACGTCGCTCATGTGCGCTTCCTCCATAGGTGCTCCGATGCAATCCATAGAACGATATCGTCGGGGCAAAACCGAAGCTGCATACATCTCCCGTCGCCGCCGCCGCTGCCACCATCGCTTGCAACGGAACGATGGCTATCCTCGGACGATGCCGACGATCACCGACGAGCTCGTCGCAGAGCACCACGCGCTGACGCACGACTGCGGGCTGATCGACCGCTCCGAGCGCGGCAAGCTCGCCCTGACGGGAGCCGAGGCGAAGTCGTTTCTCGCCGGGCAGGTCACCAACGACATCGTGGGCCTGACCGCCGGGAGCGGCTGCTACGCGGCGTTCCTCACGCACAAGGGCAAGATGCGCGGTGACCTGCGCGTGCTCGCGGCCGAGGACGGCGTCGAGCAACCCGAGCTGCTGCTCGACACCGAGCGCCCGACGCTGCAGGCGCTCTTCGACCTCGTTCGGCGCTTCAAGATCGGCTACGACGTCGAGCTGCACAAGCGCACGGTGCAGCGCGGCCTGCTGTCGCTGATCGGCCCGCGGGCGCGCGAGATCGCGGGGGCGCAGGACCTGGCGTCCCGCGAGCACGCCCACCGCGCCGGCGAGCTCGGTGGCCACGCCGTGCGCCTGATCGCGACTTCTGACGGCATCGACGTGCTCTGCGAGGCCGAGGCCACTGACGCTCTGCGCGGCCTGCTGGAGGCTGCGGGTGCGCTGCCGGTCTGCGAGGCCACGACCGAGATCGTCCGCGTCGAGCGCGGGCGACCGCGCTACGGGTTCGATCTCGACGACACGACGATCCCCCAGGAAGCGGGCCTCAACGAGCGCGCCGTGAGCTTCACCAAGGGCTGCTACGTCGGCCAGGAGACCGTCGCGCGGCTGTTCTATCGCGGCAAGCCCAACCGCCACCTGCGTGGCCTGCGACTGTCCGAGCCGGCGCCGGCCGGCACGGCGCTGCAGCTCGGCGAGCGCGTGGTCGGGCGATTGACGAGCTCGGTCGTCTCCCCCGACCACGGGCCGATCGCGCTGGCCCTCGTGCGCCGCGAGGCCGCGGTCGGAGCGACCGTCGATGTCGAGGGCGGCGCGACCGCCGAGGTCGTCGAACTGCCGTTCGGCTGAGCGCTCGGCCGCTCGGTCAGGCGCGAGCGCCGGTCCGCGCGGCGACGAACTCCTGGAGGGCCGCACGGTTCGGCGCCGGGCGCAGGTCGAGCACGTCGGCCTCGTTACTCGCAAGCCAGGTCTGCACGATGCGCGCTTCGGCGATCTCCTGCGCCGGCAGCTGCGCGACCTGCTCGCGGCGCCCGGCGATCGCCGCGAGCGTCCGCTCGTGCAGGTCGGTCGGGTCGGCCAGCGGGGACCAGTCGGCGAGCCTGCCGCCGGCGATCCAGAAGGCGTCGTCGGCCGGGCCGCGCGGGTGGCGCGCGAGCACGAGCCGCGGCCGGGCGTGCGTCGCGACCAGCGCGCCGCCGCCGTCCAGCGAGCGCACGAGCACGGCGATCCGCTCACGCCGCCGGCGCAGCCACGCCGCACGCTCGTAGCGCTGCGCGCCGGCGGCCTCGCGCATCTGGGCGTCGAGGTGCTCCAGCAGCGCGGCCGCGCCGTCGGAGCCGGTGAACAGCGCGAGCGCCTCGTCGAGCCTGCGCCGGTAGAGGTTCGGATCGAGGTCGTTGAGGCACGGTGACAGACAGCGGCCCATCTGGCCGTAGGCCGACGGCCACGGGCGCAGGCGCAGCCGGCGCCCGCAATGGCGCAACCCGAAGAGCGAGTCGAGCTGCTCCTTGAGCTCGACGGCCCCGGCGCGGCTGCGCAACGGCCCGATCGTCACCGCCCGCCCGGCCGCCGGCTCGCGCGCGACCTCGAGCACCGGGAAGGCGATGTCCAGCCTGCAGCGCAGGTAGACGAAGGCGTCGTCGTGCTTGTGGACGACGTTGCCGGGCGGTCGCAGCTCGCGGATCAGCCGGTGCTCGAGCACGAGCGCGCCGAGCTCCGAGCCCGTCGGGCGGTGGTCGACGATGACCGCCTGCTCGGTCCAACCCTCGGCGGGCGCCGAGGCCGCGAAGTGCGAGCGCGCGCGGGTGCGCAGCGCGACCGACTTGCCGACGTAGAGCACCTGTCCGGCGGCGTTGCGAAACAGGTAGACGCCAGGGGCGTCGGGCAGTGTCGAGGTGTCCGCCCGGTGGCGCTTGATCGTGTCGCCCCCCAGCGTGCGGCGGGCGCGCTGGCGCGCGCGCCGCAGTGGGCCGAGCGCCGCCAGCGCCTCGGCCACGGTGCCCGCGTGCGCGCACAGCCGCCCGAACAGCGAGCAGAACACGCGCGCGCACGTCTCGGCGTCGGCGAGCGCGCGGTGCGTCGCCTCGACCTCGATGCCGAGCGCGTCGGCCAGTGCGGCCAGGCGCCGCTGTCGCACGAGCGGCGCGAAGCGCCGAGCCAGCGCGACCGTGCAGAGCGCCGGCGGATCGGCCCAGCGCAGCCCGGCACGCTGGAACGCCTGGCGCAGCACGCGGCGATCGAACGACGCGTTGTGGGCGACGAGGACGCGGCCCTCGAGCTGGCCGGCGAGATCGGGCAGCACCGCCTCGGCGGGGGGCGCCGCATCGACCATCGTCTGGGTGATCTGGGTGAAACGCTGGATCGCGCGCGACAGCGGCGCCGCCGCGCCGACGAGCGTCTCCCAGCGATCGTGCAGCTCGCCGCCGCCGACGAGCACCGCCCCGACCTCCGTGAGCTCGCAGGCGTCGCCCGCGAGACCGTTGGTCTCGGTGTCCACGACGAGGAACTCCGCGGTCGCGAGCGGCTGGGCGAGCAGATCCACGAACGTATGTTCCCGAATGCCACCGACGGACTGCAAGCGGCGTTGCAACCGGCCGGCGCCGCGCCTGCCGGGTGGCCGTCGTCCTGGGGTAGGTTCTGGGACATGGTGGTACGCGCTGTGGTCGCGGCGGTGATCGCGCTCCTGGCGGCTG
>Ga0136618_10000438_pt1 | contig 14192 bp, 12 predicted proteins | sample AntDrymUQ3302106_2_FD_104805 | JGI IMG/M metagenome (GOLD analysis project Ga0136618, IMG submission 104805) | Polar desert sand microbial communities from Dry Valleys, Antarctica - metaG UQ330 (21.06) | ecosystem: Environmental > Terrestrial > Soil > Desert | place: Antarctica: Dry Valley... | reverse complement strand
ACGTAGTCGGTCGTCCCGAGCACCCTGCCGTCCGCCGTCAGCCCGTCCTGCTCCAGCGACCGCGCGATACCGAAGTCCGTGACCTTCGCGGCGCCCTCCTCGTCGACGAGCACGTTCTGCGGCTTGACGTCGCGATGGACGATGTGGCTGGCGTGCGCCGCGTCCAGCGCCCGCGCGATCTCGATCGCGTAGGCGATCGCCTCGGACACCGGCAGGCGGCCGCAGCGGCGGATGCGATCCTTGAGCGTCTCGCCCTCGACGAACTCGAAGACGATGTAGGGGGTCGAGAAGCCGTCGCCGTCGTCGTCCTCCTCGCCGGCGTCGATGACCCCGACGACGTGCGGGTGGTTGAGCTGCGCGACCGCCCGCGCCTCGCGGCGAAAGCGCTCGAGCTGATCGGAGTCGCCCGCGATCTCGCGATGCATGAGCTTGATCGCCACCGAGCGCTCCAGCACGGTGTCAAACGCCCGGTAGACGGTCGACATCCCGCCCGAGCCGACCTTCTCGTCGAGGCGATAGCGCTGGGAGAGGAGGGTGCCAACGGGTGAGGCCATTGGCCTATTGTGCCCCGGCCGGCGGGCGATCAATGTCATCTACCACGCAGATCGCCCAGGTTGGTCGAGCCGCGCCCCGCTGACACGCCCGAGCACGAGGGCGGCGAGCGCGATCCGGTAGGCGGCGAATCCCAGCAGCGAGCGGTCGCGGGGCAGCGCGCGCAGGACTCGGGTCGCCGCGAGCGTCGACAGCGCCGACGCCGCCATCCCGGCTGCGAATCCGCGCTGAGCGGCCGGCGGCAGGCCGCGGCGCAGCAGTCGCACGCCCTTCAGCGCGCTCGCGCCGAGGATCACCGGCAGCGCGGTCTGCGCGGAGAGCGCGTGTGCGTCCGGGCGGGCGAAGCCGCGGCAGCGAGCGGCCGTCAGCGCGGCCCCGTTGCGCGAGATGCCGGGAATCAGCGCGGCGGCCTGGGCGAGCCCGAGCCACATGCCGTCGGCGAGGCTCGCGTCGGCGCGGCCGCGCGCCCGACCGCCGAGCAGGTCCGCCGCGGCCAGTGCCACCGACCCCGCGGCGAGGCCGGCGGCGACGCTCGCGGGGGTTCCCAGCCGCCGCTCGATCGGGCGCTCGCAGATCAGGCCGGCGAGCGCCGGCGGCGCGAGGCTCGCTGCGAGGAAGCCGCCGCGGGGGCGATCCGGCGCACGGGCCCAGGTGGCCGCCTCCCGGCGCGGGGCGATCAGCAGCGCGGCGGCCGCCCCCGCGTGCAGCGCGACCTCGAAGGACTTGCGCAGCTCGCCGTCGAGCCGGGCGTAGGGCCAGTCCAGCAACCACGGCACGAGCGCGACGTGGCCGGAGGAGGAGATCGGCAGCAGCTCCGCGGGACCGTGGAGCAGCCCGAGCGCGACCGCGTCGCGAGTTCGCAGGCCCGGCCGGCGCTCAGGAGCCGGCGCCATCGGCGGCGATCGACTCGTTCGACGCGACCGTCGCGCCGCCACCGCCCCCGCGGCGGTACCTGACGACGAGGTAGACCACGCCGATGACGATCAGCGCCGCGACCGCGTAGTCGACGTAGTGCAGCGAGTCCTTCCAGTCCTCCCACTTCACGCCGACCTGCAGGCCGATGAACGTCAGCGCGAAGACCCACGGCAGGCAACCGAGGAACGTCAGCACGCTAAAGCGCCAGAACGGCATCCGCGCGACGCCGGCGGGCAGCGAGATGAAGGTGCGGATGATCGGCATCATGCGCGTGAAGAAGACCGTCGCGTCGCCGTGGCGCTCGAAGTAGCGGTCGGCGGCGGTGAGGTGGTGGGGCTTGATGTGCAGCTTGCGCCCGTGCTTCTCGAGGATGTCCACGCGGCCGTAGTAGCCGACCGCGTAGGCGATCCACGAGCCGAACAGGTTCGCGAACGTGCCGACGAGCGTCACCGCGAGCAGCGAGTACTGCCCCTCGGACACGTTGAAGCCGGCGAACAGCATCGTCGCCTCGCTGGGGATCGGGATGCACGCGCTCTCAAGCAGCATGAGCACGAAGACGCCGGGCAGGCCGAGATCGCCGACGACGCCCACGGCGAAGTCGACGATCGGGTCCGTGATGGAGGCGATGATGACCGCGAGCACGCGCGCGAAGCGTACCGATCGAGCCCGTCCCGCCTGCCGGGCAAACCCATAGCCTGCGCCCGATGCGCATCTGGGTCGACCTGACCAACAGCCCTCACGTCCTCGTGCTGCGTCCGATCGTCGCGGCGCTGCGCGCGCAGGGCCACGAGGTGCAGATCACCGCGCGCGACTTCGCGCAGACGCTCGGGCTGCTCGAGCGCTTCGACATCGAGCACACCGTCGTCGGGCGCCACCGCGGCGGTCGCCTGGCAGCGAAGGGCGTCGGGCTGCTGTCGCGCTCGGCGGCGCTGACACGGTGGGGGCGCGGCCGGCGCTTCGATCTCGCGCTCGGCCACGGCTCCAACGATGTGACGGTCGCCGCCCGGCTGCTGCGCATCGGCTGCGCGACGATGTTCGACTACGAGTGGGCGACGGTTCAGCACACCGTCAACTGCCGTCTCGCGCGCACGGTCGTCGTGCCCGAGGCGATTCCGCCGCAGCGCCTGGCGCGCTACGGCGCGACCGGCAAGATCGCCGCCTACGAGGGGCTCAAGGAGGAGTACTACCTTGCCGACTTCGAGCCCGACCCAGCGGTGCTCTCAGAGCTCGGCCTGGACTCGGCGAAGCCGATCGCGATCGTGCGCACGCCGCCCGCGGTGTCGCTGTATCACCGCTTCGAGAACGACGTGCTCGGCGGGGTGCTGTCGCGCCTTGAAGGCGAGCAGACCGTGGTCCTGCCGCGCACGCCGCAGCAGCGCGCTGAGCTGGCCGGGCGCGCCTTCGTCGTCCCCGAGCGCGCGATCGACGCACAGTCGCTGATCGCCTATGGCGATCTCGTCGTCTCCGCGGGAGGCACGATGAACCGCGAGGCGGTGGCGCTGGGCACGCCGGTCTGGACGACCTTCCAGGGCCGCCTGGGCGCCGTGGACGAACGGCTCATCGCCGAGGGCCGCCTGCGGGTGCTCGAGCGCGCCGACGACGTGGTGCTCGAGAAGCGCGTCCCGGGCGACGCCTCGTCCCAGCGGGTGCGGCGCGACCCGGCACTGCTGGCGAACCTGCTGTTGCATGGCTGAGGCGGACCCGTCATCCGCCTGGTGTGAGGACCTCCAGCCCGGCTGCCGTGGCCGCACGGCCGAGGCGAACGTCGTAGGCGACGAAGCCGGCCAGATCAGCGCGGATCGACAGCGCACTCGCCAGGTGGATGGCATCGAGGCTGCGCAGGGCGCCCGCTCCGACGCCGGCGGCATCGTCGACCAGATCGCTGGACAGCGGAAGGAGATCCAGCTGGGCGAGCAGCGCCCTCGCCGCCGGCAGCGCTCGCGCATTCACGCGACGACACCCCCGGAGCACCTCGATCTTTGCCAGCTCGCTGCTGACCATCGGAGCGCCGGCCCGCTCGGTGAGCCAGTCCGCCAGCGCGGCGCTCTCGGATTCTTCGTGCAACAGCTTCAGCAGGGCGGAGGAATCGAGGTAGATCACCACCGGTCCTCGCGGAGATCGTCGAGGGCAGTACTCGTGTCTGGGGCGCCCGAAGGCGCGCGCACGCGCGGCGAGGGCGCGAAGGGCCTCGTGGCGGGGATCAGCCGCCCGGCGGCGATCAGCCGCTGCCGCGCGCCGGTCGCGGGCTCGGGCGGTACGAGCAGCGCGACGAGCTCACCGCGCTGGGTGACCTCGACGCTCTCCCCGGCCTTGACGCGTTCCAGATACCGGCTCGCATGCTGGCGCAGCTCGCGCACTCCGATGCGTTGCATCTCGCTAATGTAGCAGCGCAAGTGCTACAGCTGGGCCGCTCGCCGGGCAGCGCAGCGGATCCTCGGCCGACCCACAGGTTGTCAGCGAACGCTCGTCGCACAGCGGGGCCGCCCCACACCTGACCGCGCCCCTGTCGCCGCCCTCGTCCGTACAATCTCACGCGATGCGCCGACGGATCCGTTCCGCGGCCTTCCCCCTGCGACGCCATTCGCTGCTGCAGATCGCGGTCGACGGGGCGTTGGTCGCGCTCGCGTATTGGCTGGCCTACCGGCTGCGCTTCGACGGCCCGTCCTCGGTTCCCGAGCGCTACCAGGATCTCTTCGATGCCACGATCGTTCCCGTCGTGGCGGCCTCGATGGCCGTCTTCGCCGCGTTCGGCCTCTACCAGAAGTGGTGGCGCTACGTCAGCCAGCGCGACTACATCCGGATCCTGCAGGCGGTCGTCATCGCGACGCTGCTGCTGCCCGGCTACATCGCGCTCGTCAAGCCGGTCACGCTCCCCGGGCGGGCGGGCGACACGCCCGTCACCCTGCCGACGGGCGTCATCGTGCTCTACCTGCTGCTGTCGCTGGCGTTCGTCGCGGGCACTCGCTTCGCGGCGCGTACGATCCACGAGCGCCCGCTGACCGGCTTTCGCGCGCGCAAGGGAGCGCGCGGCCTGCTGATCGTCGGCGCGGGCGACGGCGGGCGGCTGGTCCTGCGCGAGATCCTGCGCAATCCCGAGCTGGGCCTCAAGCCCGTCGGCTTCGTCGATGACGATCCGACCAAGCGCCGGCTGCGCATCGACGGCGTCAAGGTGCTCGGGACGACCGACGACCTCGGCCACATCCTCGAGGAGGCCGAGCCCGACGAGGTCACGATCGCGATCCCCTCCGCGCCGGGCTTCGTGCGCGCGAAGGTCGTGCGCGAGTGCCGCGAGCGCGGGATCCCGGTCCGCACGCTGCCGACCGTCTTCGAGCTGCTGCAGACGGGCGGCAACTTCGTCCAGCAGGTGCGCGAGGTGCAGGTCGAGGACATCCTTGGCCGCGAGCCGGTGCGCATGGAGCTCGATCGCGTCGGGGCGTATCTCAACGGCGAGACCGTGCTCGTGACCGGCGCGGGAGGCTCGATCGGCAAGGAGCTCTCGCGCCAGATCGCGCGGGTGGGCCCGCGGCGGCTCGTGCTGCTCGACCACGCCGAGGACAACCTCTTTCAGATCCAGCGCGAGCTCGAGCACGATCGCCACGTGCATCCCTCGACGCTGGCCGCGGTGCTCGCGGACTGCAAGGAGGAGGAGCGTATGCGCGAGGTCTTCGCGGCCTACCGCCCGACGGTCGTCTTCCACGCCGCCGCCTACAAGCACGTCGGGCTGATGGAGACCAACCCGGTCGAGGCCGTCCGCAACAACGCGATCGCCACGCGCTTGATGGCCCGCATCGCCGGTCAGGGCGGCGTCAAGGTGTTCCTGCTCGTCTCGACCGACAAGGCCGTCTCGCCGGCGACCGTCATGGGCGCCTCCAAGGCGCTGGCGGAGTTCGCGATCGAAGCCGAGCAGGACCGCTTCCCGCAGACGTGTTACTGCGCTGTGCGCTTCGGCAACGTGCTCGGCTCGTCGGGCTCGGTCGTGCCGATCTTCCGCCGCCAGATCGCACTCGGCGGACCGGTGACGGTCACCGACGAGCGCATGACGCGCTACTTCATGACGATCCCCGAGGCCGTGCAGCTGATCATCCGCGCCGGCGGGCTGTCCAGGTCGCAGGGGCCGCCTGTCGAAGACGGGGCCGGCGGCGACGTCTACGTCCTGGAGATGGGCGAGCCCGTGCGGATCATCGACCTGGCACGGACGATGATCGAGCTGTCGGGCCTGGATCCCGAGCGCGACATCGAGATCGAGGTCGTCGGGCGCAGGCCGGGGGAGAAGCTGCACGAGGAGCTGTTCAACCCCGAGGAGCACCCGCAGCCCACCCCGGCCGAGAAGATCCTGCGCGCGGAACGCGAGCATCGCGCTCCGCAGCAGGTCGACGACATGTTCGACCAGATCGGCCTGCTCGTGCTGGAGGGCGACGCGGCGGGACTGGCAGCCAAGGTGTCCGAGCTGTCGGCGGCCTCGGGCGGCTGGCCGACTAGGATCCTGCGGTCGTGAACGCGCTACTCGCCGCCATCGCGCTGGGGGACAAGGTCGAGCAGGTCGGCTCGTACTTCGGCTTTGCCGCCATCGTCGGCCTCGGCGTGCTGTCGCTGCTGTACTTCGCCCAGGCGCGGGAGGTCAAGCGGCTGCGGGAATGGGCTGGCCGCGCGCCCGAGCGCGACGCCGAGCTCGCCCAGCGCGTGCAGACCGACGCCCAGAAGCGGGTCGTCGCCCAGCCCGTTCCGGCAGCCGCGGCGGCGCCGTCAGGCCCGCAGACCCCCGCCGGCCAGCAGGCCGACGCCGCGCGCCAGGCCGCGGCCGTCTCGCTCACGCAGAAGGTCCAGAACCCCGCCGGGACGCCGGCGACCGGTCCGCCGGGCCAGCTGGCGCGCCCCGGTGGGCTGGGCGCTCTCGCGATCGCGCAGTCCCCCGCGCCGTCGCCGGGGGTCGGATCTGCGGGAGCCGGCTCGCCCGCGCCCGGTTCGCCCAAGCCCGCCGCCGGTCAGCCGGCGCCCTCGTCCGCCCCGTCGCCCGGGCCACCCGCGGCGCCCGGGCCACCCGCGGCGCCCGCGCCGGCGACCGCAGGCGCGGTCGCGGCGGCGCGGCAGGCGGCCACGGCGAGCCGCAGCCCCGCGATCGCCAATGGATCCGGCGGGCAGGACACGCACGAGTCAGCCGCGGCACGGCCACCGCAGCTGCCCGACCTGCCGTCGCGGGCGCCGCGCGCCGCGACCGCGACCGCCACCCCCGGCGAGGGCGAGCACGGGCGCCCATGGAAGCGGATCGGACTGTTCGCGGGCGGCGCGGTTGGCGGTCTGGCGATCGTCGTCGTCCTCGTGCTGACGCTGACGGGCGGCAGCGATGCCCCACCCGCCGCCAACGAGATCGAACCGCCGTCGGCCTCGGCTCCCTCCCCGCCGCCGTTCGCATCGGCACCGACGATCGACCGCAAGGCGACCCCGGTCACCGTGCTCAACGGGACGGTGCAGACCGGTCTGGCGGGTAGCGTCGCCGACAAGATCGAGGAGCAGGGATTCACGATCAACGCGCGCGACGACAACGACGACCAGACGCTGACGACGACGACGGTCTACTACGCGGACTCCAGCGAGCCGGCGGCGAAGATCGTCGCGAAGATCATCGGCGCGCAGGCCAGCGCGGTGGAGGCGATGGACGCCAACAACGCCACCAAGGTTGATCCGGAGACCAAGGTCCTGGTGATCGTGGGCGGCGACGTGGCCGGCGCCGGTTGACGGTTCGCCAGTGCTGCACCAGCAGGCCTTTCGGTGGCCTCGGCGAACGAGCATGAGGTGGTGCGAGGCCGCGGGGATCGTCACGTGAGCACCGCGGCGCGGACCGTCTTCGCGTTGCTGGTGTGTGCGACGTTCGCCGCCTTCTTCGCCGCGCAGAGCCTTAAGACCTCTCCGCCGCGCGTGCAGGATCTCACGGTCAACGAGTTCTTCTCGCCCAACCAGGACGGGCGCTTCGAGCGCGCGCGCGCGGCGTTCGTGCTCAAGCGCACCGACGAGGTCACCGCGACCGTCGTCGACCGCGCGGGCGATGATGTGCGCGTCATCGCCCGCGACCGCACGCTGCCCGCCGGCGAGCGCCTGCGCGTGGTCTGGGACGGCCGCCGGGCCGGCGGCGCGATGGCCCCGGACGGCGTCTACCGCATCCGCCTGAACCTGCGTCGCCAGGGCCGCGCGATCGTGCTGCCGCGCAACATCGTGAAGGACACCAAGCCGCCCGAGGTGCTCGTCACGTCGATCGGGCCGCAGGCGGACACGGTGCCGCGACCCGAGCAGCTGCCCCGCCCCGACGGCATGCCGGCCCGCGTCTCCTTCCAGGCCCCCGACGCCAACAATCCCCGCAAGGAGGTGCTCGTCTTCCGCACCGACGTCAGCCCCCCGCGGCCCGTGTTCGACAAGCCGGTCAAGCTCGCCGACGACGAGCGCCGATGGCTATGGGACGGCACGGTGGACGGCCGCCGCGTCGCCGCGGGAACCTACGTCGTGATCGTCCGCGCCCGCGACCGGGCCGGCAACATCGGCTCGTCGGCGCCGATCCCGCCGCGCGCCGGCTTCGGGCAGCGGCTCCCCGGCCGCGGCGGCATCACTATTCGCTACCTCAGCGCGCAGGCGCGGGCGGAGCCGGTGCGGGCAGGCGGGCAGGCCGCGGTCGCCGTCGACTCGGTCGACAAGAACTTCAGCTGGAGCGTGCGGCGCGTCGGCGAGCGCGAGGTGCGCAAGCGTGGGCGCGGCACGAAGTCGCGCCTCGTGCAGTTCGAGGCGCCGGGCGGGAAGTCCGGGCTCTACCTCTTCGAGGTTCGCACGCGCTCGCGCAAGGTCGCGGCGCCGATGGCCGTGCAGGCCCGGCGCGAGCGCAGCGTCCTCGTCGTGCTGCCGGTGACGACCTGGCAGGGGCGAAATCCCGTCGACGACGGCGGCGACGGCCTGCCCGACACCCTCGGCACGGGACTGCCCGTGCGGATCGGCCGCCCGTACGTCAAGGGCGGACTACCCGCGCAGCTGCCCGGCAACGAGGCCCTCCTGCTCGCGCAGCTCGACCGGGAGGGCCACCGCTACGACCTGACGACCGACGTCGCCATCGCGCGGGGCCAGGGGCCCAAGCTCGCCGGCCACCGCGGCGTGATCCTCGCCGGCGACACGCGCTGGCTGGACCCGCGCGTCGCCAAGGGCCTGCGCGACTTCGTGCGCGGCGGCGGCAACGTCCTGTCGGTCGGCACGCGGTCGCTGCGGCGCAGCGTGACACTGACGCCGGGGCGCCGCGCGATCGACCCGACGCAGGCGACCGCGCGCGACCTCTTCGGGGCGCGTCTGGAGGCGATCGAGCGTCCCCCCGCGCCCGCGACGCTCGTCAACGTCGTCGACGACGTCCAGCTGTTCGCCGGCACCGGCGGGCAGTTCGGTGGCATCCGCGCCTTCGAGCCGACCGCCGACGTGCGCGGCGGTGCGGCGGGCGTCGCGGCCACGGCGGCGACGCAGGAGGGCCAGCGGCGGGTCATCGTGGCCTCGCGACTGGGCAAGGGCCTGGTGATCCGGCCGGGGCTGCCGGACTTCTCCGGGAGCCTGAGGACCAACGCCGAGCTGTCGAACCTCCTGGAGCGCGTGTGGACGCTGTTGTCACGGCCATGATCGCCGCGGTCTCCACGCTCGCCGACCTCACGCAGACCGCGGGCGTCGTCGTCGCGTCGTTGCTGGCAGCCGCCGCGCTGCTGGTGAGCGGCGATCGCGCCCGGTCGGCGGCGATGCTCGGCGCGATCGTCCTGACGCCGGTGCTGCTCGTCGCGAACATCTGGTCGACCCCGCAGCTGGCGCCCCTGCGCGAGCGTCCGGTGCTGGCCCTGGCCGCCGCGGCGGGCGGGCTGACCGTGCTCGGGCTGGGCGCGGTGGCGTTTCACCGCGCACCGCAGCTGATCGCACTGTGCGCCGCCGCGACGCTGCCGTTTCGCATCCCGATCGAGTCCGGTGGCGACACGGCGAACCTCCTGCTGCCCCTGTACCTCGTGATCGCGGCCGGCGTGCTCGCATACGCGATCCCCCGCCTGCGCGCCACGCCCGGCCTCGACGACGACGAGCGGCAGGGGCCGAGCCGGGGCGCGCTGGAATGGCTGCTGGCGGCGTCGATCGTCCTCTACGCGGTGCAGGCCTCCTACTCGTCGGACTTCGACCGTGCGCTCTCGCAGGTCATCTTCTTCTACGTCCCGTTCGCGCTGCTGTTCGCGCTGCTTGCGCGCGTGGACTGGACGCCGCGCCTGGCCGGGCAGTGCCTGCTCGTCCTGCTGGTCCTCGCCGTCGCGTTCGCCGGGATCGGCTTCGTCGAGTACGCCAGGCGCGAGCTGCTGCTGAACCCCAAGGTCATCAGCTCCAACCAGTTCGAGTCCTACTTCCGCGTGAACTCCCTGTTCTTCGACCCCAACATCTACGGGCGCTTTCTGGCCATGGTCATGCTCGGCCTCGCGGCAGTGCTGCTGTGGAGCACGAGGGCGCGGACCGTCGCGGGGTGCGCGGCGGCCCTCGTCCTGCTGTGGGCCGGGCTCGTGCTGACGCTGTCGCAGTCGTCATTCACCGCGCTGCTCGCCGGCCTCGCCGTGCTCGGCGCGCTGCGCTGGGGGGCACGGCGCGCGGCCGTCGTCGTCGCGGCGTTCGCGCTGGCTGGCGTCGTCTTCGTGTTCGCGGCGCCCGGGCTCGTCGGCGTGGAGGGCTCGGCGGACAACATCACCAGCGGCCGTTCGGCGCTCGTCACCGGCGGCGTCGACCTCGCGCGTGAGCGGCCGCTGGCCGGCTGGGGCGCCGGCGCGTTCAAGGCCGAGTACCGCCGCCAGGAGAAGGCATCGGGCGCGCGGGCGTCGGCGGCATCGCACACGATCCCGGTCACGGTCGCGGCCGAGCAGGGGCTGGGCGGGCTCGCCCTGTATCTCGCGCTGCTCGTGGTGGCGATCGGCGGGCTGCTGCGCGGCACGCGCGACTCGCTGGCGCGTGCGGCGATCGCGGCGGCGTTCGTCGCGCTCGTCGTGCACACGATGCTCTACGCGGCCTTCCTCGAGGATCCGCTGGCCTGGGCGCTGCTGGCCGTCGGCGCGGCGCTCGCACCGGCGCCGCGACGGCGCGAGCGCGCCGAGCCCGTGCCGGCGACGCCGTGAGCGTCGCGCTGCGCGAGCGCCTGGCGTGCGCGGCGCTCGCCGCCGCCGCGGTGATGGCGTGGGCGCTGGCGCCGACCTATCCGGACTACGACGCCTACCACCACCTGATCTGGGGCCGTGACCTGCTGGAAGGCATGGCGCCCGGGTTCCAGACGTTTGCGGCGCCGACCGAACATCCGCTGTATCTGGCGCTCGGCGCGCTGCTGTCGCTGGCCGGCCAGGACGCTGACCGCCTGCTCGTGCTCGTCACGCTGCTGTGCCACGCCGCGCTGACGGCGGGCTCCTATGCGCTTGGGCGCGCCCTGTTCGGTCGCTGGCCGGCGGTCCTGGGCGCGCTGTTGGTTGGGTCGAGCTTCGCCTTCCTGCTCTACGCGGTGCGCGCGTTCGTCGACGTCCCGTTCCTCGCGCTCGTCGTCTGGGCCGCGGCGCTGGAGGCGCGCACGCCGCGCCGCGGGGTCCTGCCGATGGCGCTGCTGGCGGCGGCCGGGCTGCTGCGCCCGGAGGCTTGGGTGCTGGCCGGGCTGTACTGGCTGTGGTGCGCGCGCGGTCGCGGCACGGGCCAGCGGCTGGGCCTGCTCGCGCTGGTGGTGCTCGCGCCCGCTGGATGGGCGCTCACCGATCTGGCGGTCACGGGCGATCCGCTGTACAGCCTGCACGGGACGACGGCGCTCGCGGAGCTCTTGGGCCGCGAGCGCGGCATCGCCCGCGTGCCGGAGGCGTTTGTCACCTTCCTCGCGGACGTCGCGCGGCCGCCTGTGGCGCTCGCCGGGATCGCCGGAATCGTGCTCGCCGTGCGCCGCTTCGGCTTTGAGCGCATGGCCGTGCCGCTCGCGCTGCTGGGCACCGGAGCGCTGACGTTCATCGCCACCGGCGTCGCGGGACTGTCGATCATCCAGCGCTACCTGACGCTGCCCGCGGTCGCGCTGTGCGTCCTCGCGGGCTATGCGGTGCTGGGGTTCACGACGATCGCCGCCGGGCCGCTGCGCACGCGCTGGCGACGGGGCGCCATCGCCGCGCTGGCCGTTGGGCTCGGCTTCCTCGCGGTCAAGGCATCGAGCTTTCAGCGACTGGGCGACGAGCTGCGCTTCATCCGCGCGACGCACGGCCAGCTGCAGGCGCTGCTTCGGTCCGACACCGTCCGCGAGGGGATGCGCTGCGGCGCGCTGACGTTCCCCACGTACCGCCTGGTTCCCGACGCGCGCTGGATCCTTGACGCGCGCGCCGGCCGCGTGCGCTCGCGCGCCGAGGACCCCCGGCCGGGGGCGGTGAACGTCTACCTCACGGGCGACGCGAAGTTCGAGCGGCGCTTCGGCCGTGCCGACGGGGTCAGCCGCGCGACCAACACGCTCCCCGGCGGCGAGCCCGCGTTGCGTTCGGGGCCGTTCGCGGTCTACGCGGCCCGCGCTGCCGACGACCGGCTCGCTCGGCAATACTGCGCGCCATGAGGGAGCGCAACGTGATCGGCGGCGAGCTTGAGTCCTGCGGGACCGATCCGCTGACGGGCTTCTACCGCGACGGCTGCTGCAGCACCGGCCCCGAGGACATGGGCAGCCACACGATCTGCGCCGTCGTGACGGCGGAGTTCCTCGAGCATCAGCGGTCCATCGGCAACGATCTCAGCACGCCGATGGACCTGTACGGCTTTCCGGGGCTGGTGCCCGGCGACCGCTGGTGCGTGACCGCCGCCAACTGGCTGCGTGCTCACGAGGCCGGCGCCGCCGCCTATGTCGTGCTGGCCTCCACGCACGAGCGGGCGGTTGACATCGTGCCGCTGGAGGCCCTGCGCGAGCACGCCGTCGACGTCCCGAGCGACCCCGGCTCGCTGTAGCGGACAGTCTCGGTCGGCGATCTCAGTCGGGCTTCACCACCCCGAGCTCGCGCAGCCGCTCCCACAGCGGCGCATTGACGCTGCTCGCGGTCCGCTGCAGCGCCCACTCGCGCAGGTGCGGATCGGGGCGCGTCCGGGCGCCCGCCTGCGTACGCAGCGCGGCGACGAAGGCGTCGGCGTCGGGCACCGTCGTGACCGCACGCTCCCAGGTGTGGACGCCGGCGAGCTCCGGTGAGATCGTGCGGCGCCCCAGCCGGGCGTACTTCAGGATCCGGTAGGGCAGCGCCGCGTCGTTGAACGGCTCGACGCGGAACGGCAGAATGCCGACGTCGGCGCAGAGGATCAGGCGCGCGGCCTCGTCGTCGGAGCGCCGGCCCAGCCACACGAGACCCGGTGCCGAACGGCACCAGGCGAAGTCCGGATCCTCGGAACACTCGTTGGCGTGCCAGGCCCCGACGAGCAACAGGACGAGCTCGGGCATGCGCTCGGCGACGGCACGCAGGAGCGTCCAGTCAGTGCGCCAGCCGAGATGGCCGAGCGACACCGCGACGACGGCGCCGCCGGGCTCGGGCGCCGGGAAGGAGTCGGCGGCGAGGCCGACGACCTGCGCCTCGCGGCCCGCGTCGCGCTCGAGCTCGGCGAGCTGGCCTGACGCGACGAAGGTCAGCGCCGAGCGCCGTGCGGCCCCCTCGTGCAGGTCGGCCAGCCGCCGGCGCATCCGCGGCGACGCGTCGTAGGCGACCTCATAGCGATCCCAGCGCCCGTACCAGAGCTCGGCATCCGGGCGCGCCTGCAGCAGCGCCTGGGCCAGCGGCCACTGCACGGGGTGGAAGATCGCGATCGCCCGCAGGTCGCCGCGCAGCGTGCGCAGCAGGCGCCGCGCAGTGGCGCGCGCCAGGCGCTCGCGCAGCGCACCGGGCAGCCGGGCGAACGCTCCATAGGGCACGCGCGGCGGGTCGGCCGCGACGACGCCGTCGGCGCGCAGGAGGTCGCGGGCCTGGTCTTCGAGGATGAAGCCGTCAAGCGGCCGGGGCAGCAACAGCAGGAGGAGAGGCTGTGGCTCCGGCACGCCCGGACAGTAGCGTCCCGCGCATGCGCAGCCTGTTCACCCGACTGCTGACCGGGGGCGCCGCGTATCAGGCCTCGAGCATCGCCTCCGCCGTCCTGGCGCTCGTCACCCTGCCGCTCTACACGCGCGCGCTGAGCACGGCGGACTTCGGCATCGCCGAGACGCTGCTCACGTTCATCATCCTCGCGTCGATCCTGCTGCGCTTCGGGCTCGGCGAGGCCTTCGTGCGCTACTACCACGCGCAGGAGGAGGGCAGCGACCGCGACCGCCTCGCCGCGACCACCGTCGCGGCCGTGCTGGCGATCACGACGGTCGCGGCGGTGGCGCTGGGCATCGCCGCCGGCCCGCTGAGCGTCCTGTTGCTCGGCTTCGAGGACGCCGCGATCATGCGCATCGGCCTGTTCGGCCTGTGGGCGTTCACGAACCTCGAGATCGCCTACGCGCTGCTGCGCGTCGAGGAGCGCCGGAGGGCCTACCTGCTGGCGTCGCTGGCGAACGTGCTGTTGACGGTAGGGCTGACGGTCACGCTCGTCGTCGTCCTGGAACAGGGCGCGCGCGGCTACCTGGCGGGCAACTACGTCGGCTCGACGATCGTTCTCCTGGCGCTGTGGTTGACCCTTCGCGTGCGCCTCGGCGCTGCCTCGCTCGGTCGCCGCGTCGCGCTTGCGCCGCTGCTTCGCTTCTT
>Ga0136618_10000437_pt1 | contig 14199 bp, 9 predicted proteins | sample AntDrymUQ3302106_2_FD_104805 | JGI IMG/M metagenome (GOLD analysis project Ga0136618, IMG submission 104805) | Polar desert sand microbial communities from Dry Valleys, Antarctica - metaG UQ330 (21.06) | ecosystem: Environmental > Terrestrial > Soil > Desert | place: Antarctica: Dry Valley... | reverse complement strand
TTCGACTACGTGCCGTTCAACCAGGAGGGCGGTATCGGGAAGGCGGCCCAGCTCTTCGGCTCAGACCTGTCCGGTCTCATCGAGCACCTGAACGAGGCGCTGTCCCGATGATTAGACAACCAGAGCTGGCCAGTTGGCCAGAACGGAGCGTCGGCGAGCTCTTCACCGTTTTGGGAGGCGGTACACCATCGACCCGAAACGTGGCGTTTTGGAATGGGACAATCCCGTGGGTAACAAGCGCAGATCTGAAGGCCGATGGTTCGGTCGTCCCACGCCGCTACGTCACTCCCGAAGCAGTAGAGCAGTCGGCCACGAATATCGTTCCCGCGGGCAGCGTCATTGTTGCCACCCGAGTCGGGCTCGGGAAGGTGGCAATCACCACCCAACCAACGGCCTTCAGCCAAGACTGCAACGGGCTCATTCTCGACCATGAGCTTATCGAGCCCAGATTCGCCTTGTACCAGCTGCAGCACTGGGTCCAGTCGTTCAAATACACGAGCCGCGGGACGACGATCGCGGGCGTAACGAGGCGCCAGCTCCTTGATCTCCCATTTCGCGTGCCGCCTCGGGAGGTCCAAGGGACCGTCGCGGCGTATATCGAGCAACAACTTAGCCGCGTGGCCGCAGCGATCCAGGCACTCGAGCGTGCCTCCCGGAACGTCGCGGCATTCAGGGTGAGCTCGTACAGCGCCGCTCTGTCGGGCAAGACCCTCCTATCTACGGATGGAGACGCCGAGTCGGGAGCCGACCTGCTCCTCCAGGTGCTCTCGGCTAGAAGGCGCCGCTGGATCGCTGAAAAGGGGTCAATCGATGGCTATCGCGAGCCGCCAGCACCGGAGGACATCCAGCAGAACAGCCTGCCGCGGGACTGGTCCACAGCTACGCTCGAGCAGTTGACTGACCCAATCCGCACGATTGGGTACGGGATCCTGATGCCAAAGGAAGACGTCGCCGATGGCGTCCCTTACGTCCGGGTGAAGGACATGGCAGATGACCGCATCAACCTCAGCGCCCTTAGGAGAACGTCACCCCAGATCGCGTCCGCGTATCGGCGATCCACACTGAAATCGGAGGACCTTCTAATCGCCATACGCGGCTCCTACGGACGAGTGGCGGTCGTCCCGCCCGAATTGGATGGAGGCAACATCACTCAGGACTCCGCCCGTTTGGACATTAGCCCCCTTGTTCATCGCGACTACGTGGCTGCCTACCTCCGTGGGTCAGCTGCCCAGACTCACCTGGAACGCGTAGCCCGCGGTGTTGCCGTGAAGGGGGTGAACATCGGGGACTTGCGCCTCCTGCCTGTCCCACTGCCTCCCGTTTCCGTGCAACGAGCCATTGTCGAGGTCGTGGAACGCGATACGTCGGTAGCCGCGTGGCTAGAAGGGGACATACGGGGCGCGGTTCGCCACGCAGGTGCCCTGCGTCGCGCGGTGCTGCGGAGAGCCCTCGCCCCGAGCACCGGCGAGGAGCAGGCGGCGTGATTAGCGATCCAGCCGCGATCGTCAACAAGCTGTGGAACTACGCCAACGTCCTTCGGGACGATGGCTTGTCGTACGGCGACTACGTCGAGCAGCTGACCTACCTGCTCTTTCTGAAGATGGCCCATGAGCAGACGCAGCCGCCACTCAATCGGCCATCGGACATTCCGGTCGACTACGCCTGGCCGCAGCTGCTCAAGCGCGACGGCGACGAGCTCGAGGTCCAGTACCGTCACACGCTCGAGGCGCTGGGGCGTGAGAAGGGGATGCTGGGCGTCATCTTCCGCAAGGCGCAGAACAAGATCCAGGATCCGGCCAAGCTGCGCCGGCTGATCGCCGACCTGATCGATCGCGAGCAATGGACCAGCCTCGACACCGATGTCAAGGGCGACGCCTACGAGGGACTGCTGGCCAAGAACGCCGAGGACGTCAAGACCGGCGCCGGCCAGTACTTCACCCCGCGATCGCTGATCCGGGCCATCGTCGAGGTCATGCGCCCCGAGCCGGGGATGACGATCTGCGATCCGGCCTGCGGCACGGGTGGCTTCCTGCTGGCGGCGCACGACGCCATCGCCGATACCCACCAGCTCGACCGCGACCAGCAGCGCCACCTGAAGTTCGATGCGCTCCACGGCTGGGAGATCGTCGACGGCACCGCGCGGCTGTGCGTCATGAACATGTTCCTGCACGGCATCGGCGGTGATCAGTCACCGATCCGTGTCGCCGACAGCCTGGCGGGCGATCCGGGCGATCGCTTCGACATGGTGCTCACCAATCCGCCGTTCGGGAAGAAGTCGAGCTTCATGGTGGTCAACGCCGAGGGCGAGTCCGAGCGTGAGGACCACGTCGTTGTGCGCGACGACTTCTGGGCCTCGACCTCGAACAAGCAGCTCAACTTCGTGCAGCACATCAAGACGCTGCTGCGGATCAATGGGCGCGCCGCGGTAGTCGTGCCTGACAACGTGCTGTTCGAGGGCGGTGCCGGTGAGACGGTGCGCCGCAAGCTGCTCGACGAGTGCGACGTGCACACCCTGCTGCGCCTGCCGACCGGCGTCTTCTACGCCCAGGGCGTCAAGGCCAACGTGCTCTTCTTTGATCGGCGCGCTGGCGGCGAGCGGGCCGCCAGCGAGAAGCTGTGGATCTACGACTTCCGCACCAACCAGCACTTCACCCTCAAGACGAACCCGCTACGTCGCGCGGACCTGGATGACTTTGTGGCCGTCTACAACCCGGCCAATCGCCACGAGCGGGTTGAGTCCGAGCGGTTCCGGGCGTTCAGCTATGACGAGCTAATCAAGCGTGACAAAGCCAGCCTCGACATCTTGTGGCTTCGCGACGAGAGCCTCGAGGACTCTGAGAACTTGCCACCGCCCGAGGTTATCGCCGCCGAGATCGTCGAAGACCTTCAGGCTGCGCTTGATCAATTCGCCGCGATCGCTGCTGACCTGGCGCCGAAGGACGATCCGCCTTCCGAAGCGCTCGCAGAGGAAGACGGGTCGGGGTCGGGGTATGGGCGGGCTTGATGACAGCGATGCCGTCGGCCGGGCCGGAAATGTCCAGAGTCCCAGCCCGGTCCGTGAGCACTATCGGGAAGGCGTCATGAGCCGCCGAACCCGAGTCTGGCATATGGTGCAGGCATCAAAGGCCGAGGCACTGCTGGCGGTTGAGTTCTACAACACGACGGGCGAAAGACGATCGCTCGAAGCTTTCGTCGTTCACATGCATCTCGCTTGGTTGTACCTGTTGCACGCCGAGTTCCTTCACGACGGCGTCGACTATCGCTATTGGGAAAGGCGACCTAACGGCCGACGATGTTTGGTCCGCGTGGACGGGGAACCAAAGACCTGGGAACTTGGACGGTGTGTCCTTGAGAGGTGGCCCAAGCCGAACGATCCGGTCCGCCGGAACGCGGAATTCTTCATCGGTCTCCGGAACAGGGTCGAGCACCGGCACCAGGATTCGATCGGGATAGCAGTCGCGGGTCACGCGCAGGCGATGATCCTGAACTACGAGACCGAACTTGTCGGAGTGTTTGGCGCGGAGGAGGGTCTCGCTGACCGCCTGCGTTTTCCCGTCTTCATCAGCTCCCTCACCCCCGAAGGAGTGGACGCCGTCAAGCGTTTGCGGGCGAAGCTGCCAGCGCGCACGCTGAAGTACATCGATGACTTCCAAGAAGGGCTAGGTGCCGGAGTTGCAGAGGACTCTCGGTTCGAGTTCCGCGTTCATCTGGTGCCTCAGCTCGGTCCGAAGTCGGAGGCTGACTTGGCAGTGAACTTTGTTCAGCTGAAAGACCTCGACCAAACGGCACACGGCATCCTCGAGAGGCTCGGCAAGACGGGGCTAGTAGCGAAGCAGATCAAGCGGGAGCCTGTTCAGAACATGGGGCGGTACAAGCCCAAGACTGTCGTCGAGAAGGTTGCCGCCGACGTGCCTGGTTTCACGATGACAGACCACACCGACGCCTGGAAACGCCATGCGGTGAGACCTCCGAGCGGCGCCGAGGATCCAGCCGTCACTGATCCCCGGTATGCAGTTTGGGACGAGCCTCATCGTGACTACCTCTACACCGATGCGTGGATTCGAAGGCTAATCCGGGACCGGGGCGCTAACTACTCTGGCCGTGCCATGAGCGGCGAATCCGTCGACACCGAGGCATCGGCCAAGAAAGGCGCAGAAGTCCGACGGGGCAGACAGGCGGCCAATGCCTGATATAGGTGAGCTCGTCGTCGGCGCCTGGTTGACTCAAGTCGAGAACTACGACTTCGTCGTCTACAACCAGCGGCCAGGTCGCGATCTGCCCGAGACGTTCGCGCCCAAAGGTCTGTCTGGTGTTTCGGCCCGACTCGGCGAACTCGACGTTATAGGCCTCCACACGCCGAAGCGAGAAAGCTACCTGGCAGAGTGCACGACGCACCTTGACGGCGTTCTCTACGGGTCTGGCGCTGAAGCGTCGATGCAGAAGCTAAAGAACAAGTTCGCCGTCACGTCGGCATACGCAGCGGTCCTTCAGGAACGCACCGACCTGAAGCCCAAACTTGCATTCTGGTCGCCAAAGGTGCCCAAGGCGCTGATCGACCGCAAGCTGGAGCTCGAGGACGCAACCGGCCGGCCGATCGAGATGGTCGTCAACGACGTCTACACCGACCGGGTCAACCAGCTGATCGATGCCGCCAGTCGGCGCACGACCGTGACGGGCAACGACTTCTATCGGGCGCTACAGCTGCTGACGCACCTGTCGCACTCTCCTTTTGTTGATCTGCCCAAGGAGATACGCAAGAGGGTGGCCGAGGCAGCCGCTGAGATGGCGGCCACCGCTCCGATCATTCCATGGAGCGAGGTCGTCAAGGTCCATCGGACGCGCGCCGGGATCCGTGCCCCGCGCGGAGGCAGCGAGGCTTCGATCATCTGCAACACGGGCGCCCACGGCCCATATCCCGATCGATTCCTCGGGGCAGACGTCCTGCACTACGTCGGCCGCGGGCTCGAGGGCGACCAGGCGCTCGACCGTGACAACGAGTCACTCCGCCAAGCAATCGAGCGTGGCGTGCCGATCCGCGTCTTCGAGCAGCTCGCGAAGAACCAGTACCTCGACCACGGCGGTTGGCTTGGGGTCGGCGAGCCGCTATGGCATTTGGATCCAGCTTCGAATCGCAGGCTCGTGGTCTTTACCTTGCGACGCCGCTAGCGCAAGCTACGAACGTGACATCGACATTCGCGTGGCTTGATCATGACGAATCCGAGCGTCGCAAGATGCTCGAGGTCGTGGACCTATTCCGAGAGAAGGGCACGCTCGACGAACTTGGATTTGGCGTCATCCGCGACACGTTCGCGGACTACTTTTTTCCAGGGACAAGCACGATTCAAACGCGTGCGCGCTACTTTCTCTTCCTTCCGTGGATCTACCTGAAACTTGAAGCGGAACGCGTGACAACGGCGCACGTCGATCAACAGGCGCGGAGGTGGCAGGCTCAGCTCGCGCGCGCTCTAGCGGCCGGTGGTCAGGGCGAACCTGCGGGCGTCATTGGGGTCCAGGCAGGGGAGCGACTCCAGCGGCCTCCGAGCGTCGTCTATTGGTCCGGTATGAGGCGCTGGGGGATCAGGATCTTTCCTGGATCCTTGGAGCAGTATCACCTCGCTTTCGACAACCTGACCGCTGACGCGCGCCGCGGCCTGCGCTCAGATGATGGCGAAGGCGAGCTGGTCGAGGCGAGCCGCCGAAACTGGCACGGTGGCCTGCCCGCCGCTCCTGAGGGTCTTTTCGAGGCCGCGACGTTCGACCTCACACGAGAGGAAGCGCTGTATCTCCAAGAGCGTGTACTCACTTCGGTTCCCGGAACGATGCTCGCCTACCTAGTGCAAGGAGGTCGCCACATCCGGCGTGTCCAAGCCCCTTGGCTGTACCCACAGCTTGATCGCCTCCCCCAGATCCTGCGGGACCGATTAGAGCAAGCGCGGAAGTTCTCTATCCTGGCGATCGGAGCTCAATATCTCTACAACCTGATGATGGCTGAGAAAGCAGTCACCGATGGCATCAAAGACGAAACGGAGCTGATCGATCGGTATCGCGCGCGGCTGCTTGAGTGGTCGTCCGAGGTCAGGCAGGAGACCGCGTCATTCCGCGCTTGGCACCGACCTGGATTCTGGGCGCTTGTCTACGAGCTCAATCCGGCCTTGCGACCGCCGGCATATCGGTTCGCGGAGGCATGGATGACAATGGCGATCGAGGATCCCGCTCGCGTCGCGGAACGCCAGGATGCACGTCAGCTCATCGCGGCCCGGGAGGGTTCGCTGAAAGGCGGTCTCGCCCGGCTCCAGTCCAGACGGGCGCTGGAACGCTGGAACGGTGCTTCCGGCCTGGGACGACTGACATTTCGGTGGCCCGAAGGCCGAATGATGGCCGCCGACATTCTGGATGGGCTGGCGAGTAAGGAGGAACAGGCGATTGCTTGAGCCGGAAGGGCGCCAGCCACTTCTTGATGCTCTCCGGCCGCCTCCTGGATTTGTCCTAGATCGCGCTGTTGGCACATCGTATTCACTTGACCTGTTGGCTTTGCTTACGGCACCGCTGGCTTTCGCGCTCTTTGACCGAGTTACGGCGGACAGTGACAAACTCGTAGTCGACCCCATTGCGTTGCTGGAAGCGGTACGCCGGCACGCCGACCAGATCGACATCTTTTGCCAGGCGGGCCAGATCGCTCCCATGAAGGAGCACCGGCCAATCGTCGCGTACCTGGAACGCTCGGTCCATGGCGTGGTTCCGCCAAATCCCGATGCCATCTTTCATCCAAAGATCTGGCTGCTGCGGTATCGGTCGGCATTGGGCGCGTTGCGCTACCGCTTCCTCTGCCTCAGCCGCAACCTTACGTTCGACCGCTCTTGGGACACGGTGCTGCGGCTCGATGGCGAGATAGAGACTGGCGACCCGGGCCCGGACGCCTCGCCGCTGGCGGCGTTCATCAGGACCCTTCCCCAGCTCGCGGTGAATCCGCTCGATTCTGGCCGGATTTCGTCGCTCAACGCGCTAGCGGGTGAACTAGCGCACGTCTCGTTTACCCTGCCCGATGGCTTTCGCGCCGCAACTTTCTGGCCAATGGGTCATGACGGAGTCGGGCGCTGGCCGCTTGACGGCCGGATCGATCGCCTGTTGACGATCTCGCCCTTTCTCACAATCCCGATGCTTCATCGCCTCGACAAGCGAGGCCGCAACCACGTTCTCGTTGCCCGCTCAGAGTCCCTTGACGCTGTCGGCGCCAATGCCGTCGCCGGATTCGCGGAGGTGATGACACTTTCATCCGTCGCGTCGGGCGATCCGGATGCACAGCCCGAGCGCTCGCCGTCGGACGAGGCGCTAGCAGAGGCCACTGAACACGAACTTCAAGGGCTGCATGCAAAGTGTTACGTGGCAGACGCGGGCGGCCTCGCTCGGGTCTGGACCGGCTCAGCGAATGCGACCGGCCCAGCCTTCAATGGAAACGTCGAATTTCTCGTAGAACTCACAGGCCCGAAGGCCTCCTTTGGGATCGACGTTACGCTTGGCGATCGACCGGGCCAGGCGTCACTGCGGTCAATCCTCGAGCCCTACGTGCCGGCGACTGCCGAGCCGCGCGAGACTACCGTGGCGGAGGAGCTTGACCGCGAACTCGACGCGCTCCGCCGGTGGCTAGGCAGTCACCGGTTCACAGCGGAGGTGCAGCCACTTGACGTCGACCTCTACGAGATCGTTCTGCAGGGAAACGGCCCCCGCTCGAGAGTTAGCCGGGAGCTCCCAACTGGGCTGACCTGTCGACCTCTCACCACACCGGGCGCATCCGCACGGGTCGTTGCGGTGCCCAGGGGCGTGTCCGTACACTTCCCTGGGCTAAGTTTCGAGGGGCTGACTTCTTTCTTCGTATTCACCGCACACGCAAGCCGTGGAGGGGAACGTCGAGAGATCACATTCGTTGTCAACGCCGAGTTAGTTGGAGCGCCGGACGATCGTCGGCAGCGCATCCTAGCCAGTCTCCTGAAGAACAGGGAGGAGCTCCTGCGCTTCCTTCTGATGCTGCTGTCGGGAATGGGTGAGTCGGGTCAGCTGGCTGAGGCTGCTTTGGGTGGTGGAAAGTGGGCCTGGGCTTGGAGCGAAAGCACGGCCCTATTCGAACCCATGGTTCGAGCGCTGGCGCGCGACCCCACAAAGATCGATGAGATCGCTAGTTTGATGCAGGAACTCATGAAGACTCCCGACGGTCGCTCGATTTTGCCCGATGGCTGGGAGGAGGTCTGGGAGCCGATCAGGACGGCCCGTGAGGCCATTAGGCAATGAGGTCTACGTCAAACGGAGCCCCAAAGCAACGCATCTGCGCAGCTCGACCGCAGGGCCCATACGGGATCGACGCAGCGCAACAATGCACCAACCCAACGCATCGCCCCACCGCTGCACTGTGCTCCGAGCACGAGGCCCTGTGGCGCGTCGAGTCGCGACGTCGGTCCGCTCTGGCCGCGTCCGCAAGCGTCGCGCCAAGTCAGGCCGGCGTCGCGCCGACTACGGCCGTGGACGGCGCCGTCATCGAGCGTTCAGTAATGTCCGGGCTCAAGGATTTCCAGCGACGCACTGTCGATTACGTCTTCAAACGGATGTACTTGGACGACAAGCCGGTTTCGCGCTTTCTCGTCGCAGACGAGGTGGGCCTGGGGAAGACCCTTGTGGCGCGTGGGCTAGTTGCGAAGGCGATCAATCGCCTTCAGCAGGCCGGTGTCAAGCGAATTGACGTCGTATACATCTGCTCAAACGCCGATATTGCGGCGCAGAACGTTCGCCGCCTCAACGTCACCAAGCGCGAGGACTTCAACCTCTCCTCACGGATCACTCTGCTCCCAGTTGAGCTCCGCCGCCTGAACGAAAATGGCTTGAACTTCATTTCTATCACGCCAAGTACGAGCTTTGACTTCGGGCACCGGGCAGGAAAGTCGATAGAGCGCGCCGTGCTCCTTCGACTGCTCGAGCATGCCTGGGGGAAGCAGATGATGAACCGGGCGGGTGTTTACCGGCTGCTGCAGGGCGGGAAGCAGCTTCAGAGATTCAGGGACGAAGTCCGGTCGACCGCGCCAAAGGGCGTTGGCGAAGGCGAGGGCCAAATCGATCCCACCCTAGCGGCGAGCTTCGAGTTAGAACTGGGTAAGACCGATGCGCAAAACGGCCTGAAGGCGCGCTTTTTCGACCTTGTCGACGCGCACACACGGGCGTCACCTGGCGCGTACTGGAACCAGCGTCTAGAGATGATCTCGGAGCTTCGACGGCTGCTGGCTCGCAGCTGCATCGCTGCCTTAGAGCCCGACCTGATCATCCTCGACGAGTTTCAGCGTTTCCGTCACCTGCTAGAAGATCCGAATCCAGATGATCCGGACGACATCAGATCCCTTGCCCATGCGCTGTTTGACCAGCCCGACGCCAAGGTGCTCATGCTGTCGGCAACCCCCTACAAGATGTACACACTCTCAGACGAGATCGATGACAATCATTACCAGGACTTTGTCAAAACCTCGAAGTTCCTGCTCGGAAATACTGAGGGCGCGGCGTTCGGACTGGATCTGACTGCCTTTCGGCGCGCGATGTTTGCCCTTGGCGAAGGTGCCGACCTGTCCGAGCTGGTTCGGTTCAAGACACGGATCGAACGTCGGCTCCGGAAAGTGATGGCACGCACCGAGCGGTTGGCCGTCACGGAAGATCGCAACGGCATGCTAGAGCAGCGTGCATCTGGCGCGATGCGCCTCGAATCACGAGATCTCCACTCGTTCATCCTTACTGACCGGCTCTCCCAAAAGCTAGGCGCTGGCGACTCCATGGAGTATTGGAAGTCGGCGCCCTACCTCACCAACTTCATGGAGGGTTACAAGCTCAAGCGCGGAATCCGCGAGGCGATCGGCGACAAGCCCGATCAGGAGATCATTGAGCTGCTTCGCTCTGCGACCGACGGCGGCCTCCTGTCATTCAAGCAGGTGCGTGCCTACGAGCAGGTGGATCCTGGGAACGCACGACTGCGGGGGATGTTCGCCGATACGCTGGACCGCGGGACTTGGCAATTACTGTGGATGCCGCCATCACTGCCCTACTACGAGCCTGGGCCACCATATGATCACCCGCAACTCGGCGATCTTACGAAGCGCCTGATCTTCTCGAGCTGGACCGTCGCGCCGCAGGCAATCGCGTGCCTCCTCAGCTATGAGGCAGAGCGTCGAATGGTTCGCAAAGGCCACAGTCGCCGGGTCAACACTGCCGAGGCTCGTCAACGCCAACGAGGCCTTCTACGTTTTGCACGCGACTCACGCAACCAGGAACGACTCGTCGGGATGCCGGTCTTTGGGTTGCTCTATCCAAGTCCGACGCTGGCGCGTCTTGGGGATCCCCTGCGTTTCGCAGCGATGCTCACCCCGGGTCGCCTACCAACGAGATCGGAGCTGATCGATGCCGTGAGGGCCGAGCTGGCCACTCGACTTGGACCTATGCTGCGTCGCGCCCCCCAAGGACCCGTAGACGAAAACTGGTACTGGGCGGCGGCCCTCGTGCTCGATGCTAAGACCAACCCCGACGTCATCGATGGTTGGCTCGGTCGGTCACGCGCGCAGTCGGCGTGGGACGAAGGCGAGGCTGAAACAGAATCGGACACTGCGTTTGCGGCGCACGTTGAGTTCGCACGCGACTCAGCCCACCAGCCAGGACGTTTAGGTCAGCCTCCGGATGACCTCCTGGAGGTCTTAGCCCGAGCGGCAGTCGCTAGTCCGGCAAACGCCGCGCTCCGCGCGCTGGCGCGAGCGGTTGGAGACCCCCGAAAAGTCGCGGACGTCGCTGTTCGGGATGCCGCCGCGCGCATAGCGTGGGGGTTCCGGGCGCTCTTCAATGTGCCCGAGGTCATGGCCCTGCTTCGGACCGCCGAGGGCGGCGATGCAGCGTACTGGCGGGCCGTGCTTGAGTACTGCTTCGCCGGCAACCTCCAGGCGGTGCTCGATGAATATTTGCATGTTCTCCCGGATTGGCTGGGATTGCTGGGACGAGAACCTGAGGAGATGCTGAGGCGCGTCGCCACCGAGGTGCATGACGTCGTGGCGTTACATACACCCAGCTATGGCGTTGAGGAAGTACGGGAAACGGAGAATGGCATCGAACTTGTGTCTCAGAAGTTGCGTGCGCGGTATGCCCTGCGTTTCGGCGTTCGAGCATCTGACGATGCCGCCAGTTCTCAACGCTCTGGTCGCGTCATATCTGCTTTCAACTCGCCCTTCTGGCCGTTCGCGCTAGTAAGCACCTCATTGGGACAGGAAGGGTTGGACTTTCATCAATACTGTCATGCCGTCGTGCATTGGAACCTGCCTGCGAACCCAGTCGACATGGAGCAGCGGGAGGGTCGCGTGCACCGATACAAGGGGCACGCGGTTCGAAAGAACGTCGCGCGACAGCAGTCCGGCGCAGGCATCAACAGTCGCGGTCTTGATCCGTGGGCATCGATGTTCGAAGCCGCGCGGCCGCCCAAATCGGGCCACGACAGAGATCTTGTCCCGTACTGGGTATATGCGACAGAAGGCGGATCGCGAATCGAGCGCTATGTACCTGCCCTACCGATGAGCCGGGATTCGGTGAAGCTCGGACAAATGCGACGTAGTCTTGCGGCTTACCGCCTAGTAATCGGCCAACCGCGGCAGGAGGACATGTTGGCGTATCTAGGTGGTCGCATGTCCCCAGAAGCGATCGCTGGGCTCGCGGCGAAGCTTCGCATTGACCTCACTCCGAGGTAGTTCTCCCGATAACGTCGCAGTCGTGTTGAGGTCCTCGAGACCTCCCTACGCACGAACATTGAAATGCGGCCACCTCCGGGACTAACGTGTTTTCAATGACTCGGACTCAATGGGGGCGATGGCTGCACGTTTGCGCTCGCACCAGCTCGGCGCCTCTGCGAACCTGTGCCGCGTGAATGACCGTGGCGTAATCGAGCGCCGCTTCGTATGCGGGGGCCAGCTCAGTGCGCGCTTCAGTCATCGTCCCAGCCTAGCAACGCGTGGAGGCAAGTACGATCCGCGAATGAGCTCCTCGGGCGAGCAACTTGTTCTGGAGCGGCTTCGCGCGGCGTTGCCGTCACCGCCATACCGCCTGTACCCGAACGTTCGTTGGATCTCTAAAGCAGACGTGGACTCCCCAGCGCGCGACGGCGAAACGGATCTGCTCATCGTCCATCCCGACGACGGGCTACTGATCGTCGAGACGAAAGGTGGTCCGATCCGTCGCGACGGACAGGGTGGCTGGTGGTCCCGCCAGCACCAACTCCTGCCGCCGCCATTCACTCAGGCCGAGAACAGCAAACACGCTCTTCGACGCAAGCTGGCCTCCATTCCCGACTGGCCGGGCTCGGCGATGGACATTCGGATGGGTCATGCCGTCGCCTTCCCTGACGTGAGCGTGCGAGGCGGACCGCGGGCAATCGGCCTTGGCCCTGACGCGCCGCTCGAGCTGGTCATCGATCAGTCGGACCTGTCGACGGATGGAGGCGCGCGCCTGGCGGTCGCCCGCGCGTACCACTATTGGCTCGGCGATCGAAGGCGTGGGAACCCGCTCAACGCCAGGCAGCTCGAATTGATCGACGAAATGCTGGCGCCGACTACGGATCTCAAACCGCTGCTTCGGCTGGAAGTCGAGGAGGGCGAGCGCCAAGTCGTCAAACTGACGCGGGCGCAGATGCACACGCTCGACACGCTGCGCGGGCAGCGCCGAGCGGCGATCGTTGGGCCGGCAGAGACGGGCAAGACGATCCTCGCCCGCGAGAAGGCGCGTCGACTGGCGGCCGAGGGTTCAGGACGCTGCTCGTCTGCTTCAATCAGCCCCTCGCGCGAATGCTGGCCGATGAGTTGCACGGTGTGCCGGCACCAGGCGGTCTCGACGTGCTGACCTTCCACGATCTGTGCCTCCGACTCGGACGTGAAGCAAAGACCCTGCCCGATCCCGAGCCAACCGAGAAGACGCGGGAGTGGTGGGACGAGGTGCTGCCGCAGGCGCTCGACGCGGCGATCCCAATCGTGGGTGGCCGATACCACGCGGTCGTCATCGACGAGGGCCAGGACTTCGAGAAGGCCTGGCTGGAGTCGCTGTATCTGATGCTGGCCGACCCTGACAACGACGTCCTGTACGTCTTCCACGATCCCGAACAGGCACTGTTTCGCGACGACGTCGTGGACACGCTCGGGCTGCCCGAATACCCGCTCGATTGGAACTGCCGCAATACCGGGGGGATTCATCGGTTTGCCGCGGCCTATGCGCCCAGTCTTGAGGCGGCAGGGGTATTGCGCGAGGACGGTCGGGCCGTTGAGTCAGTGTTGGGCGCTGATTCCGGTGGAGTAGTTGAGGCGCTGCGCAAAGTGCTGCATCGCCTGGTCGCCGAGGAGCGCCTGCCGCCGTGGCAGATCGCTGTGCTGACCGGCGTCCCGCTCTCGCACAGTGCGGTTTGGAGTCAGCGACGCTTCGGCAACCAGGTGCTCTGGAACGGCTCCTACGACGACGCTGGCCACTCCCGCGGGCTATCCGCTGACGCCGCACCCAACCAACCAACGGACACGATCCTGTGCGACTCGATTCGCCGCTTCAAAGGCCTTGAACGCGAGGTGATCGTGCTGGTGGAAATGGACGAGTCAGACCCTCGGCTGGCTCAGTTGATGTACGTCGGCGCCACCCGCGCGCGCCAGCACCTGGTGGTTATCGGCCCGTAGCCTTGAGATCTGTCGGCCTCGCGCTACCCGTCGGACATAGATTTTCTGGTGCGCTGGCAACCCCTACAGGGTCGGTAGCCGCCCTCAAGGGCAGACCTTGTGGGCCACCAATGTCCCCTGTTGTCGCGCTCGTACAGGCCTATCCCGTTGGGCGCCCACGGTGGGCCATTCCAGTCCTTGATGGGTTTTGCGCCGTCTGAAACCAGACGCAGTGGCTCGACGCTGTCCGGACTGCAGCGATTGAGTTCCCTTGTACGCCAGTAGCGCAGGCCGTCCGGCGCTTCCCAGTATCGGTTCGGCGTTGGATATCCCCGGAAGTATGCCCGGTAGCTTTCTGGATTCGCGCTCTTGACCATCGTTTCGAGGACTCCCCAGGCCCAGTCCGGCGACTTATAGGACACCGCGTACTGATGCGGCATCAGCGGGCATAGCTGGGTCACCCACGGAAGTACTTCGATCGCTTCGAGCACGTCGTATTGACGGCCGCTTTCAC